>OGKG01004120.1_pt1 | contig 12627 bp, 10 predicted proteins | sample 1572201 | NCBI WGS metagenome assembly OGKG01 (sample SAMEA2582146, study PRJEB24529) | metagenome | biome: Human gut stool | place: China | collected 2011 | reverse complement strand
TGAAAGACGTTATGCCGGGGTTGTCACAGTACGTCATTTCAATTCACGCCCCTCCGCGAGGGGCGACGCTGACAATCGACGACATCTCCACCGCAAGCATATTTCAATTCACGCCCCTCCGCGAGGGGCGACGCGCAAAAAGGTTGAAGAACTCGCGGAGATTTACATTTCAATTCACGCCCCTCCGCGAGGGGCGACCAAGCGCGAGTCTTGGGGAAATCAGCGGAAACAGATTTCAATTCACGCCCCTCCGCGAGGGGCGACGCGCACAGCGGTGGAATCGGCTCGTCGAGATGAAATTTCAATTCACGCCCCTCCGCGAGGGGCGACCTCGCTGGTCTGCATCGCCACGGAAGAAGAAGTCAATTTCAATTCACGCCCCTCCGCGAGGGGCGACGCTATGCGGATATGATTGAAGATGGGCTTATGCCCATTTCAATTCACGCCCCTCCGCGAGGGGCGACCGGCGCTGGCGCGACGGCAACGTATCAGCGAGACGTATTTCAATTCACGCCCCTCCGCGAGGGGCGACAAGAACTGGAACTCATAAGAAAGATTGTGAACAAATTTCAATTCACGCCCCTCCGCGAGGGGCGACGACCCAGACGGCGAAAGCTACGAGACAAAGCACGAATTTCAATTCACGCCCCTCCGCGAGGGGCGACGCGATTGCAGGAAGCCATTGAGCGCGACGTAAGCATTTCAATTCACGCCCCTCCGCGAGGGGCGACCCGAACCTACGGTGGTGGAAAAGTGCGTACAAAGATTTCAATTCACGCCCCTCCGCGAGGGGCGACAAAGCTGTGCCGACTAAGCAGCGAAACCGCGTTCATTTCAATTCACGCCCCTCCGCGAGGGGCGACGCAGGAAGAACGTGCTGGTTTTGTCATCGACAACATTTCAATTCACGCCCCTCCGCGAGGGGCGACGGCAAAAGATATGCAATTTCTGCAAATCTTTTGTTCAACCCTTACAAATCAGCATGGCTTAACAATAGTGCCACGCAATTTGTCGAGATTATTTTGGTGATATTTCATAGAATCATCGCTTGAATTTTGACATCACGCCGCGCGAGACGGTCGGCCATTCATGTATGATTCACATGCGCTGAAAAGAGTGTTTTCAGCTTCCGCTATAACATCAGCAGTTCTCCAGCTTCAATGCGCGCAGTGCAACCAAGCACATCAATGCGTTCCTTGTAACTGTTGCCAAGGCGATAGAAGCGAACGGAGTCATGTTCTGCATCAATTGTCGCTGCCAATTGCGCCTTGAGCGCCGTCAGCTGTGCTGCATCAAGCAGGACTTCAAATACAGAGTTCTGAACACGCCGTCCATAGCGTTCGCAGAGTTTCGCTACACGCCTAAGCCGCGCTGCTCCCGCCTCGGTTGCTGTATTCACATCATAAGTAACAACAACCAACATTTTTTCACCTCCAGACAAACGGCGGATAGCAATCAAGATCCCCGCGCAAGACACGCGCCAGCATCATGGCCTGTACATAAGCAATCAGCCCAACTTGGATTTTTTCTCCGAGATACGGATGCGTGATTTCTTCCTGCTTTCGGTCACGCCATGCGGTAAGTACCGTTTTGCGCCCGCGCTCGTTCAGCATAACAGCCAGCGAATCGTACTCAAAGTCCTTATCCGTCAGCTGACGTTTGTTGAACAGCGACAGCGCCAGCCGGTCGCACAGCGGCGCTCGGAACTCTTCCAGCAAGTCCAGCGCCAGCGACGGCCGTCCCGGTCGAAGCGTGTGCAGCCATCCAGCCGCTGGATCTAAGCCTACCGTTTCAAGTGCCGCTTGAATGTCCCGCGTTTGCAGCGTGTACATAAACGACAGGACTGCATTCACTTCATTGCGCGGCGGTCGTCTGCTGCGCTCCACAAACTGGAAGGGGCATTGTGGGGAAATCATGTCGTCAAAATGCGCAAAGTAGCATTTTGCGGCAGCTCCTTCGATGCCGCGCATTTGGTCAACACCTGCGCATGTCTCCAGCTGTGCTGCATACTGGCTAATAGACTGGCAGGCTGCTCGAAGACTCTCTGCTGTTGCCGCATCCTGCGTCCGTGCCGCGCGCATCAATACATTTTTCTCGTTGAGCAGCTTGCCCACCAGGAGGTTCTGCACGAATTTCATGCGGAAGCCATCATCATCCAGCGCTTGATACTGCTTTTTTCTCAGCAGTACATTGCCGCTGACCGGCCCGCAAATGCGGCTGTAAAAGCGTCCATTCGACGATAGGAACGTCAGCGTAATCCCGTGCTCAGCGCAGAAACCAATCAGCGGTGTAGAGACTGTCATTTCCCCAAAGCACACGATTCCGTCCAGCATTACCGCTGGCACGCTTGCTTTCTCTTCGCCGCCAATTTTCACGCCGATATTCTCGTTGCGGCAGAAAAGGTAGCTGTCTGGCGTTGTCACATAGAGGGTTTCCAGTAATTTTTTCATTCCGTCTCCACCCTCTCTGCTTCAAGAAGAAGCGCCTTGCAATATTCCTTCGCGGATGTTTTTACCTTCGGCATACAGTATTCCTGCATCGAGCAACGTTTGCATTTCGGGCCGTAAACTGCCGACGGAATCAGCATTTCGCGGCGGATTTTCCAGAGTTTCTGCACAGTCTGCCGTACCTGTTCACGCAGCGCTTCATCAAGTTCCACATCCACTCTGCGATGCGCGGTAATGTAGAACAGCGCGCCCGCCGGGATCGTCGTGTGATACATTTCCTCTAAGCACATCGCCTCCGCGCAAAGCTGAATCTTGTATTCTGATTCATAGCGTATCTTCCCATGCTTGTACTCCACCGGCAGCAGCCGCACCGGGAAATCCACTGCGGGAATCGTGCAGCCTTTTTCATCCCGCACCGCTTCAATGCAGTCGCATTTCCCGCTGATTTGCATTTCGTCCGAAAAGACACTGTTCTCGTAGAGCTTCACGAAATCGCCGCGCCGCTCCACGCGCTGTGTATGAACCCGTTCATGCTCGGCGCGACCTTTCGCCGTCTCGACATTTTCTACCCATACACGTTCATTCAGCAGCAGCGCGGCGCGCCGCAGACAGTAATCTGCCTGCGACAGCCACGATAACGGAAGATACTCCTGCTCGTCATCCACGGGTAAACCAGCTTTCTCCCTGCGGCAGTTCATCCCAGACAATCTCCCCGTAAGGATTGTTCAAGAAGCCCATCCGCACCCCCGCAGGCACCTTATCCAGCGCCACCTTTGCTTCATAGTCACGATAATTGCGGGGGAAATCCACCTTCTTCTGCACCGTCACCAGTTCAAAGAGTTTATGCGCCGGTGCACAGCCCAATTTGGCTTGACGTGCGCGCTGTTCAGGATTCGTATCCGTGCCTTCGTGCTTGAAGATGATGAGCGGAGAAACGACCTCCATTTCGCCCTTGCTCGCCGAACGGTCATGCTCATACATGTTGAGAATCGCCTCAAACAGCGCCTTCATATCAGCTTCATCGAATCCCGTTTCCGCTGCAAGATTCGCGCTGATGAAGCCACGCACCTCATACAGACCAAAGGGGATAATCTGCTTGCGTCCCATCGTGCGCAGCTTATCTTCAGACGCTTCCTGTTCCGCTTTCTCATATTCCTCGTAGGATTTGTCATTTCCGCCCAATGCCGCCGCCATGCGCGTGATGGATATGTCCAGCGGCAGTACCGAATCCAAACTCTTGCCGAAAGCAAGTTGAACAGGACCGCGGACTTGCCCCGCATTGGGGCCAGTAGACATCACAGCCCCAAAGGTGCGCACATCGTAGAAGAGTTCGCACGCCTTTCTGCGCGCCGCATAAACCGGGTTTTTTTCTTTCGCACCTTCAATCCCTGCTTCGCGCTTTGCCAGCGCAATCTGCTTGTTCAGATTCACCGCTTTCTGCACGAAAATCCCCATGCCCGGCACGCCCGGATAAGCAATCTCAATATAGTTGCGAATGCGGCGTTTCGTGGCCACGTCGGTGATAAATCCCTGCATGGTCTGCGGGTCAATCCGGGGCATGTTGCCCATATCCGGGTCGCCGTTCGGGTTGGCATTGGTGCAAGCAACATAGTACATAAATTCGTAACGGTTCTGCAGTGCCATTTTCTTATTCCTCCTCGTCCGTTTCTGCCGCAGCTTTCTGTTCTTTCTTCAATTTCCGCAGTTCATTGAGTCTCCGATTCAACTCCGCTGTCATTTGGCGATACCCCAGCGCAAAGTAAGCCTGCTGCTCCAAGTTCAGCATGGTGGGGATTTCCCCAATGTCACAAGTCACCTTATCCAGCATTTCCAGATACATCTTCAGATAGTCGCCCTTGATTTTGTCCTGGTGCGGTACGGAGAGAATTGACAGCTGCCCCAGCACCAGCGCTGGCATCTGACAAGCAGACGCATAATAGCGCTGTACAATACCTGCCTGAACATCTCTCATTGCAAACTGCTGCATACTCGCATACACGGCGACCCACGCGCCGCAGCGGTATGCAACATTCGTATTTTCCGCCTGATACATAGCTTCTATCACGCCTTCCTTTCGATTGTTTTTCCGAATCAGCCATACCTTCAGCCATTGGCAGCACATTGCATTGGGCACGGGCGCATGTTTATCTTCTTCGCTGGCACTGGCCATTTGATTGCGAATGTATCGCAGCGCACGAACCGCCACGGAATCCGGCAGCATACTGTCCGTCAAGATTGCGTGCAGCACCGCTGGCGTAATTCCTGAAAGTTCCTTGTCCATCCGCTTGAAAACGTTCTTTTCGCTCTTTTGCGGCGGCATCAGACGAATCATCATTGCTTTCAGCGAATTAATTTTTGTGAATCCCGTTCCACCGAGATCGACCATTTGCAAGTCATTGCGCCATTGCTGGATGCTCTCCTCCAGTTCGCCGTAATTCCCGTGGTCGTAGCTGCGAACCATGACACGCCCTGTAACGCCGGACAGCAGGAGGATGTAATACTGCGTGCTGGCTGGAATCGCGGTTGTCGCTGCTCCGCTTTCAATGCTCTCGATGCGTTTGGCTGCAATATCGCGTTTAGCATCAGGATTTGACGGTGCTTCTACCGTTTCATCAAATTCTTCATCGTCGTCGTATCCATCATCATCTTCCGTCTGCTGTTCTGTTCCCTGATTCTTAGGATCGCCATCCAGTGCTTGCTGCATCGGGTCGCATTCCGCAGGAACATAGCAGTCAAACCAATGGACAAAGCGCATTCCCGCCAACGTTGGCGAAAGCGTTTCGCTTGACATGAGATGGTCAAGCGCCGCTTTCACCGCGTCAATTGATTCCGCAGAAACAGGCGCATTCGCCGATTGCTTCAGCCCGTACGAGCAAAATGCTGGCTTGTCAAAGCAAAACAGCGCATCACCGCGTCCATGTCCGCCGACTTGCAAGAGTCCCTTAATTGGCGGCAGGGTAGCAACCGGCATCGTTTTTTCTCCAGTAATCAGGCACAAGCTTTCTGCCGCGCCATGCTGCGCGAACTGCTGACGAAACTCCCGCCACCATTCCTGCACCTCCGGAATTTCGACAATAGGCGTTCCTGCAATTTCAAATGAAACGCGGTCTGATGGCTTCAGCTTCAGCCGCATCAATTCCTGCCGGACCTGTTCGCAGGAGGTTTCGTCCTCCAGCAAATGCACGCAAACTGACAATTCCGGTACTTTCTGCGCTGCCTGCTGAAGAGAAGCAAGGAAATACCGATGCTTGAGCGTGTTGTCTTTCGGCTTTTTGCCTTCCTCTCTTTGCTCAACTTTGCTTTCCGGCGTATCTTTCCAGAAGACAACCTCGTTTTTTTCTACCAGCACATTGCACTTGTCTTTGCCATTCGCCAAGCTGCCAATGTCAGGGCAAAAGTATTCATCCTCGCCGTCCTGCCTCACGCCAAGGAACGTGCCATTTGCGCCAAGGCAAACCCATGCCTTTACCGTCTTTTTCACCATGCCCGGAGGCGGCAGCAGCTGGTAACGCATGGCATAATCGTACAGCGGTCTCAGCATATCGCATCCCCCTTCAAGACTTCCGGGCTATCATAGGGCGGCACTTCAATGACGCCCTGCTTCATCACCGCATGATACAGGGACAGCCTTGTCCGCGTTTTCTTGCGAACATCCGCGTCATGCAGGTCAAAAATGTCGTACACCATCAAGCCCAAATCCATGTCTTGCTGAATTGGCTTTTCGTTCGGGTCACTTTCAGAAAAGTACGCGACGCATTCCCTTAAGCCGAGCGCAGGCTGGCAAAAGCACTTGCCACCTTTAATTCGCCGTTCAGCCTGTGCATACAGCTGCTCTGCCGTACCATGATAATCCGGCCGCGGCACAATCTGCGCGGTAATGCGGTAGCGGACATCATACAGGAAAACCGTTTGCCGCTGTGTCCGCTCATCCTCTGCGCTGATTGGTTCCATATTATTGCCCAATATGGACTTCACTTCGTTGCGCCTGACGCTGATATAGCGAATCGGCTTCAGTACCTCAATTTTTGTAACCATCCAAAAAAATTCTTTTGGTTTCGAATAGACGCTTGATAGTATGCCTCGTGCTGCTGATGGTGTTGGGACTGCCTGCGAAAGCCTTTCAACTTTCGTGGTCGGCGAAGTGAAGCACGCCAAGTCACCCCAAACGGTCACTGAAATCTCCATGATTTTTCATCACCTCCATGTTCTTCTCTCTGCCAAATCAGCAGAGAGGATAGCATTATCTTTGTACTATTTCAATTCTCAGCTTGTTAGCCTATCAGTGTTTCAAGCTGTCAGTACAAATATAATGTAAATCGAATGAATTGTCAATGGCAAATCTGGTATATAAGCATTTTTTTCACCATATTGGGAGGTCGTTTTTCAACTGCATCCCCGTATCCATATGATAATCCCCCTTCCTGCGAAGCACCCAATAGCCGGATGGCTGCCTGCTCTCATTCCGCTTTCCCGCAAAATACAGCTGCTCCGCATAACAGTTGAAGTCATCATTCGCATATGCCGTCACGCACAGCTTTGCAGCTTCATGCATCCACTTCGCCGTCACGCCGTTTTCCAAGGCTTCTTCCTTCAGCTTCTCAAACAGCTTGTTTTCAGGTTCATATGGCACAAGCACCTGCACGCCGTCATTCTTGATAATGCGATAGTTTTTCTCGACCCCTGCATAATCCTGCATTTGGATGGCCTCGCTCAGCTTCTTCTCCCCTTTCAACTTCCAAAAGAGCTTCTGATAGTAGCGCTGAATGTCACTCGGATTCATCAGGTCAATCGGTTTCTCAATATGCAATGCACTAACCAGCGTTGCCGCCTTGTTATACCAATTATCTGGATACAAATTGTCTTCATCCGGAAGGAACACAAGCACTTGCCCGCCTTCGGGATGGCGGCCGTTTCGATTGCATCTTCCCGCCGCCTGAATGATTGATTCCAGCGGGGCCAGCGCGCGGAAAACGCTGTCAAAGTCCAAATCCACCCCCGCTTCGATGCACTGCGTCGCAACCACACGGCAAGGCAAGCCGTCGCGCAGCCGCTTTTTGACTTGCTCTATCACGACGCGCCGATGTGCCGGACACAATTCCGTCGTGATGTAGAATACTGATTCCGTCTCACATACCAATTTCAGCGCATCAAACAGCTTCTTCGCGTGCTTTTTCATGTTCACAATGGTGCAGATGCTCCGCTGTGCCGCCATCTTCTGCGCAATTTCTTCCCACGAGATTCTCTCATTCGGCAAAACTCGCCATGTCACCTGAACGCGGCGAAGTTGCTGATACATATCGGCATGGTTCGGACAAATCTCCGTAGCATGCCAAGTAAGATTAGGGATTGATTGATAATCCGGCTGTGTCGCCGTAGAAAAGAGCATCGTCACATTTTTCTTCGGCAGATTGCAAAGCGCCTGAATGGTTTTGAGCGTCGCAGGAAACAATTCTGCAGACAAGCTCTGCGCTTCATCGAAAATGATTACAGAATTCGCCAACCGATGCAGTTTCCGAAGATTCGGGGCTTTTGCCGCAAACAGCCCCTCGAAAAATCGCACTGATGTGGTCACAATGACTGGCATATCCCAGCGCTGTGCAAACTTTCGCTGCTCTTCTGTCAGCTGCCGTTGGCTATGATCTTCCAGCAAAACGTCATCCCCAAGGATTTTCCGATATTCAATTGCATTCTGTTCCGTCAGCGTAATAAACGGCAGCACAATGATGATTCGCTGCTGACCGTTCTTGCGGCATTGGCGCAGCGCAAAATGCAGCAAGGCCAGCGTTTTTCCTGTGCCAGTAGGCGCTGTCAGGGTGTAAATCCCCGGCGCATGATCCCCCGCCCTGCCGCACGTTTCAAACAACTCATTCCGCAGTGCATTGAGTTTTTTATCAGCCGTTGAGTTCCTTGCCAGTTCCGCCCGATGCGCATTTAAGCGCTCCAGCCAGTTTTCCGCATCACATTTCGGCGGCTCTGGGATGATTTCTCCATCCTCTTCCGCTGATGCGGTGTAATCTGCATCCACCAAGCAAGAAAGCAGCATTCGCGACCAAAGCATCCGTTCTTCTTCCCCAAGCGTCATAATCTTAGGTTCAGGACATTCCCACTGCGGAAGTTCTTCATGAAATATCTCCGCAAGCACACGGTAATTTTCTTTTCCTGTTAATGCAACCTCCTTTCCATCATTGCCTTCCAACCACTTTTGCGCTGTCATGCATTCACGCAGCGAATACTTCAGCTGGTCGTAGCAGAGCAGCGTTCCATGATGTGCATTGATTGCCTCTAAAATGGGCGCGTAATTGGTACTTGCAATCTCCTTACTTGTGCATTTTTGTGTAGCAATCAGAAACCACCGCAAAAACGCAGCGCTCACCCTTGCATGGTCTACTCTGGATGCGTTTCCTTCCAAAACATCTTGGAATTTATCTGTGAGCTTGCCAGCATCATGAACCGTTCCGGCCATTTCCGCTTCTTTTTCCATGCCCAGTTGTCTTCCATACTCTTTGCTCAATTCTCCCACCGCGCAAAGATGTTCCTTCACCTCCACCTGCTTGCGTCCGGGACGCTTCGACTTCGCGTACCACTTCTTCATAGTATCTCTCCATCTTTTTGTTAAATTCAAACAGTTAAATTGCATATTTAGTGTACATAAGTTCTTCCATTTTGTCAATACTCTCCATGGTAAAATTTTAAGGCAACACCGCACAAATGAGGTACCGGTCACTGGCACCATATCCCCCCGATATATTCACCAATTTCCCTACAAATCAATCCGAGTAATAGCAAAAGGCTCTGCCGTTCTTCCTTCACGGAAGTCAGCAGAGCCTTTTTCATCCTATAAAGTTATATTCCAGCACCCGCAAGCCATTCGCGCCATCCGACACATCAGAATAGCACGAACGCCGCGGCTGCTATCATCTTGCCACCAAGCAGGCAATCCTGTTTTGAAAAAGTGCGTGTTTTCAAGGTTTTGCAGCCCTTCACATCCACTTTTTCATTATTCCCACTCAATACTCGCCGGCGGCTTGGTTGTCACGTCCAGCACGACGCGGTTCACATGCGGCACCTCATTGACAATCCTTGCGGAAATCGTGCGCACGACGTCGTACGGGATGCGCGCCCAGTCGGCGGTCATGAAGTCGTCCGTCGTGACCGCGCGGATGGCGACAGTGTAGTCGTACGTCCGCTCGTCGCCCATGACGCCCACGGAGCGGATGCCCGTCAGGACGGTAAAATACTGATGAATGTCGGCGTCCAGACCGGCCCTGGCGATTTCTTCGCGCAGCACCGCGTCGCTCTCGCGAACAATCTCCACCTTTTCCGGGGTCAGGTCGCCGATGACACGAATCGCCAGACCGGGGCCGGGGAACGGCTGACGCCAGACAAGATCGTGCGGGAGGCCAAGCGTTTCGCCCAGCGCGCGCACTTCGTCCTTGAACAGCATCCGCAGCGGCTCAATCAGCTGCGTGAAGCCGAGTTCCTTGGGCAGACCGCCGACGTTGTGGTGGCTCTTGATGACCGCCGCGCCCGTCGCCTGACCACTCTCGATAACGTCCGGGTAAATCGTGCCCTGCGCGAAGTAGTCCAGCTTGCCGAGCTTTTCGGATTCCGCCTTGAATACTTTCAGGAAGTCACGGCCGATAATCTTGCGCTTCGTTTCGGGGTCGGAAACGCCCTTCAAGTCCTCATAGAAGATTTTGCTGGCGTCGGACGCAACCAGACGCACGGGGAAAGTGTGCGTGAACACATTCACCACCTGCTCGGTTTCGCCCTTGCGCATGAAGCCGTGGTCAACGTAGACGCAGGTCAGGCGGTCGCCGATGGCCTTATAAATCAGCGCCGCCGCGACGGAGGAGTCCACGCCGCCGGAAAGTCCCAGCAGCACCGTGCCCTTGTCGCCCACGATTTCGCGGATGTTGGCAATCGCCGTCTGCGCGTAGGTTTCCATCGACCAGTCGCCCACGCAGCCGCAGATATTCAGGAAGTTCTCGATGACCGCGCGCCCCTCGTCGGAGTGGGTCACTTCCGGATGGAACTGCACGCCGTAGATGCGCTTGTCGTCGTTCGCCATCGCCGCAACGGGGCAGTTCGTGCTGTGCGCAATCGGGTGGAAACCAGCCGGGCACTTCTTCACCTGATAGGTATGGCTCAGCCAGCAGGAGGAAGCATCCGACATGCCGGAGAGCAGGCTCGTCTTATCGTCCATCGTCACGGTGATTCGGCCATACTCGCGCTGTGCCGCCTTTTCCACCGTGCCGCCCAGCAAATACGCCGTCAGCTGCATTCCGTAACAGATGCCCAGCACCGGCACGCCCAGCTGATACACGCCCTCGTCGCAGCGGGGTGCATCCTGTTCCAGCACGCTCGCCGGGCCGCCGGAGAGAATCACGCCCACGGGGTTTTGCGCGCGAATCGTCTCCAGGCTCGCGTCATAGGGCAGGACGCAGGAATACACATGGCATTCGCGCACGCGCCGCGCAATCAGCTGCGTGTACTGTCCGCCGAAATTCAGAATGACGATTTTCTGTGTTTCCGCCATTGATTGATTTCCTCCACTATTTCTTTCCCTGTTTCAAACCGAAAAGCAGCACCGGATTTTGATACGATGCTACCTTATATTGTGCCACATTTCCGCCGTGAAAGCAAGCCCCTGCACGGCTTTTTTTCCTGGCAGCTGATTAGTTTACACGTTAGCCTTACGTTGTTTCCTTTAATTGTTCCTTTCGGTGAAAATTTCGCCATATTTATCAGCTTTTTTCTTCTTTTGCCGCTTGACAAGGGCATTTTTCCGGGTTATAATACCCATATACCTAACTGTTAAGCTAACAGGAAGAGAGGAATGCTTCATGTTTCGCCAGGATTGTTCGCACCATCTGCTTACGACCATTCTGCCTTTCTGGGAGAACCTGACCGATTGGGAGCGCGGCGGCTGGTTCGGCTATGTGAATCATGACCTGTCCGTGGAGCGCGGGGCACACAAGGGCTGCATCCTCAACAGCCGCATTCTGTGGACGTTCTCGACGGCGGCGCGCGTGACGGGCGATAAATCCCTGCTGCGCTATGCGCGCCATGCGTTCGCATTCCTGCCGCATTTTGAGGATACCGAGCGCGGCGGCGTGTACTGGTCGGTGACGGCGGACGGTGAGCCGCTGGACAAGACAAAGCACACCTATTGTCAGGCATTCGCGATTTACGGCTTAGCGGCGTACATGCGCGCCATCGGCGAAAGCGACCCGGATTACATCCCCGCGCGCGAAAAGGCGATGGCGCTGTTCAACCTCATCGAGACGAAATGCAGCGACGCGGGCGGCTACGGCGAAGCCTATGAGCCGGATTTCACCCCCGTCGGCAACGAGAAGCTGTCCGACAACCCGAAGCTGATGGAGCGCCACGAGACGGCGTCCCGCACGATGAACACGCTGCTGCACGTTTTGGAGGGCTATGCGGAATTATACCGCGCCATGCCGGACGAAGCTGTGCGCCGCGCCGGAGAAGTCTGCTTAGAGCGTTTCCTGAACGTGATGTACAATCCGGGCAAGCGCCGCTTGGAGGTCTTCTACGACCGCGACTACCGCTCTTTGCTGGACATGCAGTCCTTCGGGCACGACATCGAGGCCTCGTGGCTGATTTGGGACGCGGCAGAGACGCTGCTGCCCGAATCAAACCGCGCGCCGTATCTGCACATGTGCCTGACGCTGGCGGAAGCTGTCCGCGAACGCGCATTCACCGACCACGGCTTGGAGAACGAAGTCGTCGAGGGCAAAGTTGACCACACGCGTGTCTGGTGGGTACAGGCGGAGACGGTGCTGGGCTTCCTGAATGCCTATGAGCTGACAGGCGCATCCACTTGGCTGAGGCAGGCGGAAGCGCAGTTTGCCTACATCCGCCGCGCCTTCGTTGACCCGCGTCCGAACAGCGAGTGGTTCTGGTCGCTGACCGAATCAGGCGTCCCGACGGACAAGCCGATTGTGGAAGAGTGGAAGTGTCCGTACCACAACAGCCGCATGTGCCTGCGGGTGATGGAACATCTGGCGTAATGTTCCATCGGCTATCGCGCTGATGGGTGCAATCATGCTGTTTTTTACCTTTCTAAATGTGCTTTCGCCTTGCGCAGGGATTTCGCTCCTGCGGAGGCGACCAAAGGGCAATGGAAACAGACGAAGTCTGCGATTGCCCTTCG
>OGKG01004116.1_pt1 | contig 12646 bp, 10 predicted proteins | sample 1572201 | NCBI WGS metagenome assembly OGKG01 (sample SAMEA2582146, study PRJEB24529) | metagenome | biome: Human gut stool | place: China | collected 2011 | reverse complement strand
GGTCAACCCGGTCAAGCGGCTGGACATTGAACATCTGACCGTCCGCAGCGCCGACGGCATCACCGTGCTGGACGATGCCAGCTTTGATGTGTACGGCGGCGAAATCTTGGGCATTGCCGGTATCTCCGGCAACGGTCAGAAGGAACTGCTGGAGGCCATCGCCGGATTGCAGCCCACCCAGCGCGGCGCCAGCGTGGAGTATTACGCTCCCGACACTTCCGCCCCGGTGCAGCTCATCGGCAAAAGCCCCAAGGCCATCCGCGAGGCGGGCATCCACCTCTCCTTCGTGCCGGAGGACCGCCTGGGCATGGGCCTGGTCGGCTCGATGGGCATGACCGACAACATGATGCTGAAAAGCTACGGCAAGGGACATTCGCCCATTGTCGACCGCAAGGCCCCGCACGACCTGGCCGAGACCATCAAAAAAGAACTGGGCGTCGTCACGCCCGATTTGAACACCCCCGTCTCCCGCCTGTCCGGCGGCAACGTGCAGAAGGTGCTGGTGGGCCGCGAACTGGCCGCCGACCCCATCGTATTGATGACCGCCTACGCGGTGCGCGGGCTGGATATCAACACGTCCTACACGATTTACCATCTGCTGAACGAGCAGAAAAAGCGCGGTGTGGCGGTCATTTATGTCGGCGAGGATCTGGACGTCCTGCTGGAACTGTGTGACCGTATCGTCGTGCTCTGCGGCGGCAAGGTCAACGGCATTCTCGACGGCCGCAAGACCACGAAGGAAGAGGTCGGTCTGCGTATGACCAACCTGGTAAAGGAGGAGCAGGCATGAGTCAGACTGCCGCTGCGGCCCGCGAGCCGCTGCTGCGCATTGCCAAGCGCGAGGGGACCACGATGCCCCAGAAGATCGCTGTGCGTGCCATTGCCATTCTGCTGGCGCTGGTCGTCGATGCGCTGTTTATCTTTTTCGTCACCGGCCTGAACCCGCTGGCCGTCTACGGCGTCATGTGGGGCGGCACCTTTGCCAACATGACCCGCTTCAGCTGGATGCTGCGCGATCTGTCCACGCTGCTCTGCGTCGGCATCGCGCTGGCCCCCGCGTTCAAGATGCGCTTCTGGAACTGCGGCGGCGAGGGGCAGATTCTGATTGGCGGCCTGACCGCCGCCCTCATCATGGTGTACCAGGGCAACAACCTGCCGCTGCCGCTGCTGTTTGCGGCCATGGCGCTGGGCAGCATTGCCGCCGGTGCGCTGTGGGGCTTCATCCCTGCGTGGTTCAAGTCCCGCTGGAACACGAACGAGACGTTGTTTACCCTGATGATGAACTACGTGGCAACGTCGATCGTCGCCTGCATGACCAACATCATGCGCGGCCAGGCGTCCAGCCTTGGCACGCTGAACAAGGCCACCAAGGCGGGCTGGTTCCCGGTCATTTTTGGCCAGCGTTATACTATCAACATCATCATTGTCATTGTGCTGACCTTCGTCATGTACGCCTACCTGCGCTTCTCCAAGCAGGGGTATGAAATTTCCGTCGTCGGTGAGAGCGAGAACACCGCGCGGTACGCGGGCATCAACGTCCGCCGCGTCACGGTGCGCACGATGCTGATTTCCGGTGCCATCTGCGGCCTGTGCGGCTTCCTCATCGTCGCGGGCAAGGATCAGACGATTTCCACGGCCTCTGCCAATGGGCGCGGCTTCACGGCTATCATCGTGGCCTGGCTGGCAAAGTTCAACACCTTCTATATGGCGCTGATCTCCTTCCTGCTCGTGTTCCTGGAGCGCGGCGCGTCGGAGATTGCGTCCGCCTACTCGCTGAACGAGTACGCTGCCGACATCATCACCGGCATCATCCTCTTCTTCATCCTCGGCAGTGAGTTCTTCATCAACTACCGCGTCATCCCGCGCGGCGCACACAAGGAGGGCAAGTGATATGCACAGCAGTTTGATTGCATGGATTTTACGCGCCATCCCCTTTGGTACAATTATCATGTACGGTGCGCTGGGCGAGACTGTGACCGAGAAATCCGGCAACCTGAACCTGGGCGTGCCGGGCATCATGTACCTGGGCGGCTTTGCCGGCTTTGCCAGCGCCTGGGCCTATGAGAACACCGCCGCCAACCCGAGCGGCGCGGTCAGCGTTGTCGTTGCCCTGACCTGCGCTATTCTGGCATCCATGGCGGGCGGCCTGATTTACGCATTCCTGACAATTTCCCTGCGCGCCAACCAGAACGTCACCGGCCTGGCGCTGACGACCTTCGGTATGGGCGTGGCGAACTTCTTCGGCGTGTTTATCTTAAACGGCGCCAGCTACTCCGCTGCCCCCATCGCCAACAAGGCATTCAGCGCCAAAATCCCGGTGCTGTCCACGTTGGGCGACTTCGGGCAGGTCGTGTTCAGCTACGGGTTCCTCGTCTATGCTGCCATTGCACTGGCGATTGCGCTGCACTGGTTTTTGACCCGCACCCGCGCGGGCCTTAACCTGCGCGCCGTGGGTGAGAACCCCGCCACCGCAGATGCGGCGGGCATCAACGTTACGCTGTACAAGTACCTGGCGACCTGTATCGGCGCGGGCATCTGCGGCATTGGCGGCCTGTACTACGTGCTGGACTACAACCAGGGCATCTGGGCCACCACCGGGCAGATCGAGGCGCTGGGCTGGCTGGCCGTGGCGCTGGTCATCTTCACGACCTGGAAACCGCTGAACGCCATCTGGGGCGCGTACCTGTTCGGTATGCTCTACTGGCTGTATCAGTTCCTGCCAACGCTGCTGGGCATCACGATGGCAAGCCACATCACCGACCTGGTGCAGATGCTGCCCTACGTCGTTACGATTGTGGTTTTGATTGTGGTATCCATGCGCAAGAAGAAAGAAAACCAACCCCCGGCACACCTGGGCCTGGCCTATTTCCGCGAGGAGCGGTAAACCCGGGCGAAAAAGGAGCGGGGTAGGGGCCGGACATGTCCGGCCCTCAGCTTGGCCCGAACTGCGCGGTATTCCATATGTTGCGGGCCGGGCATGCCCGGCCCCTACGGCACTAACAGGTTTTGTAGGAGGCGGCGTCCTCGACGCCCCGCAGGTCGATGCGGGCATCGACCCCTACTATAGCACGACTTATACAGCGGCACACTTTCCCAAAGGTGTGCCGCTTTTTCATGCTTCTTTCATAGTTTAAACACATTTACCCTCTATACTAAATTCTGTCAAAAAATCTCCACACACAGAAGGGAACCCGGTATGGCAGAACAAACAAAAACCCGGCGCGGCCCGTTGGCTTGGGTCAAACGCCACAAAAAACTGATGATCTTTTTGGTCATTGTGCTCGTTATCGCGCTGGTCATCACCAACGTTGTGCGCAAGGCCAATAAGGCGGCCGCCGGTACGACCTACCAGTATGTGCGCACGACCGTTCTGCAAAAGACGACCCTCAGCGATTCGGTCAACGTCAACGGCACGGTAAAGTCCGGCAGCAGCGCCAGCGTCACCGCCTCGGATTCCGTCAAGACCTACAAGGTCACGGCGGTCAATGTGGCTGTGGGCGATACGGTCAAAAAGGGCGACGTCATTGCCACGCTGGACACCACCGATGTGGAAAAACAGATCGCCAACGCCGAGCTGAAGCTCAGCGACACCCAGACCGACGCCCAGAAGAGCTATGATCAGGCTGTCGAGGATCAGGCCACCGACCTGGCCAGTGCCCGGGCGGATCTGGAAGAAGCCCAGAAAAAGTACGACACCCTCGGCCTGGATGACTACTACGGCTCTATGGCCGACGGCAGCAACAGCGGCAAGACGAACCGTGAGATCGTCACCGAGTATTACACCCGCTACGCTGAGAAAATTGCCGGGTACGAAAACACCCTGGCGAACCTGCGCATCCAGCTGACCCAGGCCCAGCAGGACGGCGACGCCGACCGCGCCGCGGGTCTGCAGGGGCAGATCGACGATTACACCAACCGTGAGAGCGTCGCCAAGGGCCAGTGCAGCATCCCGGAGCTGGGCCTGCAGGGCTTTGACGCCGTCAGCCAGTGCTACAACCAGATCGAGCAGCTGGCCCAGGCGCTGGACAAGGCCCAGCAGTCCTACCAGAAGGCTGCCACCAGCGCGTCCCGCAGTGTGGACAACGCCGAGACGAAGCTTGAGCAGTCCCAGCGCGAAGACGACACCCTGACCAGCTTGCAGACCGCACGGGATAACTGCACCCTGACCGCCACGATGGACGGCACCATCACGGCGCTGAACGCCACCGTGGGTGACGTGTGCAGCGGTGCAGTTGCCACCATTCAGGACGTGGACAACCTGACCGTCGAGGTCACGATCCCCGCCAGCTCGGTGGGCAAGCTGAAAGCCGGCATGCAGTGCAACATCACCAGCGATGCCACCGAGGACACCGTCACCGGCACGCTGACCCGCATAGACCCGGTCGCCAACGACAGCGGCAGCTTCGGCGCGACTGTCACGGTCAACAGCCAGGACAGCGGCCTGCTCATCGGCATTTCCGCCAAAGTGGAGATCATCGTCAGCGAGAAGGATAACGTCTTTACCGTCCCACGTGACGCAGTGGGCACCAACGACGATGGCTCGACCTATGTGCTGCGCAAGACCGGCGGAGAGGGCGTGGACATGACCTTTGAGCAGGTCGCCGTCACCGAGGGCGACACCAACGATTACTACGTTGAGATCACCGGCGACGACCTGAACGAGGGCGACGTCATCCGCGCCACGGCCGACCTGACCCAGGGCGTGGAGACAAGCTCGTCCGGCGACGGGATGCAGATGATGGAGAACGGCGATCTTTACGTCGGCGACCCCAGCAATATGCCGGAGGGCACCGTGATCATGGGCGGCGGCGACGCCCCGGCGGGCGGCCCCGGCGGCCCGGGAGGTCAGTGATGCCGGAAAATACACAACAGTTCGCGCAAAATATCGCGCAGAGCCTGCTCGGGGCGGAGGCTGACCGCCCGGCCCGGCCGCTCATTGCGATGCGCGGCATCCGCAAAAGCTACTACATCGGCCAGCCCAATGAGCTGGAGATCCTGCACGGCATTGATTTGACCGTCTACCCCGGCGAGTTCGTCGCCATCGTGGGTGAGTCCGGCTCGGGCAAATCGACGCTGATGAACATTATCGGCGTGCTGGACAAGCCCACGGCGGGGGAGTACGTGCTGGACGGCGTGAACATCCACGACGCCGACGACAACGACTTGGCGGCCATCCGCAACCGCAAGATAGGCTTTGTGTTCCAGACCTACAACCTGATCGGCCGCCAGAGTGCGCTGAAAAACGTCGAACTGCCGATGCTGTACGCGGGCGTCCCGGCGGGTGAGCGTACCCGCCGTGCCAAGGAGTGGCTGGACCGCGTTGGCATGGCCGAGCGCATGAAGCACCAGCCGAACGAGCTTTCCGGCGGCCAGAAGCAGCGTGTGGCGATTGCCCGCGCCATGGTCAACGAGCCTGCGCTGATTCTGGCTGACGAGCCGACCGGCGCACTGGACAGCCAGACCAGCCGCGTCGTGATGAACCTCTTTCACGAACTGCATGAAAAATACCACAAGACCATCGTGCTCATCACGCACAACCCCGAACTGGCCGAGGAATGCCAGCGGGTGCTGACGCTGCGCGACGGTCTGATCGTGGGTGAACGAAAGGGGACAGGCGAACGTGCAGCTTTTTGAGAATATCAGCATGGCGCTGACCAGCGTCAAGTCCAACAAGATGCGCAGCCTGCTCACGATGCTGGGTATCATCATCGGCATTGCAGCGGTCATCGCCATTGAAACGGTCGGCAACAGCATGACCGGCTCGGTCATGGACTCGATGTCCGGCATGGGTGCCAGCAACATTTCAGTCACGGTAACGCAGAAAAGCAGTTCCAGTACCTCGGGCACATCCCAGGGTGTCCGGCTGCGCCGGTTCATGGACTCGCAGCCGTCGGATTCCGACCTCATCACCCAGGATATGATGGATGACTTTATGGCCGCCTTCCCGACGCAGGTGGATCACATCGAACTTTCCCAGCAAGTAGGCGATGGGACGATTGCCAAGTACGGCGGACCGACCACGACCATCAAGACCAGCGTCAGCGGTGCCAATGCTGCCACACTGGAAAATCTTGCCGCAGATTCGCAGATTTTGTATGGGCGTTGGCTTGACGATGAAAAGGACGCGGGCCGCAGGGTCGCTTGCGTGTCAGAAAAATTCGTCGAACAGGCTGTCGGCGGCACCGCGCAGGAGGCCATCGGCAAGGCGGTCACGCTGACGATCAACAAGAATTTGTATACGTTCTATATACAAGGCGTATATAAATACACAGAGGACAACTACTCCAGCATGTTCGGCGGCAGCGACGATGACAGCATCCAGACGAACTTTTATATCCCACTGGACGTGGCAAAATCCATCGCCGGCGCGGGCGCAGGCTACCAGAGCATCACGGTGGTGGCAAACGGCGGCAGCGTGAACGTGACCACCTTTGTGGACACGGTGGGCGATTTCTTTGCCAGCTACTACACCCGCAACGATTCCTGGACCGCCAGCGCGTCGAGTCTGGCGAGCCTGCTGGATTCGATGTCTCAAATGATGAGCACGATTTCACTGGGCATTTCGGCCATTGCGGCGCTGTCGCTGCTGGTCGGCGGCATCGGCGTCATGAATATCATGATGGTCTCCGTCACCGAGCGCACCCGCGAGATCGGCACCCGCAAGGCGCTGGGTGCCCCCGCGTCGGCCATCCGGATGCAGTTCATCACCGAGAGCGTTATTCTCTGCCTGATTGGCGGTGCCATCGGCATTGTGCTTGGCCTGGGGCTGGGCGCAGCGTTGAGCAAGGCCGTGGGCTATACGGCGCGCCCGAGTCTTGCGGCCATTGTGATTGCCGTAGGGTTCAGTATGGCGATTGGCGTGTTCTTCGGGTATTACCCCGCCAATAAAGCGGCGAAGCTGGACCCGATCGAGGCGCTGCGGTATGAATAAAACCCCCTGCCTTCCCCCTTGGGGGAAGGTGGCCCCGCAGGGCCGGATGAGGGGCGCGTCTATGGTAGTGTCCCCGTAAAGAGGCAGTAAGGCAAGGCCGCCCCTCATCAGTCCGCTTCTCGGACAGCTTCCCCCAAAGGGGGAGCCTTTTATCTCCCCGCGCATTGCGCGGGGACTTTTTTTGTGGTATACTCAACCTGGGAAAGTGAGATGCTTTGAAAAATTGAAAAAAGAAAGGTTATTTACCAATCGGCAGCTGCTTACGCTGTTGTGGCCGCTCATCATAGAGCAGGCATTGGAAATCCTCGTAGGTATGGCAGATACTGTCATGGTATCCTCGGTGGGTGAGGCCGCCATCTCCGGCGTTTCGCTTGTCGATATGATCAACCAGCTTATTATTACGTTGTTCGGCGCGCTGGCTACCGGCGGCGCGGTCGTTACCAGCCAGCACCTGGGTGCCAAACGGCGTGAGGAGGCCGCCCACAGCGCTGGACAGCTCGTGACGCTCAGTGCCATTCTGGGCGTGGGCGTGGCGGCGTTCTGCCTTATCACCCGCACGGCACAGCTGCGGCTCTTCTTCGGCACGATCACCGACGATGTCATGCAGGCCTGCCTGACCTACTTTACCATCACGGCGCTGTCCTTTCCGTTTCTGGCATTGTACAACGCAGGCGCGGCCATCTTCCGCTCCACCGGCAACAGCGCAGTATCGATGAAAGTATCGGTCATCGTCAATGCCATCAACTTCTGCGGCAACGCGCTCTGCGTGTTTGTGCTGAAGATGGGCGTCGCGGGTGTCGCGGTGCCTACGCTGATTTCCCGCGCGGTGGGCGCGGTTATCATCCTGTCGCTGGCAGCGCGGCCCGACTATGTGCTGCAGATCACGCCCCGCAGCGTCACCCGGCTGGAAGGCAAAACCGTCAAGAGCATCCTGTACATCGGCGTCCCCTCGGCGTTTGAAAACAGTCTGTTCCAGCTGGGCCGCGTGCTGGTCGTCTCGATGATTTCGCTGTTCGGCACGGTGCATATCTCAGCCAACGCGGTGGCGAACAACCTGGACGCCATCGGCTGCATTGTGGGCAACGCCATGGGCCTTGCCATGATTACCGTCGTGGGCCGCTGCGTCGGTGCACAGGACTTTGAACAGACGAAATATTACACCAAAAAGCTGCTGCTGTGGGATTACATCGCCCAGGGCGCGGTGAATGTTACGGTGCTGCTGCTGCTCAACGAGATTTTGAGTATGTACACCCTGACGCCGGAGACCCGGGCGCTGGCGTTCACGCTGGTCATGATCCACAACGGCTTTTCAATTTTGCTGTGGCCGGCCAGCTTTGTGCTGCCCAACGCCCTGCGCGCCGCCAACGATGTGCGGTACACGATGGTGGTCGCCACGATTTCCATGCTGGTATGGCGCATGGGCCTGAGCTGGGTGCTCTGCGTCAATATGGGCATGGGTGCGGTCGGCGTCTGGTACGCCATGCTGGTTGACTGGGTCTGCCGTGTGATTTGTTTTGTCGCCAGATTTGCCACCGGGGCGTGGAAGAAGAATGCGGTGAAAAAAGTATAAAAAGGAGCCATCCACATGAAATTTATCAGCTGGAATGTCAACGGCCTGCGCGCCTGTCTTAAAAAAGGCTTTGAGGATGTGTTCAACACCCTTGACGCGGATTTCTTCTGCATCCAGGAAACGAAAATGCAGCCCGGGCAGGCGGATTTTGCGCCCGAAGGTTACACCGAGTACATATACAGCGCCGATAAAAAAGGCTACTCCGGCACGGCCATCTGGGCCAGGGAACCGGCGCTTTCGGTGCGGTACGGCCTGGACGAGGATATCCACAACCACGAGGGCCGCGCCATCACGCTGGAATACCCGGACTTTTACCTCGTGAACCTCTATGTGCCCAACTCCCAGAACGAGTTGGCCCGCATCGACTACCGTATGCAGTGGGAGGATGACCTGCGCCGCTACCTGCAAAAGCTGGATGCCGAGAAGCCGGTCATCCTGTGCGGGGACCTGAACGTGGCGCACGAGGACATTGACATGAAGAACCCCGGCCCCAAACGCGGTGCGGCGGGTTTTTCGGATCAGGAGCGCGGTAAGCTGGGCGAGCTGCTGGCGGCGGGCTTCACGGATTCGTTCCGCTGCCTGCACCCCGACGCCACCGGTATGTACAGCTGGTGGAGTATGCGCTTCCGCGCCCGCGAACGCAACGCAGGATGGCGCATCGACTATTTTCTGGTCAGTGACCGCATTGCCGACAAAATCGAGAAAGCGGATATCCTGATGGATGTGATGGGCAGCGACCATTGCCCGGTGGAGCTGGATATCAACCTGTAAAGCCTTCCCCCAAGGGGGGAAGGTGGCCGCAGGCCGGATGAGGGGCGGCGCTGCCGTGGCAGCCTGTTTATGGGCAATCGCCGGCAGCTCCCACCTCATCAGTCCGCTGCGCGGACAGCTTCCCCTGAGCGGGAAGCCCTTTCACAACCCATAAATAGAGGGGATAGATTCTATGGCAGAAAAACGTGATTACTACGAGGTGCTGGGGATCGGCAAAAACGCCACCGATGCCGAGATCAAAAGCGCCTACCGCAAGCTGGCCAAAAAGTACCACCCCGACTTGAACCCCGGCGATAAGGATGCCGAGGAAAAGTTCAAGGAGGTCAACGAGGCCAACGATGTTCTTTCCGACCCGGACAAGCGCAAGCGCTATGACCAGTTCGGTTTCGCTGGGGTCGATCCCAACTATGGGGCCGGCCAGCCCGGCGGCGGCTTCGGTGGCGGCTTTGGCGGCGGTTTCGGCGCAGGCGGTGTTGACCTGGGCGATATCTTCGGCGATTTGTTCGGCGGCGGTGGCTTTGGCGGTTTCGGCGGTTCCAGCCGCGCCAACCCCAACGCCCCGCGCAAGGGCCACGATATCCAGGCCAACGTCATCCTGACCTTTGAGGAAGCGGCCCACGGCTGCGCCAAAAAGGTGACGCTGAACCGCCAGCAGACCTGCCCGGACTGCAACGGCAACGGCTGTGCCCCCGGCACCAGCCCCGAGACCTGCACCGAATGCGGCGGCCGCGGCTATGTCGTGACCCAGCAGCGCACGCCCTTTGGCGTGATGCAGAGCCAGCAGCCCTGCCCGCACTGCGGCGGCCGCGGCACCATCATCAAGAACCCCTGCAAGACCTGCCGCGGCACCGGTAAGACCAGCGCCCGCAAGACGCTGGAAGTCAAGATTCCCGCCGGTATCGACGACGACCAGAACATCGCGCTGCGCGGCCAGGGCGACGCAGGCACCAACGGCGGCCCCGCCGGTGACGTGATCGTCCATGTGACGGTCAAGCCCGACGCCGTGTTTGAGCGTGACGGCTACGACGTTTACGTTCGCGTGCCGATTACCTACTCCCAGGCCGTTCTGGGCGCTGAAATTGAAGTGCCCACTGTGGACGGCAAGGTCGCCCAGAAGATTCCCGAGGGCACCCAGAGCGGCACGAAGTTCCGCCTGCGCGGCCAGGGCATCCAATATCTGAACGGCCGCGGCCGCGGCGACCAGTACGTCATCGTGGATGTGGAGATTCCCAAAAAGCTGAACCGCACCCAGCGCGAGGCCCTGAAAGCCTTTGAGGACAGCCTGAAGGACGAAAACTACGAGAAGCGCAAGAGCTTTTTCAAGAACCTGAAGGATCGGTTCATGTCTTAAATTTTAAACAGCCCCGCCCCGGCAATGTGGAAAGCATTGCCGGGGCGGGGCTGTATTTTATGAATGGCATGTTGTAGGGCGGCCAGTCCTCTGGCCGCCGCAGCTGCGCCCACCGTTGCAGGGGGCGGCGTCCTCGACGACCCGGGAACTTTGCGGCAGCGGAAACGTGCCCGGCGGCATGAGGGTATGCCGCCCTACGGCCCACCGTACCGTAACTTGTAGGGCGGGGTGCCCTCACCCCGCCGCAGGGGGGAGCGCCCTTTACCCCACAAACTCCATCTCGGTATACTCGGTGCTGCTACTCAAAAACGCGTCGGCGTCGATGGTGGCGTACCGGGTCATGTAGTCGTGGTCGAGATCATAGCCAATGTTCAACAAAATCCGTCCATCGTCCAGCATGGAAATCGGATAGTAGGACTCCACCCCGGCGGGCGGGTCCACCTGCGCGATCTGCGTGCCTTGCAGGTCGTATACTGTGAGGGTGCCCGGGTTGCTGCTCATTGCGAAAAGCCACTGAATCTCTCCGTTTTGGCGCAATTCGCGAAGCGACACATGGATCATAAGCCCTAAATCTTCCTGCGTGCCGTCGCTGCCCACGCGGAGCACAGACATTTTAATGCCCTCCTCAGACGACCGGGAGTGCTCGCCGGTGAAGTAGAAATCGTCTCCGGATTTCCCAAGGTAGGTGTAATAGACATAGCCGCTGCCGTCGTCTGCACCTTTATACGGAAACTCTGCAATTTTCGCGGCGGGCTTTCCGGTGGTGACATCCGTCAGATCGTACTCAAGCATAGAGTTCTGCAAAAGGGCGTCGGAAATTTCCGGGTCGCTCGTGAAAGGAACAGGGTGGTCTGAAATGAGCCGCGCGGTCACGGCAAAATCACCGGCGGCGTCCTGTGCGGCGGCTGTCTCGGCGGGCAAGTCCCAGGGTGTTGTCTCGCCGGTCTGCAAGTCAAGGCGGAACCCGCTTGCGGTATCATAGGGGGCAAGACCGCCTATGCAATAAAAATAGCGGTCGCTGTATAAGAGAACGGTCGAGGCGTATGGGTCAAAGGGAATCTCGTGGGTTTTGGTGCCGTCACGGGACAGGGCAATGATTTTGTTGTCGCGGTCTCTGTTGTAGGTGAGCAGGTACACCGCGTCGCTCGTCACATAGGGGTCGGCGATGCACCAGTCGTCGCAACTGTAAAACAGCGAAACCTGTCCGGCGTTCAGGTCGTTTTTGTAAACGTTCGTTCCGATGTGGTACAACTGGTCATTAAAGGCAGGCATGACATCATAGACGACACTTTGCGAGTAGCGGGAAGTCATATCGTAGAGCGGGCCTGTTTCGGCGGTGGGTTCGCTGACCGGTTCAGCGGTGATTTCCGGCGTGGCGGTGGGTTCCGCGGCGGGCGTGGAATCCGCCACCGGGGTGCAGGCAGTCAGGGCGAACACGGCGGCGGTGACAAGCAGGGGCAGGCGGGTGTGGTTTTTCATGGGTGATAACTCCTTTCATTTGTGGTTTGTCGTCATTCTACACCCCAGTTGTGTCCTACTTGTCACACGGAGGGCGGTTTTTGAAAATTCTTGTAAAAAATTTTGGGGAAGGGGGCGGCCACCCGCGGCGGCATGAGGGCATGCCGCCTTACGGCGAACTGTATTGTTTTCGTGCAGGGGCGTCGGGGAGCGCCGCCCCCTACAACAGCGGCTGCACAAAAACAGGGGAGAGCACCCACGCCGGGCGCTCTCCCCTTATCGTATCCGTTAAAATCCGTGCTTCTCCATCAGCTTGCGGCCCATCAGGACGCCCATGACGGAGGCCATCATCAGGCCGCGCGTCCAGCCGGAGGAATCGCCCAGGCAGTGCAGACCCGCGATGTTCGTCTCCAAGTCGGTGTCCATCTTGACCTTGTTGGAGTAGAACTTCAGTTCGGGGCTGTACAGCAGCGTTTCGGGGCTGGCAAAACCGGGAACGACCTCGTCCATCATCTTGATGAACTCAATGATGTTGACCATGGCGCGGTAGGGCATGGCGGCGGTG
>OGKG01004114.1_pt1 | contig 12650 bp, 10 predicted proteins | sample 1572201 | NCBI WGS metagenome assembly OGKG01 (sample SAMEA2582146, study PRJEB24529) | metagenome | biome: Human gut stool | place: China | collected 2011 | reverse complement strand
CCGCCCAGGCGGCGGGCAAAGCCCTTGGGGCTCTTCTTGAACTGCTTCATCATCTTCTGCATCATCTCAAACTGCTTGAGCAGCTTGTTGACGTCCTCGACCTTGGTGCCGCTGCCCGCTGCAATGCGGCGCTTGCGCTTGGGGTTGATGATGGAAGGCTTTTCACGCTCTTCCTTGGTCATGGAATAGATCATGGCCTCGATGCGGTCAAAGGCTTTCTCGTCGACCTGGCTGGCATCAATGCCGGACATACCGGGCATCATACTCAGCATGGCACCTGCACCGCCCATCTTGCGGATCTGCGCAAACTGGGCCAGCATGTCGTTCATATTGAACTTGTTTTCCATCATCCGCCGGGCGGTCTCTTCTGCGGCCTTTTCATCGGCGGCATCCTGCGCCTTCTCAATGAGGCTCAGCACATCGCCCATGCCCAGGATGCGGCTGGCCATGCGGGAGGGATGGAACACTTCCAGATCGTCCAGCTTTTCGCCGGTGCCCTGGAACTTGATGGGTTTGCCGGTGACGCTCAGCACCGAAAGTGCCGCGCCGCCGCGGGTATCGCCATCGGTCTTGGTCAGGATGATGCCGTCGATGCCTACCGTCTCGTTGAAGGTCTTGGCAACGTTTACAGCATCCTGGCCTGCCATGGCATCCACCACCAGCAGCGTCTCGTCCACGGGGACAGCATCCTTGATCTGCACAAGCTCCTGCATCAGGACCTCGTCGATCTGCAGACGGCCGGCGGTATCCAGGATCACGATGTCGTTGCCGTAATCCCTGGCGTGGGCCAATGCCTTGCGGGCGATCTCCGGGGGCTTGGCACCCGGCAGCGTGAACACAGGCGCACCTGCCTGCCCGCCCACCACCTGCAGCTGGTCAATGGCGGCGGGGCGGTAGATATCGCAGGCCACCAGCATGGGGCGGCGGCCCTGCTTGATGAAGTATTTTGCAAGCTTGGCTGCGTGGGTCGTTTTGCCGTTGCCCTGCAGGCCGCAGAGCATGATGATGGTCTGACCCTTGTTCTTGACGATCAGGCGGGGGGCTTCCTCGCCGCCCATCAGGGCAACGAGCTCCTCGTTGACGATCTTGACCACCTGCTGGGCGGGGGTCAGGCTCTCCACGACCTCCTGACCCATGGCGCGCTCGGAGACCCTGGCACAGAAATCCTTGGCAACCTTGTAGTTGACATCGGCTTCCAGCAGGGCCATCCGCACCTCGCGCATGGCGGCTTTGATATCGGCCTCGGTCAGCTTGCCGTGGCCGCGCAGCTTTTTGAACACACCGGCAAGGCGGTCGGTCAAAGATTCAAATGCCATGTTCGGTGCTCCTCTCAAAATAGTAATGGTGTCAGCTCTCGTTGACTTCGTCGATGGAGCGGATCAGCCCCAGCATCTTGTTCAGCGTTGCTGCATACTCAGTGGTGGTGAGCCTGGCATAGGGGCCGGTGCACTCGAACCGCGCGTCAATGACCAGCTGTTCCAGTTCCTCCAGCTTTTCCTGCACCCGGCGGTAGCGGCCTGCAAAGCCGACCTTGGCTTCCAGCTCTTTCAGGGTGGTCTCGCCATGCTTGATGGCATCCCGTGCGCCCTGACGGGTGATCCCGAAGTTTTCCCCGATCTCACTGAGGGAGAGGTCGTCGTTGTAATACTGGTTCAGCATCTCGCGCTGCTTGGGCGTGAGCACCTCGCCATAAAAATCGAGCAGATAGCCCATTTCAAAGTCTTTTGCCATGATGCGTTCTGCCCTGACCTCCGTTTGTTGTAAAGTTTATTTGCTTTACATACGGAGTATAGCAGACATTCTTTTCCTTGTCAAGGCTTTTTTCCATCACTCTGCTGATTTTTCGGCAGGTTTTCTCCATTTTGTCCAATTGCGGCTTGACGCTGGGCACAGGATGCGCTACCTTATAGGTATGAAACCTCTCAGTCAAAGCCCGATGCTTTGCCAGCTCCCCCAACAGGGGAGCCCTTGGCATGGCAGACAGTTCTGTGCTGACTGCTCAGGTTTTTGTAAGGGAGGAATTTCGTGGCAATTTATCCAAACATCTATCAGACCCTGGTCCCCTGTCCGATCGTGGAGCTGCGGGGCTATCTTGCCGCCTGCGGGCTCAAAGGGCGGCTGTATGCTTACCTTGATTATAATGGGCCCACCGGCACGTCCCGCGATTCGGTGGCCGAGGGGATGCTGGCCCTTGCGGCGGAAAAGCACAAGCTGCTCCCGGGCCAGCCCATCATTGAAGCGGCCTCCGGCTCCTTTGCCATGGCGCTGGCCCTTGCCGGGCGGACGGCGGGCCACCCCGTGGTGCTGACCATGCCGGAGGATGCCCCGGCCCTGCGGCAGGAATACCTGCTCCGGCTGGGGGCGCAGATCCTGCATTCCCCCGCCCAGCGGGGCCTTGCGGGGGCCCGGGCGCTGGCAGAGACCACCGCTGCCGAAAAGGGCTGGTATTATATGAACTGGCTTGCCAACGACGATAACCCCGAATACCATCGCCGGGTGACCGGCCCCGCCATCGTGCAGGCCATCTCCCGGGAGGGCCGCAGTCTCGTGGACACCATCACCGTCGGCGTGGGCAGCGCGGGCACCATCACCGGCGTAGGCGAGACCATCAAGGCCTGGACCAACGATGTCCGCATCGTGGCCGTGGAACCCTTTGAGAATCAGGCTCTGGGCGGCGGTTTCACCGGCGGGCACGGCATCCCGGATATCGGCTACGGCATCGTGCCGGGGAATTACAACGCCTATGTTGTGGATAATGTAGCCGCCGTTACCAGCACCGATGCCAACCGCGCTGCACAGCGGGTCCTTGCCACCGATGCTATTCCCGCTTCCCCTGCCGCCGGTGCAGCCCTCCACGCCGCCGCACAGCTGATTGCCACCGGCACCAGCCGCTCGGCGCTGGCCATTTTCAGCGGGCGGCAGACACTAAGCTTTTAAGAACAAGTTTCCCCTCTGTACAACCTCTCCGTCATCTTCGCTGACGCTCGATGCCACCTCCCCTAGTAGGGGAGGCCTTGGCAAAAGATTCTTTTTTCGCTATCATCGCCTATGGCTCCAAAACCAGAATCTGCCGTAGAGAAAGCATTACACCAGCAGGGCCTAATGGAGCAAAGCGCCAGACCCCGAAAATGTGACGGCCTGCCAAGGGCTCCCCTACTAGGGGAGCTGTCGCGGCGAAGCCTGCGACTGAGAGGTTGTACAAAGGCAAAGCTTTCCCTGAAGAAATCAATTTTATTTCAATAGAAAAGAGAATTCCATATGACCAAGGATATGACGACCGGCCCGATCACACCGCTGCTGGTCAATTTCACCATTCCCCTTGTGCTGGGCAACCTGTTCCAGCTGACCTATAACGCCGTGGACAGCATCATTGTCGGCAAATTCGTGGGCGAGGATGCCCTTGCCGCCGTGGGCACCTCCAACCCGCTGATGACGCTGGCGATCCTGTTCATCAACGGTGTCTGCCTGGGTGCAGGCATCCTTGTCAGCACGGCGTTCGGGGCAGGCGACACCCGGCTGGTGGAGCGTCAGGTCTCCACCACCGCCATTGCAGGCTCCGTCTTTTCCCTGGTGTTCTCGCTGGCCTGTGTGATCCTGGCAAATCCGCTGCTCCGTCTGCTGCAGGTACCGGAAGAGATCCTTCCCATCGCTGTGAACTACCTGCGCATCGTGTTCGGCGGGCTGCTGTTCACCTTCTTCTATAATTTCCTCGCCGCCACCATGCGTGCGCTGGGCGACAGCAAAAGCGCGCTGTACTTCCTGATGATCAGTTCGGTGCTGAACATCGGCGGCGACCTGTTCTTTGTTGAGGTGCTGGATTGGGGCTCCGAGGGCTGTGCCCTTTCCACCGTGCTGAGCGAAGCGCTCTGCTGCGTGTTCTGCCTGATCTATATCCGCTGGAAGGTCCCTGTGCTGCAGCTGGGCAGGCGCTGGTTCATTTTTGACTCCTCGCTGCTGAAAAAGACCATCAGCTACGGCTGGACCAGCGCCATGCAGCAGGCCACCGTTCAGCTGGGCAAGATTGCCATTCAGGCCATCGTGAACACCATGGGTGTCAACGCCATGGCAGCCTTTGCCGCTGCAGGCCGCATCGATGACTTTGCCTATGTGCCCCAGCAGAACATCGGCCATGCCACCACCACCCTGATGGCCCAGAACCGCGGTGCAAGCAAAAAAGAGCGTGTCCGCGCCAGCTTCTTCTGCGGCCTGAAGCTGGAGTTCCTCTACGCCATTTTTATCACAGCCATCTGCTTCTTCTGCGCTGAGCCCATCATCCGGCTCTTCGTCACCGATGCCGCCGTGGTGCATCTGGGAGTGCGCTTTTTGAAGCTGGTCTCCCTGTTCTATCTGATGCCCTCGCTGACCAATGGCATCCAGGGCGGCTTCCGCGGCCTGGGCGACCTCAAGATCACCCTGAACAGCAGCACGCTCAACATGGCAGGCCGTGTGGCAGCCGCTGCCCTCTTTGTACTGCTGATGAAGATGGATATCGAGGCCCTGCCGTACAGCTATGTTGTAGGCTGGGTCCTCATGCTGGTCTATGAAGCCCCCATGATGGTGAAGTATCTGCGGAAGGGCGAGCTGTAAGCCCGGCACCGCCCCGGGCAGGTCTTTTCTCTCACTCAGTCCGCTCGATCTCCCGGTACAGCCATTCCAGTGCATCAGAGATGCCGCCCAGCTGATCGATGAGCTTTTCCTTCACGGCCTTTTTGCCGTCCAGCATGGTGCCCACGTCCATCACCAGCTCACCGGTGCGGAGCATCAGCTCTGAGTAGCGCTCTGCCGTAATGCCGCTGTGGCCCGCCACAAAGCCGGTGATGCGCTCCTGCATCTGCTCGAACCACCGCATGGTCTGGGGCACGCCCAGAATCATGCCGGAGTGGCGGACCGGGTGCACCGTCATGGTCGCCGTGGGCACGATAAAGCTGCGCCGGGCGCTGACTGCCAGCGGGATGCCGATGGAGTGGCCCCCGCCCAGCACGACCGTGGCACTGGGCTTTGAGATGCTGGCAATGAGCTCCGCCAGAGCCAGCCCGGCCTCCACGTCCCCGCCCACGGTATTGATGAGCACCAGCAGGCCCTCCACAGCGGGGTCCTCCTGCACTGCCACCAGCTGCGGGATCACATGCTCATACTTGGTGGTCTTCTGGCCCTGCGGGGCCTCCACATGGCCCTCGATCTGGCCGATCACGGTCAGGCAGTGGATGGCATGGGGGCCGCGGGTGCGCCACACCGTGCCCAGATCCTCCAGCTGCTCTTTCTCCAGCCGCTGCTGTTCGGTGGTTTCCTTTTCATATTCCGGCATGTTGGCTCCTCCTCAGGGTGTTTTTTTCAGTGTTCCCGGGGATCGAAGCAATATGCGGCGGTTAAGATTTCTTAACTTTGAAAAAAATTGGCCCAGAGGATTTGACATTCTGTCTCATTGCAGTATACTTTATACTAAGAATAAGATTGACAAGTATATATCATTATTGTTCAGAAACTGTCTTAATCGCCGGTGCGCCTTGCAGGGCGCAAAGAGACCGGCATTCCCTTTGGATGAAAGGAGAACCATTTCCATGAACAATCCCGGCAAAGCTTCCCTTCCGGTGATCAAGCGCCTGCCCAAGTACTACCGCTACCTGCGGACGCTGAAGAACGACGGCATCACCAGCATCTCCTCCCGCGAGCTGGCCGCCCAGATGGGCACCACGGCCTCTCAGGTGCGGCAGGATTTCAACTGCATCGGCGACGTGAACGGCCGCCAGGGCATCGGCTACTCGGTGGAGAACCTGCTTTCCATCCTGGAGCATCTGCTGTTCGGCAACGGTGACCTGCTGCCCACCATCCTCATCGGCTGCGGCCGGTTGGGCAAGGCAGTCAGCCGCTTCATCACCACCGACACCAACGGCTACAAGCTGATCGCCGCCTTTGACAATTCCCCCAGCGAGGTGGGCAAAGAGATCAACGGCATCCAGATCTTACACGTTGACGAGCTGGAGGCCTTCTGCGCAGAGCATAAGCCTGAGGTGGCTGTGTTCTGTGTGCCCCGCAGCGGTGCGGAGGAGCTCAGCGGCCGGCTGGTCGAACTGGGCATCAAAGGCTTCTGGAACTTCTCCCACTACGACCTGTCGGTGCCCTACCCCGAAGTGGTGGTGGAGAACGTCCACCTGGGCGACAGCCTGATGAGCCTGGGTTACCGCCTGCGCAATCAGGACTGATCTATTCTTATAGCATATCACAGAAAACAGGCAGCCCTCTCCCCCCGAACGAGCAGAGAGGGTTGCCTTTTTATGAGGAGAGCAACTATGGCGAAGCTATACTTCCGATACGGTGCCATGAACAGCGGCAAAAGCACCGCGCTGATGCAGGTGGCCCACAACTACGAAGAGCAGGGGATGCGGGTACTGATCCTGAAGCCCCAGGTGGACACCAAGGGCGGCGGCGAGCTGGTCAGCCGCCTGGGCGTGCGCCGCAGGGCCGACCTGCTCATCCCGCCCGAGGTGGATGTGTTCGAGGCCGTGCGCGCCGCTTCTGCCGGGGAGCAGCCGCTGGCCTGTGTTCTCTGCGATGAGAGCCAGTTCTTTACCCCGGCACAGGCCGAGCAGCTGTTCATGGTCACGGTGGACCTGAACATCCCGGTCATCTGCTACGGTCTGCGGTCAGACTTCTCCCTCAAGGGCTTCCCCGGCTCCACCCGTCTGCTGGAGCTGGCCCACACCATTGAGGAGATGAAGACCATCTGCACCTGCGGGCGCAAGGCCACCTGCAACTGCCGCAAGGTCAATGGGGAGTTCGTCTTTGAGGGCGAGCAGGTCGCCATCGATCTGGAAAACGATGTGCAGTACGTCAGCATGTGCCCCCAGTGCTATTTCAAGGCACGGCGGGCGTTTTACGCCAAACGGAACGCACAGTAAGTGTCGATCTCCGGCAGGCACAGGAGCCTTCTCCTGCGTGAGATTCCAGATCTCCCAAAAGATTTTTACAGTTTTCAGAGCGCTGCCCAGCCGGGCGGCGCTTTTTTTGTGCGTCCCCTATCAAAGTGATATATCAGTTGTATCCAACGGCGAACGTTTTTTGCGCAATTGATATATCAGTTTATAAAACGGCGATATCGTCACTTTTTTCACATGTTGTATACAACAGTATACCGTCAATTTCGCAATAAGTTACAAAAACATTGCAATTTTAGAGGTTCCGCCACACTTTCTCGGCCCGTTTCTATGCAATCTATCCAACTATGCAGATTGCATAGTTTTTCGCTCCAAGTTTATTCATTTCGGCAATGCCGTCAAATCGCCGCAAATCACAAGAGCAATATTTGTTCGTTTTTTGTCCGTATCACTTCAATTTACATCTTTCTTTTTCCCATTCCTTTTGTTATCATATTTGTATACAACGAGCCTTGTGCAGTAAGGCCCGCTCGATGTTTTTTGATTTATTAGGAGGAGAACAACAATGAGCAAGGCAATTTCCCGTCGTGATTTCCTGAAGGTCACCGGTGCTGTCGGTGCAGCCGGTCTGCTGGCTGCCTGCGGCGGCAATGGCGGCGCTGCTTCCAGCACCGCTTCTTCTGCAGCCGAGGCTGCTTCCGTGGCTGGCCTGAGCAGCGATCCCGTTACCCTGACCATGAGCTGGTGGGGCGGCGAGTCCCGCCACAACGCTTACCAGGAGGCCCTGAAGGCTTTCTCTGCTGAGCACACCACCATCACCGTCAACCCCACCTTCGCTGCATGGTCCGGCTGGGAGGACACCATGTCCACCAAGTTTGCAGGCGGCGTGGCTGAGGATGTCTGCCAGATCAACTGGAACTGGCTGTACAACTACTCCGGCAACGGCCAGACCTTCCTGGATCTGAACAGCGTCACCGATTACCTGGATATGTCCCAGTGGGACGACGCAAAGCTGGGTGCCTGCAATGTTGCAAATGCACAGCAGTGCGTGCCCATCTCCATGACCGGCCGTATCTTCTACTGGAACATGACCACCTTTAACAAGGCCGGCATCACCGAAGTCCCCTCCACTGAGGACGATCTGTTTGCAGCCGGCAAGGCTTTCCAGGAGAAGCTGGGCGATGATTACTATCCCCTGCACCTGGGCGCATACGACCGTATGATCCTGATGGTGTTCTACCTCGAGTCCAAGTACGGCAAGGACTGGGCAGATCCCGTTACCTCCACCCTGAACTACACCGAGGAAGAGATCGCCGAGGGCCTGAGCTTCATCAAGAGCCTGGTCGACGGCCACGTCATGATGAACCTGAAGGACTACTACTCCGCAAACTCCGACACCGCTACCCACCAGTCCAACGAGTGGATCACCGGTAAAATCGCAGGCATCTTCGAGTGGGATTCCGCTGCTACCAAGTACTCTTCCGCTCTGGATGACGACAACAAGGACGGCTTCACCGTCGGCGAGGAGATCAAGTTCGGCGATTACAACGGCGGCTTCTCCAAGGTTTCCATGGGCCTGGCCATCACCAAGACCTGCGAGCATGTTGCTGAGGCTGCTACCCTGATCCAGTTCCTGCTGAACGAGGAGAAGGGCGCTTCCATCATGGGTTCTGAGTGCGGCATCCCCGCTTCCAAGGCTGGTCTGGCTGCTGCTCAGGCTGCCGGCGCTGTCAAGGATCTGGTTGCTGAGGCAAACGCCAAGGTCATGGCCTTCACCACCAACAAGCTGGATCCCCTGTTCGAGAACAACGACCTGAAGGCTTCCGGCACCGGCATCTATCAGGAAGTGTTCGATAACATCGACTACGGCGACGAGACCCCCGAAGAGGCTGTCAACGGCCTGCTGGACGGCATGGAGTCTGTCGGCTACACCATCGCCTGATTTCTCCCCAACGCTTTGATCTGATCCCTGGGGCACCTGTCGCCCAAACGGCAGATGCCCCTTTTTTCATCAGAGATGTGTTACAAATTTCTGACAAAATTGTATCAGATCTTTTTCAGACCTGCTCCGAAATTCCTTAAAAAGGAGGATTTCCCAGATGAAAGAAAGCAACGTCCCGGTTACCGGGCGCACTCCGTTCCAGAAGTGGCTGGACAAGTATCAGGGCATCCTGTACCTGATCCCCTGGATCATCGGCTTTGTGGTCTTTAAGGCTTTCCCCTTCGGTCAGTCGCTGTACTACAGCTTCACCGATATGAACTTCTTCAAGTCCGGCACCACCTTCGTCGGCCTGCAGAACTACATCACCGCCTTTACCACCACCAAGATCACCAAGGCACTGATCATCACCTTCAAGTACGCCTTCATCACCGTGCCCCTGAAGCTGATCTTCGCACTGTTCATCGCATACATCCTGAACTTCAAGATCGCATGCGTCAACCTGTTCCGTACCGTGTACTACATTCCCTCCATCCTCGGCGGCTCCGTTGCCATCGCCGTGCTGTGGAAGGCTGTGTTCAGCAAGGACGGCCTGCTCAACACCGTGCTGCGTGCCGTGACCTTCGGTCTGGCACAGGGCCCGGAGTGGCTGAGCGACCCCCACTACGCGCTGTGGATCATCTGCTTCCTGCGTATCTGGCAGTTCGGCTCCGCCATGGTGCTGTTCCTGGCCGCTCTGAAGGGCGTGCCCGCAGACCTGTACGAGGCTGCCACCATCGACGGTGCCGGCAAGTGGCGTCAGTTCTTCTCCATCACCGTCCCGATGATCACCCCCATCATCTTCTACAACCTGGTCACTCAGATCTGCCAGGCTTTCCAGGAGTTCAATGGCCCGTACATCATCACCAACGGCGGCCCCCGTGGTTCCACCACGCTGATCTCTCTGCTGGTTTACAACTACGCATTCAAGTCGTATGACATGGGTATGGCATCCGCTCTGGCATGGATCATGTTCATCATCGTCTGCGTCCTGACGATCATTGCATTCACCAGCCAGAAGAAGTGGGTCTACTACTCTGACGAAAGGTAAGGTGACCAGTATGGGAATGAAAGCATCGAATAAAATCGCAACCTTCTTTAAGTATTTCGTCCTGATCCTGGTCGGCATCATCATGATCTATCCGCTGCTGTGGATGATCAGCGCCACCTTCAAGGATAACAGCGAGATCTTTGCCGGTATCAGCCTGTGGATCAAGAAGCCCACGCTGGACGGCTACCGCGGTGCCCTGAACAACTTCGGCGGCTCCATCAACATCCTGCAGGCCATGCTCAACACCTACAGCTATGTGCTGCCCAAGGTGATCTGCACCGTCGTGTCCGCCTGTGTTGCCGCTTATGGTTTTGGCCGTTTCGACTTCCCCGGCCGTAAGCTGCTGTTCAACATCATGCTGGCCACCCTGTTCCTGCCCCAGGTCGTTCTGAACGTGCCGCAGTACCTGCTGTACAACAAGTTCGGCTGGCTGGACAGCCCCTTCTATCTGGCTATCTGGGTGCACTGCGCATTTGCGACCGAGACCTACTTCGTCTACCAGCTGGTGCAGTTCATGCGCAATGTCCCCCGTGATCTGGACGAAGCCGCTGCCATCGACGGCTGCTCCTCCTTCCAGACCCTGTACAAGGTCATCGTGCCCATGCTGGGACCCGCTCTGGTGTCCTGCGCACTGTTCCAGTTCATGTGGAGCTGCAACGACTTCATGGGCCCGCTGCTTTACGTCAGCACCCCCGGCAAGTACCCCATGTCCCTGTTCGTGAAGCTGTCCATGGACGGTGATACCGGTTTTGCCTGGAACAAGATCCTGGCGCTGTCCCTGATCTCCATCCTGCCGCAGCTGATCGTTTTCTTCTGTGCACAGGACCAGTTCGTTGAAGGTATCTCTGCTGGTGCCGTCAAGGGCTAAGCCCCTGTCCCGCTGCGCAAAGAGCATCTGACGCAAACAACACCCCCTGTGCCGTTCCCGTAGAGGGCACAGGGGGTGTTTTATTTGTGAATGATGTATCCCCTTCCGGAACATGCTGCACGCTGCACAACATTGTGCCGTGAGGCACACCTCTTCTGCCGCAGGCAGACATCCTAGCCCGCTGGGCTGCATCCTGTTTTCCGCAGGAAAACCCATCATTTCTTATGTGCCTTGCGGTACTGCAGCGGCCCGGTGCCCATCACCTCGTGGAACACACGGCGGAAATGGGCCGCGCTGGCAAAACCGGTCTGCTCGGCCACCGCACTGATGCTCAGTTCCGTGGTCTCCAGCAGCTTCTGGGCTGCCTCGATGCGGCGGTTGTTGATGTAGTCCACGATGGACTGCCCCGTCACCCGCTTGAACAGGCGGCTGAGGTAGTAGGGCGACAGGTAGAACCGCGCTGCCACCTCGCTGAGGGAGAACTTCTGGCGGTAGTTGGCGGCCAGATACGCACAGATGTGCTCCACCGTCTTATTGTGGGGCCGGGCCACCGCGCTGCTCTCCGCGATGCATTCCTGCTCGATGTAATGCAGCACCAGCAGCAGGTACAGCGCGCCCGGGTAATCCGGCTCCTCCATGGCGGTGCGCATCAGCTCCAGCAGGGTGCGCAGGCGGCTGTTCCACTGCACGGAACCGTACAGCACAGCAGACTGCTCCGGCTCAAACAGCCGGGAAAAATCCCGCTGGGTCTGGGTGCGCAGCTCGTGCAGGGCACTGAGCGGGAAACTGCAGCCCACCAGCTCCGGTGCCGCACTGCCCGTCTGCTGGATGCAGCCGCCGCCGGGTCCCAGCAGCAGCGCACTGCCCGGGTTGAGCAGCATGGTCTGCTCTGCGTACTGCAGGGTACAGCCGCTCTCTGCCACCAGCACAACGTAGCAGCTCTCCTCTTCGGCGGGCAGCTGCAGCTTGCCGCCGTTCAGGTGCATCGACACTGCCCGGACCTTTGCACTGATCTTTTCCTGTTCTGCCTTCATTCTTTAACGTCCTCCGCGCACATCCGCTTTTCTTTTTATCATACCATGCCCGCCCGGTGCGGGCAAGCCAAAACCATTGATCAGGAGGTTTTCTCATGAACCTGTCCCTTATCCGTTCCATGACCCGCAGTGCCGTGTTCGAGCTGGAAAACGGCCTGTGCTTCCGCCCGGCCCACCCGTTCGTCGTTACCCTGAACGGCAAGACTGTCTACGAAGCATGCAATACCAATGTGTTCTCCCTGTTCTCCCTGCTGCCCGATACCGAGTACACCGTGGGCGTGCAGGCCGAGGGCGAGACCCTGAGCCTGACCTTTGTCACCGAGGCCGAGAGCTTCTTTGTGGATGCATCCCGCTACGGCCTGGTGGCCGACGGCGAGACCGACAACACCGGCAAGCTGCAGGCCGCTCTGTCCACCTGTCCCAAGGGCGGCACCGTGTATGTGCCCGCCGGCCGCTACCGCACCGCCAGCCTGTTCCTGAAGAGCAACACCACCCTGTATCTGGAAAAGGGTGCCGTGCTGCTGGGCGACAACGACCGCACCCATTACCCCATCCTGCCCGGCGTACTGCCCAGCGAGAACGAGGTGGACGAGTACTACCTGACCGGCTGGGAGGGCAACCCGCTGAACAGCTTTGCCGGCCTGCTGAACATCACCCAGGTGCACGACGTCGTGGTCACCGGTGAGGGCACCCTGGACTGTGACGCCCAGAACGGCGACTGGTGGGTGGACCCCAAGGTCAAGCGCATCGCCTGGCGTCCCCGTGCGGTGGCCATGGTGGACAGCGAAAAGGTCTGCCTGCACGGCATCACGGTGCAGAACAGCTACTCCTGGACCATCCACCCCAT
>OGKG01004113.1_pt1 | contig 12653 bp, 13 predicted proteins | sample 1572201 | NCBI WGS metagenome assembly OGKG01 (sample SAMEA2582146, study PRJEB24529) | metagenome | biome: Human gut stool | place: China | collected 2011 | reverse complement strand
CTCTTTCCCTACACGACGCTCTTCCGATCTTGAGATTATTTAAATCAGCCGAGCTCGCTCCAGTTGTTGATCTCGCCGGTGTAGATCTTCATTACCTCGTCGGAGGTGATGTTCTCAATGGGGTTCTCAAGGTTTACGATAACCGCGATACCGTCGTCGGCGATCTTCATTTCGGTCAGACCTGCGTCAAGCTCTTCCTGCTTGAGTTCACGGGAGGACATACCGATATCGCATGTGCCCTCGGTCGCGGATGTGATACCTGCGCCGGAACCGGTCTGCTGAATGTCGATGGAAACATCAGGGTTAAGAGCCTTGTATGCCTCGCAGAGCTTCTCCATGATCGGGCCTACGGAAGTGGAGCCGTTCAGGGAGATTGCGCCGGTAACTCCGGAGGGAGCATATGCGCCGGTGGAGTCGATGGCGATGTAGCCGTTGTCAGCGATGATCTTCTGACCGTCGTCGGACTCGATGAAGGCGATGAGATCCTTAGCTGCGGCGCTGCCGTCGATCTTTGCCTGCTGATAGCATACGTTGAACGGTCTTGCTACAACGTAATCACCGGACTTGATGTCGGCTACGGAGCACTCAACGCCGTTTACGTCGAGTGCCTTTACGGTGTCGTTGAGGGAGCCGAGGGAGATGTATCCGATCGCGTCAACATTGCCTGCTACGCTCATCATAACGCCGTTGGTGGAGTTGGAGATCTCAGCGTCGCCGCGGGTCATATCTTCCTTCTCACCTGCTTCGTTCTTCTGTTCAATGCCCATCAGCTCAACGAACGCGCCTCTTGTACCGGAGCCGTCCTCGCGGGATACTACTGTGATGTCGGTGTCAAGCTTGGAAGCGGTGCTGTCAGAAGCGGTGGAATCTGCTGCGGAACTGTCAGCAGCAGAGGTATCAGCGGCAGAAGAGCCTGCCTCAGCAGCGGAGCTGCTGTTGGAGGAAGCGCTGGTGGTATTTCCGGAGCAGCCTGCAAGTGCTGCTGCCATAAGCAGAGCGGCTGCGCTTAATGTGATCTTTCTTGTAGTCATAATGTTGTTCTCCTTTAATATACTGCGTAATCATTTACGCTTATGCTGTGATCTTTCCTTGTCACAAGCATATTATATCAGGAGAATGTTAAATCCAAAAGACAGGGTATGTTAAATCTCTGTAAAGTTTAACATTTTTCATTTCTGGTTAAAGCCAGGGTACGTGTACTTTTTAAATCGCAGATAAACTATAGGTAACTTCTAAAAACCTCTTTGAAAAAGAAGATAAAAGTGATATAATAAGGAAATGAAACAGAAAACAGATTACCTATATTAATCTATTAGTTCCGTGCCGGGGTAGAACTGCTTCAGTATTTCCTGAGCTGACAAACCGGAACGTGCCATGAGATCCGCTGTGTAGACGCTCATGCCAACACCGCCGCCGCTTCCGCGGGTGCGGAATATGAACGAGTCGTGCTCCTGCGTAATTGCAACAGCCGCGCTGCGCAGACCGAGCGCTTCCCGGAGCTGTTCTCCGGTGAGTTCCACGCCGCCGAACCTGATACAGCGCAGCGTTCCGTTTTTTGTGTACTGCGGCTCGGAGAACCACTCCGCCTTGTCTGCGGGGAGCACTACGCTTCCGGTGACCGGAGCCAGCATTTTCCGCACGGCGGTGCAGGTGTATTCTGAGCTGGCGGAGTATTCCGGTGAATCCGGGTCGCGGCTGAGCTTCAGCGCCGGAAGGTAGGTGAAACCTCCGTCGTCGGTCACGCCGGAGGATACCCGGCAGCAGGGTGTGTACGCCGGTCCATCGTTATAATAGAGGCACTCCTTAGCCGCACGCTCCGCAACTCTGGAAACGCGCTCCAGCCATTCGGGATACTGGTCGGCGTAGCGTTCATCCAGCTCATCAGGCGAAAGCCAGTCCGGGTAGATGTCGCCGCGGTCGGCGAGGTCTGCGCCGAAATCAGCTTCGCAGTTCTGCATGCAGTACTGCGCCTGGCTTGAAAGCGCGATTCCCGCCGCAAGCAGGGTCTCCTCCTGAAATGACGGGTCAGCAGCGGCGAATATGCAGCCGGCGAGGTACTCGGAAAATCCTAGTGTGAGTATGCGGTTTTCGTCTTCGATGAGCAGAGTTACGTTCTCCGGCGCAGGCGATGGAGCCTCACGACGGCAGCCGGTGAGCATTATTGAAAATCCCAGCAGGGAAGCAAGTACTGGTTTCGGGAACTTCATTGCAGCGATCCTCCATTAAAAATAAACCACAAACGAGAATTTTGCAACCTGAAAATAAAAAATATTCAGAAAATGCGAATAACGCTTGACAATCACGGCGAAATATGCTACAATATACTTATATATTTCTTAATTTAAAAATTCCGCCTGACGGAACGGCGATTAAGACCAGTATAAAAAATATGGCACGGAGGCGGATCTTCTAACCAATGAAAAGAATGGAACAGCTCAAGAACTCTGCTACCTTCAATCAGGTGTGCGACGATGTTTTAAGCACTACGGCTATCGATCCCAGCCTGCCCGGAAAGTTCGGAGTAAAGCGCGGTCTGCGTAATTCCGACGGTTCCGGCGTTGTTGCGGGCATCACAAGCGTATGCTGCGTACATGGCTACGTTATAAGCGAGTGCGACAAGCAGCCCATCGAGGGCGAGCTCATCTACCGCGGATACAACATTCGCGATATCGTGAACGACGTGCTGTCGTCCGGACGCTACGGCTACGAGGAGGTCGCGTATCTCCTCCTGTTCGGTATGCTCCCTGACGAGCGCCAGCTCACTACGTTCTCACGCCTTATCGCTGAGTACCGCGACCTTCCCATGTACTTCAGCGAGGACGTTATCATCAGAAATCCGTCCCCGAATATCATGAATAAGATGGCTCAGGCAGTGCTTGCGCTGTACAGCTATGATTCCGCGCCGGAGGACAAGTCTGTTGAGAGCGAAATGCTCAAGGCTATTTCGATCATCTCCAGACTTCCTGCGATCATGGTAACTTCCTACCAGGCAATGCGCCGGTTCTACCACAACGATTCAATGGTAATGCACCAGATAAACAAGGACGAGAGCCTTGCAGAGAGCATTCTTTCCACCCTGCGCGACGACCGTTCCTACACTGCCGAGGAAGCTCACCTGCTCGACCTCTGCCTTATGCTCCACGCTGAGCACGGCGGCGGAAACAACTCGACGTTCACCTGCCGTACCGTATCTTCCTCCGGCACCGACGCCTACTCCGCATACGCGGCGGCTATCGGTTCGCTGAAGGGTCCGCGTCACGGCGGCGCTAATATCAAGGTTATGGAAATGCTCGACTTCGCAAAGGCGGGTATCAAGAACTGGGATAACGACCAGGAGGTCAGCGACTACCTTCACAAGCTGCTCCGCAAGGAAGCCGGAGATCATTCCGGGCTTATCTACGGCATGGGTCATGCGGTTTACACGCTGTCCGACCCGAGAGCGAAGATACTCAAGGCCAACGCGATGAAGCTGGCTAAGGGCACCGAGTTTGAGAAGGAATTCTTGCTGCTGGACAGCATCGAGAGACTTACTCCGGGAGTATTCGCGGACGAGCGCGGTGATATCAAGAATATATGCGCAAACGTGGACATGTATTCTGGTCTGGTATACAAGATGCTGAAGATACCGGTAGAGATGTACACCGGTCTGTTCGCGTGCGCGAGAATCTCCGGCTGGTGCGCCCACAGAATGGAAGAAATGATCAACGGAAAGCGCATAATCCGTCCGGCTTACAAGGCGATAAACCTCAACAAGAACTACATACCGCTCAGTCAGAGAATATAATGCACAACAGGCTTTCAGCCTGAAATATTACTTAATTCAAGAGGGATAGTGTCATGGCAGAAGAAAAGAAAGCTGAAAAGAAGGACAGGTTCAAGCTGGCAAAGGAGTTCAAGGCGTTTATCTCAAGAGGAAACGTGCTTGATATGGCGGTAGGTCTTATCATCGGTTCTGCGTTCACCGCCATCGTCAATTCGCTGGTCGGCGACCTGCTGATGCCGCTGCTGGGACTTCTTACCGGCAAGATGGATTTCTCGCAGCTCAAGCTCGTGCTTCAGCCCGCGGTTGAGGAAGTCCTCGATGAAACCGGCGCGGTGGTTACTCCTGCGGTCGCTGAGATCTCGCTGAACTACGGTTCATTCAGTCGGTTATAAGTTTCCTTCTTATCGCGCTGGCTGTTTTCATTCTTGTGAAGGCTATCTCAAAGCTCCACCGCAAGAAGGAAGAAGAGCCCAAGCCCGAGCCTAAGCCGGATCCCCAGATCGTTCTGCTTACGGAAATTCGCGATCTGCTTAAGGAAAAGGAAACTTCCGTAGATAGTAGATAAGTAAATCAGTGCCCCTGTAAAATCAGGGGCATTTTTGTGCTGTGAAGTACGAAAAGGCGCTTGACAATTGGACGAGATGGTGATATAATGTCACATGGATATACTGCAAAAAAAGGAGAAATACATAAAATGTCAATGAATTTCCGCAGGAAGCTCCCCGTACCAAAGGAGATAAAGGAGCTTTACCCGCTCAACGATAAGATCAAGGCTATAAAGACCGAGCGCGACGCGATGATCGCGGACGTTTTCACAGGGAAGTCTGACAAGTTCCTGCTTATCATCGGACCGTGCTCTGCGGATAACGAGGATTCCGTAATGGACTACACATGCCGCCTTTCCAGACTTCAGGAGCAGGTCAAGGACAAGATCATTATTATCCCGAGAATCTACACCAACAAGCCAAGAACCACCGGCGAGGGCTACAAGGGAATGATCCACCAGCCAGACCCCACCAAGGGCGAGGACATGCTTGAGGGTCTTATACACGTGCGCAAGCTGCACACACGCGCTATTGAGGAGACCGGTCTTGTGTGCGCTGATGAAATGCTGTATCCCGAGAACTACCGCTACCTTTCCGATATACTCAGCTATGTCGCAGTAGGGGCGCGTTCCGTTGAGGATCAGGAGCACCGTCTTACCGCCAGCGGCATGGAGTGCCCCTGCGGTATGAAGAATCCCACCAGCGGCACGATTTCTATCATGCTGAATTCTATCCGTGCGGCTCAGAGCAGCCACACGTTCATCTACCGCGGCTGGGAGGTCAACACTGACGGCAATCCGCTTGCACACGCTATCCTCCGCGGCGCGCAGAACAAGCACGACCAGACTATCCCGAACTACCACTATGAGGACTTAAAGCTTCTCTATGATATGTATCAGGAGAAGAATCTCAGGAACATGGCGTGCATTGTGGATACCAACCACTCCAACAGTGGCAAGAAGTACCTCGAGCAGATCAGAATTGCAAATGAGATTCTCCATTCCATGCGCCACTCCTCGGAGATACGCAGCATGGTGAAGGGTCTGATGATCGAGAGCTACATCGAGGACGGCGCTCAGAAGGTGGGCGACGGCGTTTACGGCAAGTCGATCACCGACCCATGCCTTGGCTGGGAGAAGAGCGAAAAACTGGTTCTTGAGATAGCAGACCAGCTGAGATAATAAATTCCGAATAAATATTAAAAGCGTTGACGGGAATCCAGTAGTCCCGGAATATCCTTTCAGAGAGCCGCTGTCTGGTGCGAAGCGGCAGGATTTCCGTGCGGCGAATTACCTCCCTGAGCGGCGGTGCGAAAGCGTACGCAAGTAGTTCCGCACGGGTAAGCCCGTTATAGCTGTCAGAGGCGGGAGAGATCCCGCAAACTGAGGTGGTACCGCGATAATTCGCCCTCTGTGAGTTCTGCTCATAGGGGGCTTTTGTATTGTACAGACGTTATCGGAAATAATACCTGGGAGGTGATCATATGAAGTTCAAATTCTGCCCTGAGTGCGGAGAGAAACTAATAACAAATACTATCGGCGACGAGGGTGAGATATCATTCTGCGAAAACTGCGGCAGACCGTGGTTCAGTTTTTCCTACCCATGCGTGATATGCCTGCTGACCGACGGCGCGGGGAAGTACGCTTTGATACGCCAGACCTACGCGACCAGGAATTACGTCTGCGTTGCGGGGTTCATCAAGGAGCACGAGACCGCCGAGCAGACCGCTCTCCGGGAGATACGCGAGGAAACCGGACTGGAAGTCCTGAACATGCGGTATATCAGCAGCTATTACTATCCGAAGCACGATAATCTCATGCTTGGGTATCTCTGCACGGTGAAGCACGGAGAGTTCCGGCTTTCCGGCGAGGTGGAAACGGCGGGGTGGTTCGGGCTGGAGGAAGCCCGGGAGCTTCTCAGCCACGGAACGGTCGGCAGGGAGCTGTTCAGGGATTCGCTGAAATAGTGCGGACAGAAAGGGTGGTTTACATGAAAAAATGTATTTTGATTCCGGGGCTTGCACTGGTTCTGCTGGCTTCCGGCTGTTCCGGTCGTGGCGCTGCGGCGCAGAAGTTCTCGTGCGATGAAACATCGTTCAGCATTCCCGTGCCGGATCTTGTGGGATATGAAGTCTGCGGCGGAGAGCACAGCCACTACACTTTCCCCGCATACGACAAACGCGTCAGCATTGCCGGGACTGTCGACAGTGACAAGCCTGTCACACTGAGTATTGAGTACATCGAGAACAGCGGCGGAAACGCAACTCTTGACCTCGCCGATGAACTGGCGGTCAATTACCCGGAGGATTTCAGCTTTGAGGAGATAACGATAGACGGAAAGCCCTCGTATATTTACACTACCATAGTGTCAGACGAGCTTATGTCGATAAGCTGCGACTACATGCTCAGCGACACCGCATGGCTGCAGGTGACGTATAGCGCAAAAACCGAAGAACGCGGGCAGTACCGCGGTGATCTTGTCAAATCGCTGAAAGAACTTAAATTCACATAAAAAGGCGCGGTGAAAGGGGTGGTATCAATGGAAATCAAGGTTTCCATCGCTTATGGGAGTTTTCCCGGATAATACACAGTTCAAAGTTGAAAAATTAACATATCAAGGAGAAAAACAATGACACTTTACGACGAATTAGTAGCACGCGGACTCATCGCGCAGGTAACCAACGAGGAAGAGATCAAGAAGATGATAAACGAAGGCAAGGCGACCTTCTACATCGGCTTCGACCCCACCGCTGACTCCCTGCACGTAGGACACTTCATGGCTCTGTGCCTGATGAAGCGCCTGCAGATGGCAGGCAACAAGCCGATCGCCCTGATCGGCGGAGGCACTACCATGATCGGCGATCCCTCCGGCCGCACCGATATGCGCAAGATGCTGACCAAAGAGGACATCGCCCACAATGCAGCCTGCTTTAAAAAGCAGATGGAAAAGTTCATCGACTTCTCGGATGACAAGGCTTTGATGCTGAACAACGCCGACTGGCTGCTGAACCTGAACTATGTGGAGCTGCTGCGTGACGTGGGTGCCTGCTTCTCGGTCAACAACATGCTGCGCGCCAAGTGCTACGAGCAGCGCATGGAGAAGGGCCTGTCCTTCCTCGAGTTCAACTACATGATCATGCAGAGCTACGACTTCTACTACATGTTCCAGCACTACGGCTGCAACATGCAGTTCGGCGGCGACGACCAGTGGAGCAACATGCTGGGCGGCACCGAGCTGATCCGCCGTAAGCTGGGCAAGGATGCCTACGCCATGACCATCACCCTGCTGACCGACTCGCAGGGCAAGAAGATGGGCAAGACCGCAGGCAATGCTGTCTGGCTGGACCCCAACAAGACCAGCCCCTTCGAGTTCTACCAGTACTGGCGCAATGTGGGTGATGCCGATGTCATGAAGTGCATCCGGATGCTCACCTTCCTGCCGCTGGAGCAGATCGACGAGATGAGCACATGGAAGGATCAGCGCCTGAACGAGGCCAAGGAGATCCTGGCCTACGAGCTGACCAAGATGGTCCACGGCGAGGAAGAGGCCGAAAAAGCCCAGGCTGCCGCCCGCGGCCTCTTCAGCGGTGCCGCCGATCATGAGCATATGCCCAGCACGGCGCTGGACGCAGCGCTTGTCAAGGACGGCGGTGTCGGCCTGCTGGCTGCCATGGTAGCTGCCGGTCTGTGCGGCTCCAACCGTGAGGCCCGCCAGTTGGTTCAGCAGGGCGGCGTCCTTGTTGACGGCGAGAAGGTCACCGACCCGAAGGCTGTTCTGACCGTTGACGCGCTGAGCAAGGGCGTCGTCATCAAGAAGGGCAAGAAGGTTTACCACAAGGTCACGCTGTAAAGCAAAGTTGCTTCACAGTCAATTTCATCACACACTATAAGCAAACAAGCCCCCTGTCCGCACGGCAAATGTTGTTGGACAGGGGGCTTTTGGTGTAGTATAATGGAACAAATCGGAAGTTGTGGAGGTAGAAAAACATGTATAGAATATATAGTGCACTTATCGAAATTGTTGCGGCAGCTGTTTTTATAATTCCTATTTGGTGCATATATAACAAGTTATGTTTTCATAGCTGGAAACGAACTATTATTTATATGGTATTGGGGTTTTATTTTACTGCAGTCTTAGCACTTGTAGGCTTTCCTAATATAGCATCTCTGAAAATTGATTTTGCAGTGAACGTTATCCCGTTTTTGGATATGGTTTCGGATTTCATTAATGCTTGTTTGAATATACTTTTATTTGTTCCATTTGGTTTCTTTTTGCCGATATTGTGGGATAAATTTAGAAACATTAAAAATATTGCCTTAATGGGATTTATAGCTACAAGTTTAATTGAAATATCACAGATTTTTACTTTTAGAACGAGTGATATAAACGATATTATTACAAATACTGTTGGTACTATAATTGGATATTTTATTGTACATAGGATAACTGATAATTTTACGAAGCGAATCTTTTCAAATTCAAAAATGAGTGACTTTTACATAATATGTGTATCTGTAGCACTTATTATGTTCTTCCTTCAACCATTTATTTCATCATTGTTATGGGAAATGGTGCTGTAACTTTCAGTTTTTGAAACTGAGAAATATGAATTTGAAGTAGAAATATGGCATCAAGCAAGGAATACTTAGCGTTTATTTTAGGGTAGCTATCTGAGTTAGAAGAAATCGCTTATCGTTCTATGATGGGAGAATTTATTATTTATTATCGCGGCAAGATTGTAGGCGGCATCTATGATGATAGATTCCTTGTAAAACCAGTAAAAGCAGCAATTCGCTATATGCCGACGGCTCCGTATGAATTACCCTATGAGGGAGCAAAAGAGATGTTGTTGGTAGAGGAAGTTGAAAATAAAGAATTTATGACAGGCTTGTTTCATGCAATGTATGAGGAACTGCCAACCCCAAAACCGAAAAAGAAGAAATAAACAACTTCCAGTTTGTATGATTGGGCATCAAGAATGCCGCACTCTATAAATTTTGGGATATAAACAGTAAGAGGTGCAGCTCTTCAAACGAGTTGCACCTCTTTTTAATACCTATTTTTCAGCACTGCCGCATCAAACGGACGTAAAACTCCACGGCACGACCGACGGTCTCGACGCGGATACGCTCGTTGTTGCCGTGCAGGGTACCGCGCTCCTCGGCGGTCAGATCCATGGCGGAGAAGCGGTACACATGGTCGCTGATACGGCCATAGTGGCGGCTGTCGGAGCACTGCACCATCAAATAGGGCGAGACAAGACAGCCCTTCCAGGTGCCTGCCACAGCGCTGGCGACCTTGTCCCAGGCAGGGCAGTTCGTCTCGCTGATACGGCTCGGGTTCATGCCTTCCAGCTTCGTGATCTCGACGGCGGGGTCGTTGATGGTCTCTTTCAGGTAGGCAAGAGCACTGTCCATCGTGTCCTCGGGGTTCAGGCGCAGGTTGCTGATGAGCGTTGCCTCGGGCGGGATGACGTTGCGGCCCGCACTGCCCTTGGCCTGGGTAAAGGCCACCGTCGTGCGCATCAGGGCGTTCAGCTCGCCGCCGCTCTTACGGCAGATGAAATCCAGCACGCCGCCGAACAGCCAGAGGTTGGCAAAGATCATGCGATAGGTAACGTTGGAGTAACGGCCCAGCGTGTCGAACATTTCGGCCACAGGCTTTGTGACGTGCGCCTTGAAGGGGTGGCTCTCGATCTTGGTGCAGGCTTCGCTCAGGGCCACAAGCGGGCTGTGGGGCTTGGGCGCGCTGGCGTGGCCGCCGCCGGACTTGACCTTGTACTCCACGTTCAGCATACCTTTTTCCGCAATGCCGATCAGGCCGCAGGGCTGCTTGACGCCGGGGAACACATCCTCGACGACCGCGCCGCCCTCATCCACAACCAGTGCCGGGGTAATGTGGTTGGCTTCAAACCAATCTACAATGTGTACCGCGCCCAGGCCGTTGACTTCCTCGCCGCCGCTGAATGCAAAGTAGATATCCTGCGCGGGGGTGTAGCCCTCGCCAATCAGCTTGTCGGCGGCGGTCAGCACACCGTTGAAGGTAACTTTCGTGTCCAGCGCACCGCGGCCCCAGAGCACCCCATCTTCCAGCACGCCCTCAAACGGCGGCTTCTTCCAGCCTGCCTCGTCAACGTCGACGACGTCATAGTGGGCCATCAATACGGTCGGCTCGGTGTGCTCCTTGCCGGACCAGGTGAACAGCAGGCCACGGTCCTCAAGGCGCTCAAACTTGCAGGTCTTGAAAACGTTGGGGTAGAGCGTCGGCAGGGTATTGATGAGCTTTTCAAACTCGGCATCGTCTTCCAGCGCGTGGTTCGTGTTGGAGACGGTACGGCAGCGGATGAGGGTGCGCAGATTTTCCACAGCCTTGTCACGGTCGATGGTTTCCTCGCCCTCGGGCACAGCGGGGGCAGCGCCCGGCGTAAAGCGGGCCGTGCGCACCAGCACCACGGCGGCCAGCACGACGACAACCGCCAGAATCAACCATAAAACGATCATTTTGTATTCCTCCTTATGGGCTTAGACAAGACCCTTTTTGTACAGGATACGCGCCACTACCAGGCTGAAAATGACACCGACCGGCACCATGATACCTACCGTGGACGCATTGAGCGCGGGTACAAAGATGAACAGCACCAGCATCAGCAGCAGTGGGGCCAGCGCTAGGCGGAAGTTTTTGGAGACAAACACCACCGCCAGACCGCCGAACAGTGCGGGTAAAATCTGCGAGAACGCCGGGGCCAGGATGGGGGAGGAGAGAAGCGGTGTCAGCGGGATGATGAGCACCACGCCCACTAAAATAATCAGCGTCGTCACGATGCTTGACACGGCAATGGCGATGGTAGAAATGACCTCACCTTCCTCACTGTTGGACTTGACGCCCGCCCGCTCCATGGTGTCAAGGGCGCAGGGGAGTTTCAGGTTGGAGATGTTACCGGTGACGAAGGACAGGTAGCTGCCGCCCGCGCCGAGCATCGGCACATAGGTAAAAATTTCCACAATGCCGACAGCCCAGTACATAGGCCCGATGGCTATAAAGCCCTTAATGAACGCGGGCCAGTTGACCTGTGCGTGGAAGATGAGCGACACTGCGATCGGGTATGCCACAATCAGCGCCAAAAGCGTCAGGCCCCAAATGCGGCCCCAGCGGTGCACACTGTCGACATAGGTTTCTTTCTGTTCCAGAACTGTCTTTTCCATGAGTACCGCTCCTTTCAGCTCAGCCAGTTTGTCAGCGGGATGGACACTGCCATGCCGCACAGCATACTGATGGGCAGCGCATAGTCCTGTATCCAGCGCTTTTTCGTGCGCATGGCCGCCACGCCGCAAATAACCATCACGACCGCCGACGTCAGCATGACGAGCACCGGGATAAGACCCGAGAAATCGCCGTGGGTCACATACATCACGTCGCTGAACACATAGCCGAGGAAAGCGCTGATCATACCGAGGAACATGGCATTATTAAAGATATCTGCCCAGCGGTGATCCTTTGCGCCCAGTTTCATCATACCACCCTGGATACGCTTGGTCAGCAGCGGCACCAAGACCAGGCCGACCATGATGCCCACCGTCATAACGGCGGCCACCGTGACATAGTCCGACGCCGTAGGGATGGGGGTATTGGTGTCCAGCCCCAGTTCCGTCAGTGAGGTTCCCGCCGCGACGGTCTCATAGGTCAGGGATCCTACGACCGATAGGCGCAGCCACGGCAGGGCGATACCCAGGCTCTTGCTCAGGGAGATAACGCCCACCAGAATGGCCACTGCTGGTGCTACCGTAAAGACGGCCGCCGCCGAAATGGTCTTGCGTATGGTTTCCTGCGGCAGACCGATTTCCCTTGCGCGGTTGACCGCACGCCACAGAAAGAACGCCGACTGTGCCAGCACGAACGCCACAATGATGCCGACCAGCACAAACAGGATCGGCGCGTTCACGTTGAAGTCCATAACACCACACCTTTTCTTTTGCTTTATAGCTTTAAAGCGTTTTTTTAACTTTAACACATTGTTCAAAAAATAGCAAGAGGAAAAGTACATTTTACAGCTACAAATGTTTTTGTTCAGTGGATACTTGCCCCCGCGCCCATTTTGGGCTATAATAGGTAAAGTATAGTTTAGGGAGGCGTCCATGCCCAAAGATAAACTCAAAACCATCTATGTCTGCACCCAATGCGGCGAGACCAGCCCCCGCTGGCTGGGACGCTGCCCCTCCTGCGGGGCGTGGAACACTATGACCGAGGATGTGGTGGCAGAACCCGCCAAAGCATCCGGCGGCAAGGCCGCTGCCGCGCCGCGCGTGACCGGGCAGACAAGCCTGGTGGCACAGAAATTAAAAAACATC
>OGKG01004110.1_pt1 | contig 12666 bp, 6 predicted proteins | sample 1572201 | NCBI WGS metagenome assembly OGKG01 (sample SAMEA2582146, study PRJEB24529) | metagenome | biome: Human gut stool | place: China | collected 2011 | reverse complement strand
TTTTCGAAAAAAAAATAATAAAATGCAGATTTGAGTACGGGGTAGAAATGGGTTAGATGTATTTAATATATAATGCATGAATCCCGAATTGGCGTAAAGTTAAGGAAAATGAAAGAGCCAGTTTGAGTATATTGTATTATAAACTAGAGAATTTATTGATTTTGCAAAATCTATGTGTATGAAAAACTTTGTTTAATTTTAAATTGTAATCATGAAAGAAAGTATGTGTAGTCGATGGCATTTGAGGCTTATCGTGTTATTAATCTTATTTTTCCCTTTGACGTTGAGTGCTGCGCAAGGGAGAGTGACAGTAAAAGGACAGTCGATAACTTTGAGACAAGCCATTAAGATTATCGAATCCAGTTCTAATTTTAAGTTTTTCTTCAATCCGAGTGACCTTGATGCATTACCGAGTAAAAATCTGGATTGTGAAGGAGAAATCTCGGATGTGTTGAAAGAAGTATTTGCCGGAAGTGGTATCAGTTATGTAATTATGGGAGATGATATCATCTTGAAATTGGAAAAGAAGGCAGCAAGCACACAGCAGAAAAAAGTAGAGATTGTAGGAGGTGTAGTAGATGCGAGGTCCGGAGAATCGGTGGTAGGAGCAACTGTACGGGTAAAAGACGTGAACAGCGGAGTGATTACCGATATGGACGGAAAGTTTACGATTAAGGCCACTCCCGGAGATGTGCTTGTCATTTCATATATCGGATATGAAACCAAGGAAGTGAAAGTGGTCAACGGCAAGGTACTTCTTGTAGAACTTGTGGAAGATGCAAAGCAGTTGGAAGAAGTGGTGGTCACTGCTTATGGCAGCGGACAAAAAAAGGCTAGTATGGTAGGTTCCGTACAGGCAATCCGCCCGGCGGAACTACAGGTTCCTTCGGCTTCTCTTTCCAATTCTTTTGCCGGACGATTGGCTGGTGTTATTGCTGTTCAGCGTACCGGACAACCGGGAGCGGATGGATCGGATTTTTATATTCGCGGTATTTCTACAATGAACGGAGCAACCAATCCGCTGATTATATTGGACGGAGTGGAAATATCCTCCGGTGATTTGGATAATCTTGACCCGGAAATCATTGATGGCTTCTCTATTTTGAAAGACGCTACTGCTACGGCAATGTACGGTACCCGTGGGGCTAATGGCGTTATGATTATTACCACTAAATCCGGTCGTAATATTGATAAGCCGATTATCAATTTCCGTGTGGAAGGACAGATCACAAGTCCGACAAGTAAGCCGAAGTTTGTCGACGGAGCCACTTACATGGATTTGTTCAATGAATCTTTGTTGAACGGCGGCTCTACCGAATCTCCCTATTCGGCAGAAGAAATTGCCGGAACGCGTGCTGGATTAAATCCGTATGCTTATCCGAATGTCAACTGGTATGACGAGCTTTTTAAGGATCAGGCATTTAACCAGAATTTCAATGTTAATATCCGGGGAGGCGGCAAACGAGTGGATTATTTCTCAAGTGTCACGGTCAATCACGAGACAGGTATGATTAAGAATCGTTCCAAAGACTTTTTCTCCTATAATAATAACATTAATGTGATGCGTTATTCATTTCAGAATAACATTAATGCATATTTGGGTAAGGATTCACGTCTTTCTTTGCGCTTGAATGTGCAGCTGAGAAAAACGAAGCAACCCAACATCAGTATGAACGATCTGTTTGCGGGAGCTATCAATACAAGTCCGGTGGAAGCTCCAGTCTATTTCCCTGACGACGGTGTTACTACACATATCAAGTGGGGTGTGAATGACCGCTTGAAACCGGGACAGCAACAGAATCCGGTGGCACAGCTTGCATCCGGCTATCAGGATAATTTCCGGAGCACGGTAGTGGCGGCATTGGAGTTTGAGCAGAAACTGAATTTTATTACCGAGGGACTTAGATTTAAGGCATTGGCCTCTTTCAAGAACTGGTCAAGTACTACTAACAGTGCTTCCGCAGGTTGGAACAAATACCATTTGCAGGATTTCTCGGTAGATGATAATGGAGTGTATTCTTTTGTCACCAGACTTCAGAATGAAAGCGGTGGAGAAGTATCTACGGACTTGAAACCGGGTGTTGCCAACTCGGGCGACCGCCGATTCTATTTCCAGGCTATCATGGACTACAACCGTACATTTGGAAAGCATGATGTGAATGCCATGTTTATCTATAATCAGGATGAACTGGTGACTCAATTATTCAGTGGCGACTTGATTGCTGCACTTCCCAAACGTAAACAAGGTGTTGCTGCCCGTCTTTCGTATGCTTACGACGGGAAATATCTGGCGGAAGTGAATATGGGTTACAATGGTTCCGAGAATTTTGCCAAAGGACACCGTTGGGGATTCTTCCCTTCTATTGCAGTGGGATATAACATCAGTGAGGAAGCGTTCTTTGAACCTTTGAAGAATGTTTTCTCTAACATGAAGATTCGTGCTTCGTGGGGGCTTGTTGGTAATGACAATATTGGTGGGGCACGTTTTGTGTATATGCCGACAATCAACCTGACAGGTACCGGATATACTACCGGGCTGGACGGTGATATAACTTATAAAGGTCCTGTATATTCCCGTTATGGTAATCCGGAGGTTACTTGGGAAGTGGGTAAGAAAGTCAATGTAGGTTTGGATTTGCAGTTGTTTAACTCATTGAACCTGACAATGGACTATTTCCACGAAACCCGTACTGATATATTTCAGGAGAGAGGTACGATTCCTCAATATCTGGGAACAGCAGGAACAAAGGTGTTCGGAAACTTGGCAGCCATGAAGAATCAAGGCTTCGACTTTGCGGCAGATTTCAATAAGAAAATAGGTAAGGACTGGTTTATCAGTTTCAAAGGGACATTTACGTATGCTCATAATGAGATTACAAAATACGATGAATCTCCGAAATATGCTTTCCAGTCAAAAGTAGGGCAGAGTGCAAATATTCCTAGTATTATGATTTCCGGCGGTCTTTTCAAAGATCCGGATGATGTGAAAAACTCTAACCAGCAGATCGGAGGAAATCTTAGTGCCGGTGATATCAAGTATGTGAATATCTCCAAACTTTATGGTTATGATGATGATATCGTGGATATTTCTGACTGGGTATGGGCGAAGAATCCTACCGTTCCGGAGATTGTATATGGTTTCGGCCCTTCTATACGCTGGAAGAATCTTGATTTCTCTTTCTTCTTCCAGGGAGTTGCAAAGGTTTCATTGGTTATGAGTGATTTTCATCCGTTCGGAGACAACAGTTTGCGTAATGTCCTGACTTGGATTGCTGACGATCGCTGGTCTCCCGACAATCAGAATATCAACGCCACTTATCCTCGTCTGACCAGGGACACGAGTGTAAACAACACTCAACGCTCTGACTATTGGCTGCGCAACGCTGCATTTATCAAGTTGAAGAACGCAGAAATAGGTTATACATACAAGAATATGCGTTTCTATGTCAGTGGCATGAACCTGGCGACTTTCTCGCCATTCAAGCACTGGGACCCGGAACAAGGAGGAGGTAATGGTTTGAAATATCCTACGCAACGTGTTTTCAACTTTGGTTTTCAGATGACTATTAATAATAACCGCTAATTTGAATAAAATGAAAAAGATATATAATATTTTGTTATCGTTCGTATTTGCCGGCTGTCTCTTGGGCTCATGTGATTATCTGGATATTGTGCCGAATGAAACAGCCAATGAAGAAGATGCATTTGCTTCGGAACAAGCTGCATTGAACTATCTGTATTCCTGTTATTCCTTTATGCCTGCTTATCAGAATTCGCATACTTTTATCGGATATGCAGGAGATGAAATAGTAAGCTGTTTCAACGGAGAACCTATTAAACTATATTTTCAGGGAGGATATACTTCAGGAAATATCGGCAATGTGGATGCGACATACAGTAATATGTATAAAGGTATACGGCAATGTTATCTGTTGAAGAAGAATATTGCGTCCGTTCCGGGATTGAGTGATGATAAGATTAATGATTTCGCCAATCAGGCGGATTTTCTGATTGCTTATTATCATTCGGTATTGATGCAGCATTATGGTCCTATCATCTTGGTAAAAGAATTACCGGATATGAATACACCTTATGACAAGATGGCAGCCCGTTCTCCTTATGACGAATGTGTGGACTGGGTATCAGAACAATTTAGAATCGTATCGGAGAAATTGCCTACGGAACGTATGGGATCTTCTTACGGACTGGCAACTAGTGTAGCTGCCAAAGCGCTGAGGGCCCGATTGTTGCTTTATGCTGCTTCTCCTCTATTCAATGGAAACTCGGAATATTACAGTGACTTTGCCAACAATGACGGCACCTTATTGATGTCTCAAACATATAGTAAAGAGAAATATAAAGTAGCTGCCGATGCAGCTTTGGAAGCAATAAACTTTGCAGAAGATCACGGATACAGATTATATTACGTTGGCGATGATGCCATTGGTACAGCCACCTATCCGTATCCGAAAGATCCTATCCAAAGACAGTTGCGTCTTACATACCTGGACAAGAACGGAACTAAGGAGGTACTTTGGGCAAATACCCGCTTGGAAGAAATGTATAGCATACAGAATAAATCCATTCCTTATCTTTCTTTTGGAGGAGGATATGGTCCGTCTCTGACAATGGTAGAACGATTCTATACCGAAAATGGTCTTCCGATTGACCAAGACCCGACGTATGACTATGAAAATCGTTTTCAGACTACTATTCTGGATGATGATACACGCGGAGAGGGAATAACGTTGAAATTGAACGATCATCGTGAGCCGCGTTTCTATGCCTGGATATCTTTCCATAATGGCTTTTACGAATGTCAGACGGAGAATGTAGTAGCCGACGGTACCAAAGGTATTACTTATCAGGATAAAATGGACCGTTCCGACCGTAAACAACGCAAAAGATGGTTGACACAGTACAAGAAGGAAGACAACAGTGGCAAAATGAACAGAGGAAATAACTACTCTCCAACCGGTTATCTGAATAAGAAAGGGGTTCATCCGGGATCGGCTGCCCGTAAGTCGGACAACGTGCCTTCCTTGAGATATCCGTTGCCTATTATTCGTTTGGGTGAGTTGTATCTGGATTATGCAGAGGCTTGTGTCGGATATGGTGATGCTAGTTATGTGGCTGAAGGCATGAAGAAATTGAACGTAATCCGAGAGCGTGCCGGCATTGACCCTGTACTGACTGCCTGGGCGAAGGCAAAGGAGCCGTTGACAGATTATTCTTCCGTAGGCCCCGATGGTCGTTTGATGCAGATTGTACGTCAGGAACGTATGATTGAACTTTATATGGAGACTCATAATTTCTGGGATCTTCGTCGCTGGAAGTTGGGGGAAAAATACTTTGGTGTATATCCGAGAGGATTAAATGTGGAAGCTACCAAAGATGAGGACTTCTTCAAGGATACACAAATGACAAGTCACATTCGTGAATTCCGTACTCCGGCGAATTATTTGATGCCTATTCCGGTAGATCAGGTAAGTAATAACCCGCAAATGGTGCAGAATCCGGGCTATTAACGGTAAGATGAAGGCAGAATCTGTTTTGAAGTTTTTTGAAACAGATTCTGTTTCTATTATTTGCTAAGTGTCTTATTTTATGGATATTTATTTTTATCTTTGCTGCACGTTTTTCCATAAATTATGATACAGAAAATTAAAACTGTTCCTTTTCAGTAAGGGGAACTTAATTAATGAATGTATTTATTACATAACGAACTTAATTTTATAGTGATGAACAACAAACACTGCATTTTTTTGTCAGGGGTAGCCGCCTTGGTAACATTGCCCTCCTTTGCTCAGAGTAAAGGGGCGACTGAGAAGCCTATGAATATTTTGTATATAATGAGTGACGACCACTCATTTCAGACTATCAGTGCCTACGATCACCGTTTTATAGAGACACCCAATATCGACCGTATCGGCAATGAAGGAGTTGTCTTTACCAATAGTTTTGTGGCAAACTCTATAAGCGGGCCCAGCCGTGCGTGTATGTTGACGGGAAAACATAGCCATAAGAATGGTTTTATAGATAATGCGCATCGGTTTGACGGAAGCCAACAGACCTTCCCTAAGCTGTTGCAGAAGGCAGGTTATCAGACTGCTATTGTTGGTAAATGGCATCTTACCTCTAATCCCACGGGATTCGATTATTGGAATATTCTGATTGGTCAGGGTGATTATTACAATCCTTATTTTATAGATAATGGTAAGAAAGTGCAGATAGAAGGGTATGCCACCAATATCACTACGGACTTGGCGCTGGAATGGCTGGAGAACAAACGGGAGAAAGAAAAACCGTTCTGTCTGTTGTTGCATCATAAAGCCCCGCACCGTACATGGATGCCCGACACTTGTGACTTGGGAGCGTTTGATAAGGTGAAGTTTCCATTGCCGGAAAATTTCTATGATAAATATGAAGGCCGTATAGCTGCTTCCGAACAGGAGATGAACATATTCAAGGATATGGACCTTGTCTATGACCTGAAAATGGCGGATAAAGAAAATGAGATTCATACAAAAACTGGATTGGAAGGTTATGGACGCGCTATGTATAAGCGTATGAATCCGCAACAAAAAGCTGCCTGGGATGCTTATTATGACCCTATTATCAAAGATTTTAAAGCCCGGAAACTGGAAGGCAAGGAACTGGCGGAGTGGAAGTATCAACGTTATATGCATGATTATTTGAGTGTGATTCGTTCGGTCGACCGCAATATCGGACGGGTGTTGAAGTATCTCGAAGAAAAAGGGCTTCTGGAAAATACATTGGTGGTTTATACTTCCGACCAGGGATTCTATATGGGAGAACACGGTTGGTTTGACAAACGCTTTATGTACGAGGAGTCATTCCGTACTCCGTTGTTAGCCCGTTTTCCTCATGGCAAGAAAGGAAAAGTGTCGCAAATGGTTCAGAATATAGACTATGCACCTACCTTCTTAGAAATGGCGGGAGTAGATATTCCGGAAGATATTCAGGGGGTATCTTTGTTGCCTTTGCTGAAAGGAGAACGTCCTAAGGACTGGCGTAAGTCCCTTTACTATCATTTCTATGAATATCCGGCGGAACATGCGGTGAAACGTCATTATGGTGTGCGTACCGAACGCTATAAGCTGATACATTTTTATAATGATATTGATGCGTGGGAGCTGTATGACCTGAAAAAAGATCCGCGTGAAATGCATAATTTGTTTGGGAAGCCCGGTTATGAAAAGATAACTGAAAAACTGAAAGGGGAATTGGTAAAGCTTCAGACTCAGTATGACGATCCTATTGAATCTCAATTAAAAAAATAAAGTATTATGAATGCCAAGGAATTTGTACAAATAGTAAAGAAGATGTTTTCTAAAGGACTGACTCCGGAGGAAAAAATAAAATTAGCGGATGAAGGACCGGTGTGCCGTTTATTACTAAGACAGTGGGATAAATTCTTTGGCACTTCTATTGAAAACAAAAAAATTGAGGAGGAGATATGGACCAACATTACGGATGTATGTTGGAATCACAAACCTGCAAAGAAAAAATTGTCAGGCTATAATCGGGGTTTTAGGATTCTGGCTGCCGCCGCTTGTCTTTTGCTGGTCGTAGGTACGTGGTATCTGATTACTTCAAGAGCTTCTTTAGAGACAATAATCTTGGGACCGGCCGATACGCGTATGACGTATGTCCTTCCGGATAGTTCGGTGGTATGGCTCGCTGCGGGAAGTACGCTTTCATATCAGGACGATTTTTTGAAAGAGCGCAAAGTGGTCTTAGAGGGAGAAACGTCTTTTGAGGTGAAAAAGATGACAGGAGGCAGTCCTTTCAGGGTTTATTTCAAAGATGCGCTTGTGGAAGTCAAAGGGACGGAATTTAATATAAAGTCTGATGATGAAGTAGCGGAGGTGACTCTCTTTACCGGAAAAATAGATTTTCAGGTGACGGGGCAAGAGGCCATAGAGGTGAAGCCTGCTCAACGCATCACTTACTATATTGATTCAAAGACGATTGAAACCGAGACGTTGGATATTGAAGGATATGACTGGAGAAAAGAAGAGTATAACTTTACGGATAAGCCGCTTGGTGAACTGATAAACTTAATCAATAAGAAGTATCATACGAAAGTGTGTTTCGAGAATAAAAAGAATAGGGATAATCTGTTTACGGGAACTATTCGTAAAGATGAAGATTTAGCGAAGGTATTGCGGAAAATCTCTATCAGTTTTGGATTAAATACAAGGCAGGAGAAGGATACGATTATTCTTTATTGAGTATCCATAAAATAATACTGGTAAGAAAGCAGTTACATTTGTCATAACTGGATTATAAAAAGGCTGTCCCGGAATGAAACACGGGACAGCCTTTTCTGTATCAATATCCGTCCTATTGGCGGTAGACTTTCAGATTGGTAATCTGACTTTTGAAGTTACCTGTTTCCTGTAATGGGAAAACTAATGTACGAACGTAATTCATGGAATCTTTTCCACCATTATAAAAGCGTTTCTGTATATTTAGTTCTTCTACGATTTTTCCATTTATATGCAGGCGGGTGACGCGGTTGTCTCCGCTAATACCTACTGTTGCATGTTCGCCGGGCATGATACGGTAGTTGAAAGTGTTGAGATAGCCGTCGCGTGCAAAGCCCAACATTCCACTTATCGGATCAGATAAATAGAATACGGCGTCAGGAGAACGGAACAGTTCTGTACCTTTTGCTTCATCAGCTCCTTTTATATCAAAAGATACCAGATAATTATACCCGATTTCCCGATAGGGAAGAGTACGGTTGGGGGTAACAGCTGCCTGTTCGTAAACCAGGCCGGGAGCTTTTCCGATTCTTCCGAGTTGATTCACACCCGGAGCTTCGCTTAGTAAATTGCGTTGTTCATTGAAACTGTCATAGGGAGTTGTGACTTGTTTGCCTGTCCACATTTTAACGGCTAGTGTCTGCAAGGCCGGGTAAACCCGGTGATGAATATCCTTATTGGAAATGCCGTTACCCACATGGTCGTTCCATACAGCAAACATTCCTCCTAAAATATTCGGGTCCTTTTCTTCAAACACGGCTTTGCCTATCTGTGCAGGAGTCCATTTCTCGTATAGTGATTTGGTATTCAGATAATCATAATAATATCCTGCCTGGGGGACTATGTAGACCAGTCCGTCCGGGATACTGATTAAATGGTATCCTTGCTTTATCATTTCTTTCGGGTCGGCATAACCGTTATACCATGCATTCATGATGACATTTTCCGATTTGACGGGAGTATCTCCTTTGGCGTGTGTCAGTGCACCCCATACGCAGGCTTGCTTGCCGAAGCTTTCTATATAACGGATATAGTGATCGGTGAAGGCGCGGAATTTCTCCACAACTTCCTTTTTGGCGTTTGAATATTCGTCGGTGCCCACATGGACTTTGTTGCCCCGGAATACAGGTTCTTCTCCTTCCAGATATTCTTTGAAAAGAGCGTCGAAGAAAGTATAAACCTCGGGATTAAATAAATCCAAATGATCCATGCCATATTCTTTACTTCCCAATTCCGGTTTATAATGACTGAAAGCCAAGGAGTGGGCGGGGATATCAATCTCCGGAATGATCTCTACATAGCTTTGTTCAGCCAATTTTTGCAGGTCGACGAATTCTTTTTTCGTATAATGTCCGTCCCGTGCCGTCAGTCCCGGATAAGTATCACATTCCAGGCGGAAGGCGGCATACGTTTTTGACCAGTCATGTTCGAAGTATTGTTTGAAGCCGTTATCGTTCAGGTGGATTTGCAAAGTGTTCATCTTGTAGTAAGACATAGTCTTTACATAATCCTGTAAGTATGAAAGCGGGATGAACTTACGGCCGCAGTCTATCATAAAGCCGCGAAGCGGATAGTCTGGGTAATCTCTCAGGGTTCCTTTCGGGAGCTGATGATTTTCTGACTGTTCGGCAATCTGAAGTAAGGTACGTGTACCCCAATATACACCGATATTTTCGGGGGCGGATAAAGCAACCCGGTCTGTGACGCGGATCGTATATCCTTCTTTTCCTAATTTCTTGTCGGCGCGGAGGGAAAAGATAAAGTCGCCGGCAGCTCCTTTCCCTTGCACTACTTCGAGCGAACGTCCGAACATTGTTTGATAGTCTTGGGCAAAGATTCGTGCGATGCGTTCAAGCTCCGGATTGTTGGCGGCATACACGATTTTTGTAGCCTCGGTGGGAACAAAAGCTCCGTCACTGCCTTTCCATTCTTTCAGTTCGGGGATAACAAAAGGTTTGGGATTTACGGAAGCATTGGCTCCGGTGGAAATAATAAGACATAAAGCTATTAGCCAGTAGAAACGATTGATATATTCCATGCTGTATTATATATAAAGTTAGTAAAGTATAAAACGTCATAAATGTAAGACAAATAATGGAATATACCACTACCAATTATGAATCTTTAAGTTCAAAGTTAAATGTAGTATGCAATTCGGTTCTCATTTTATTGGCCGATGAGTTGTTAATAGTTCCTTTTTAAGAACTTTTCAATATGTAATTGTTCTTTTTTATTCTAAAATCTATGTTATCTGTCTCCCGGAAATTTGTATAACTAGATTGATTTGTATTTCTTTGTATAATAATATACTAACCCCCCTTTTAATTACTTATGAAAAATAGAAAGATTTATTTAATGGGAGCCTGTTTGTTGTGTGGACTCACTTCAATTGCACAAAATGTAAGTTTACAGCCGCCCCCACAGCAACTCAATGAACAAGGTAAAACACTCAGTCTTCCTGCTATCTACCGGATAGAAGGTGAAAAAGAAGCAAACCCGCATGCGGTGAAAGCGTTGCAAGGTATCCTTACCGGCAAGCAAAGTACCAAGGAAGGAATCCGTATTTATATTGGTGAGAAGGGAGACAAAAGTGTACGTAAGTATAACAAGCTGATTCCCAAACATGAAGAAGGTTATTATCTGGCTGTCAATGATAAAGAAATCATATTGGCCGGCAATGATGAACGGGGCACTTATTATGCTATTCAGACATTCGCCCAATTGCTGAAAGAAGGAAAATTGCCGGAAGTGGAAATCAAAGATTATCCTTCTGTCCGTTATCGCGGTGTAGTGGAGGGCTTCTACGGAACTCCCTGGAGCCATCAGGCACGTCTTCGCCAACTGAAGTTTTATGGTGAGAATAAGATGAATACCTATATCTACGGTCCTAAAGACGATCCGTATCACAGCGCTCCCAACTGGCGTTTGCCTTATCCGGAAAAGGAAGCAGCCCAATTGCAGGAGCTTGTGAAAGTAGCCAATGAAAATGAAGTTGATTTTGTATGGGCTATTCACCCGGGACAGGATATCAAATGGAACCAGGAAGACCGTGATTTATTGCTCTCAAAATTTGAGAAGATGTATCAGCTCGGTGTCCGTTCCTTTGCGGTGTTCTTTGATGACATCTCGGGCGAAGGTACCAATCCTCAGAAGCAAGCTGAATTATTGAACTATATTGATGAGGCGTTTGTAAAGGCAAAGCCGGATGTAACTCCGCTTATCATGTGTCCTACGGAGTATAATAAAAGCTGGTCGAACCCCAAAGGCAATTATCTGACTACATTAGGTGAGAAACTGAATCCTTCTGTCCAGATTATGTGGACAGGTGATCGTGTGATTTCCGATATTACCCGCGACGGCATTTCCTGGATTAACGAACGCATTAAACGTCCCGCCTACATTTGGTGGAATTTTCCGGTATCCGATTATGTACGCGACCATTTGCTGCTCGGACCTGTTTATGGCAACGACACCACAATAGCGAAGGAAATGTCCGGTTTTGTGACCAATCCTATGGAGCACGCCGAAGCCTCTAAGATTGCTATTTACAGTGTTGCAAGCTATGCATGGAATCCTACTAAATATGATACTTGGAAAACGTGGAAAGACGCTATCCGTACCATTCTTCCGGGGGCTGCGGACGAATTGGAATGTTTTGCCATGCACAATTCCGACTTAGGTCCCAATGGACACGGTTATCGCCGCGAAGAGTCTATGAATATTCAACCCGTTGCCAAACGTTTCCTTAGCAGTTATGTTGAGAGTGGAAAATATGAAAAAGTTGATTTTGACCTCTTGTGGGATACATTTGAACAGATGAAGGAAGCTGGCGATATCCTATTGGTGAATACAGAAAACGAGCCGTTGATTGTAGAAATAACTCCGTGGCTTCATCAATTCAATCTGCTGGCCGAAACCGGAGAAGAAGTACTGAAAATGGTCAAAAATGATTCGAAGTCTTTTTTCTTACGGAGATATAATCATGTGAAAGCTTTGCAGCAACGAATGTTTTATACCGACCAGAATTATAATCAGAATCCTTATCAACCGGGAGTGAAGACAGCCTCCAAAGTTATAAAGCCTTTGATTGACCAGATATTTGCGACTGCCGTAAAACGATATAATCAGAAGTATGGAGCCGATTTGGATGCCACAACAGATTATATGCCACATAAACTTATCAGTAATGTGGAGCAAATAAAGAATTTGCCATTACAAATAAAGGCGAACCGCATACTTATCTCTCCGATGAACGAAGTCGTGAAATGGCCGGCAGGAAACTTCATAGAAATAGAATTGGATAATATCTATCCGGCAGAAAGTATAGATATTAATTTCGGAAAGAAGGAACCTTGTACATGGGGACGTTTTG
>OGKG01004109.1_pt1 | contig 12668 bp, 9 predicted proteins | sample 1572201 | NCBI WGS metagenome assembly OGKG01 (sample SAMEA2582146, study PRJEB24529) | metagenome | biome: Human gut stool | place: China | collected 2011 | reverse complement strand
GCCACCATGCCAGAGATGGCGATCGACTGGTGGGGTGATGCCTGTGTTCTGGTCCCGTGGGCAATGTACGAGGCAGAGGGCGATCTGTCCATCCTGCGGGAGATGTACCCCACCATGCAGCGCTACCTGAAAGCGTGCCGCTTCTGGGCAGGGTTCGGCTTCGGCAAGAACCGCTACATCTGGCACACCCCCGCCACGCTGCACTTTGGCGACTGGGTGGCACCGGACGTGCCGCAGATGAGCCAGTGGCAGAAGCGCAGCCGCTACACCGCAACCGCCAGCCTGTACAGCACCAGCTCCCGGCTGGCGCAGATCGCAAAGCTGCTGGGCAAGGGAGAGGACGCAAAGGAATACGCGGACCTTGCCGCAAAGGTGGCGGATGCGTACTGCGCGGTCCTGACCGATGGCAACGGCAGAACGAAGGAAGAGTTTCAGACCGCTTATGTCCTGCCGCTGAAGCTGGGTATGTTCCCGCAGAACGTCCGGGCGGCTGCCACGGACAATCTGGTGGAGCTGGTGGAAAAGAGCAACTACTGCATCGGTACCGGCTTCCCCGGCACCCCGCACATCCTCTTTGTCCTTGCCGACAACGGCTATGCGGATGTGGCATACAAAATGCTGCTGAACACCCGCTGCCCCAGCTGGCTGTATGAGGTGCGGGTAGGTGCCACCACCATCTGGGAGCGCTGGGACGGTCTGGACGAGAACGGTCAGTGCCCCATCGGCGATGACGGCACCGACAACATGATCTCCTATAACCATTACGCATCCGGCGCGGTGGGCGCATTCCTATACCGCCGGGTGCTGGGCATCGAGCCGGTGGAAGCGGGCTACCGCAGCTTCCGCTTTGCACCGCTGCCGGGCGGGGACCTGACCCACGCCGAAGGCGAGTTGGAAACCCCCTACGGCACCATTCAGGCAGGGTGGAAGCTGGAAGAGGGCAGAATGGCTGCCACCGTGACGGTTCCGGTGGGCACCGAATGTACGGTGGCGCTGCCCGGTGCGGCTCCTGTTAAGTTGGAAAGCGGTGTGCACACGGTGCATGCCGACGTAAAATAAGGAGGCTATCACCCCATGAGCAAATCAAACTTCTGGAATGGTCCGCTGACAAAATCGCGGATCACTTCCGATGACGTGAAGCTGCCGGAAATGCTGTTCGGCTACTTCATCGGACCCTTTGGCGCACTGCTGTCGTCCGGCATCTTCACCAGCATCCTGCAGAGCTACTTTACCGATGTGCTCAAGCTGGATCTGGCGTTCCTGACCACGCTGCAGCTGGTTTCCACGGTGCTGATCGTTGCGGCAAACCTCATTGTGGGTCAGCTCATCGAGCGCACCAAAGCGCTGGCGGGCAAGGCGCGCCCGTGGATCCTGCTCAGCGCGCTCACCCTCTCGGTGTCCAGCGTGCTGATGTTCATCGTTCCCTTCGAGGGCACGGCAAAGATGGTCTGGATCGCCATTGCGTACAACCTGTACTATGCGGTGGCTTACCCCATCTACAACACCGCAAACTCCACGATGATCCCGGTCTCCACCCGTGACAGCAAGCAGCGCGGTGCGCTTGCTTCCTTCACCAACATTGCCGGTCTGGGCGTGATGGGCTGCGGCTCCATGGTGTTCCCCATGCTGGTCTCCTTCGCATTGAAAGAGAACCAGAACCTGTGGTTCATCACCATGCTGGCAGTGGCGATCTTCTCTGCGCTGACCATCTACCTGCAGTTCGCCTTTACCCGTGAGCGCGTCACCGAGGAGAGCATGGCGGCAGGCAGCGCCGAAGAGGAGCCGACCCGCAAGACCGTCTCTCTGGGCGAGCAGGTCCATGCCGTGGTTTCGGACCGGATGTGGTGGATCGTCATGGCATTCTATATGCTGTTCCAGTGGAGCGGCGCGATGAAGAACGGCTCCATGACCTACTTCTGCAAGTGGGTGCTGGACAACACCTTCTTCGGCACGGCAGATGCATGGGGCGCTTCCCAGTCCCTGCTGGGTATTCTGGGTGCCATCCCCATGGCTGTGGCGGCTGCCATCGTGGTGCCGCTTGCCAATAAGTTCGGCAAGCGTCTGGTCTGCGGCGGCTTCATGCTGCTGGGTGCCGTGGGCGGCATCATTGCCGGCATCGGCGGCGGCAACATCGTTCCGGTGGCAATCGGCGTGGCACTCAAGTGCCTCGGTTCTTCTCCGGCCTGCTACCTGATCCTTGCCATGATCGCGGACGTCATTGATCACATCGAGTACCGCACCGGCATCCGCACCGATGGTCTGACCATGTCCATCTATTCTTCCCTGATGGTGGCAGCTACCCCCATCTGCAACTCCATCTTCAGCGCACTGCTGGCAGGCAGCGGCTACAATCAGGCAGCGGATGTCGCACTGGGCACCGCCGCACAGACTGCTGCCGTGCAGAGCGCCATCTCGGTGAGCTACATCTGGGTGGAGACGGTCTGCTACATCATCGGCGGTCTGTTGTTGCTGATCTTCTGGACGGTGGAAAAGAACCTGCCCGCCGAACAGACAGAGATCGCCGCACGCAAGGCAAAACAGTGAAACCACTGTATTGTATATGGAGAATCAATTAAGGAGGACAACCATGAAGAATGCTAATTCCGGTCGCCGCGCATGGCGCGGCGCGACCACCGTTCTGGCATCCGTTCTGGCGCTGAGCATCTGTGCCCAGCCCATCGTGAACGGATTCCGGACCGACATCGACAAGTTTCTGGGCACCAAGAGCACGAAGCTGGTGACCGAATCCACCGATGGCGTGGATCTGTACACCTATAAGTCCGACTACAGCTCCACCACCGAGCTGCTCCAGGCAATTCAGGATCTGGGCGAGCGGATGAATGAGGAAGGCACCGTCCTGCTGAAGAACAACGGTGCGCTGCCCCTAAGCGCGGACGAGATGAGCAAGGTGAGCCTGCTGGGCTTCTCCAGCTACTTCCCGGTACAGGGCGGTGACATGGGCTCCAGCCTCGCAGTCAATGAGGGCACCGATGCCGATACCATCGACTTTGTGGGCGCACTTGCCGCAAAGGGCTACACCATCAACCCCACCCTGCAGCAGATGTACACCTCTGCTACCATGCAGGAGAGCTTCAAGTCTGAGATCCAGTCCTGGGGCGGCACCCAGACTTACTACCGCATCGTTGCTCCCCCCACCACCGGCTACTTCACCAGCAAGGAGCCTTCTCAGGCAGCAATGAACGCGGCAGATTCCGGCTGGAAGCACAGCATGAACGATTACAACGTCATGATCGTCACTATTGCCCGTGCAGCTGGTGAGAACCGCAGCTACATGCCCGGAAAGGCAGGCGTGGATCCCAGCCAGAACCTGAACCAGCCCGATCCTCTGGGTCTGTCCGATGACGAGCGCGCCCTGATCGACGCCGCAGTCGAGGCAAAGAAGGCAAACGGCGGCAAGGTCATCACCAATGTGAACATAACGCTGGCCTGGCAGCTGGGCAATGTAGAGCCGTTGTGCGATGTGCTGCTGGCCGGGTTTGACACCTACCATTCTGCTACGCTGGATGTGATTTTTGGCTGTTTTGCCCCCACCGGCAAGCTGCCCCTCACCCTGCCCCGCGGGGATGCCGTGCTGGCCGTGAACGCCGACGGCGTTTGCATCAGCCCCAACGATGTGCCCGGTTACGACAAAGATCGCTATATGCCCGATTCCCTCAAAGACGAGAACGGAAAAGCCTATGCTTACCGCGATGCTGCGGGAAATTATTATGAGTATGGATTTGGGTTGGAAGGATAAGCCTGTTGGTTCGGCAAGGCAAAACGACGTAAAACGATTAGTAATTAGCAATGAGTAAATGAAATAAGGCAGGACCCTGTGCAAACTCCGCACTGGGCCCTGCTTTTTGCTGATTGGCTTAAAAAATAAATAACAATGAATAAAGAATAATGGTGGCAGACTGCGGTGCGCTGCTCAGAAATATTAGGTGGGTTATGCGTTAAAAATATACGCCAGAATAAGCGTTCATCGTGGTCGGATAAGCATGCCCTACAAGCGATTGCGTTACAAATGCTATGATTTGCAATGCCACAAAGCCCGCAGGACGATGACAAGCATCGTCCCCTACAAATCGTTTGTAGGTTTGCGGCAAAGCATTTACGTTTCTCCCCGGCGCGATGGGGCAGCGGGGACACTGCAAATCCGCAGCATCCCCTGCTCCACCTCAAATTCCTAATTGCTCATTTCTAATTTCTAATTGCAGATATACCCTAACAGCTTTCTAACGATTTTTCGCTTTCCATCGCTCCAGCTGGTATTGCTTATCCGCAATCACCTTATCAATACCGGCAGCGTGGAGTTCGGAACGGAAGAGGGGCAGCGCTTCTTCGGGGTCCAGGTAGCCGCTGAGCAGCGCATTGTTATACTTGCGCACAATTTCCAGGCAGCTGTTCACCGTGGGGCGCAGCTCGATTTTTGGAGTATAGGTAAAGCCATATGCTTCGGAGGTTATCACGTCCGTCGGGCCGGTGTATCCCACCTCGGTTCCGTCTGCATTCACCCAGGTGCTGGCGGCCTGGCAGTTGGGCTGACCCCAATGGACGGTGCTCCACTCGTTGGCGGGCAGCTCGTCAATATTGGTCACATGGTCAGCATCCAGGCGGCGGTAGTCCACACCCTCCACGCCGTACAGCAAAAGGTCTGCGGCCTCGCGGTCGGTGTACAGGTATTGCAGCAGCTGCATCCCTTCGCGCTTGTGTTCACTGCGGGAGGAAATGCACCACCCAATGTTCAAAACGCTGGTGTTCTGCAGCTTGCTGCCCAGCGTAATGCTGGTCAGACGCTGTTTGGTGCTGCGTGTTACGCTGACAACGTTCTGCTCCGCAACGCGGTGGGAGAATGCAACCCCGCCATACATCTGCATCAGGCGGGTGTTGGGCGCATTGGTCAGGGGGGCATCTCTCAAAATCAGACCCTCGGTATACCACTGGTGCATCTGATTGCACAGTTCCTCATACTCCGGGGTATCGTACAGGTTTACCACCTCGGTGCCGGTGTTGTGCAGCAGCACGCCAAGGCCGTTGTTCAGAGGGTCACAGTCCAGCATCATCAGGGTCTGGCCAAAGTGTGGTACCAGCGGTACGCTGCTGGGGTTTTGCTGTTTGGCAGCCAGCAGCAGGGCGTGCATATCGTCCATAGTGTGGATGCTTGCCGCATCGATGCCCAACTCGTCCAGAACATCAGCACGTACCTCAAAGCCGATGGCCACCGCAGATGGATTATTGCCCGGCACGGCAATCAACTTGCCATCGTACCGCATGCAGTTCCAGCGGTCCTGGCTCACAGCTTCTTTCAGCGTTGGGAACTCTTCCAGCCAATCATCCAGCGGTTCGGTAGTGCCATCCGCGGCTAGGCTGAACATATTTTCGGCGTCCGTATAGCAAAAAACGTCGGGTTCTTTGCCAAGCAGCAGTTCGCGTTCCAGTTCTGCATTATAGTTGGTGGTGGACTGTTGGGAGATCTCTACCGTAAATCCAAACTTTTCCGCGGTCAGTTCGCTCAATGCTTCGCCAATGCGCTGGCACGCGGCTTCGGAAGAGGACCCTACCGTGCGCAGCTTGATAATGGGCAGCGGGTCCGCCTGCTTGGGACTGCCACAGGCGGTCAGCAGCATAACGCTAAGTGCCATTGCGGCAGCTGCCGCCGCATGATACAGTTTCAGCTTCATTTTTCCTCCGTGTGGCGTTCCTCCTGCGGGGTAACGTCCATGATCTTTTTATAGGTATAGGAAAAATGCGAAAAATTATTGTACCCCAGCTTGGCTGCAATAAAGCCGACCGGCAGCGTTGTGGTGCGCAGCAGGGTGCGGGCGGTTTCCATTTTGCGGCGGGTCACATATTCTTTCAGGCTGTAGCCCGTCTGCTTTTTCATCAGGCGGGTCAGATAGTCAGGGTTCAGATGAACATATTCGGCCAGCTCATCGCGGCGCAGCTCACTTTCCAGGTGCTCATCAATATATTGCTTCAGCTTGTCCAGTAGCTCTTTGGATTCATCCACACTCTTGTGCTCTGTCCAGGAGGATGTCACATACCGGATCAGGGCTTTCATCTCGTCCACTGATTTCATGCCGTTGCGGTATAATTCCAATGCTTCGGGCTGGTAGAACAGCTCGTGAATCTTTTCCTCGCTGCCGCCCACGGTAAAGTAGATCATCTGCATGAAGTCCTGATAAAAGCTGCGCAGTGAATCAGCGTTCATCTCGCCGCGGGCAGACATTTCATCCAGCAGGGTCATGGCCTCCTGCTTTACGGCTTCGGGGTAGCCATCTTTAAGCAGGGTGTTCCAGGTGCGGATCTGCGGCACGCGGAAGATATGCGGCTGGCGCGGGGCTTCTTTCAGGCGGAACACCCCGCTGCGCAGTGTTACATTTTCGCCCTGCATGTGCAGCAGCTTTTCCCACAAATCAGGCATCTTGGGCACAGGCAGTTTATCATCCAGATAGAACGCCATGCTGCACCGCAGGTACTGCTGCGCCACATTGCTGATATACATCAGCTGGCGCATGATCCCTTCAAGATCCATCTCCTCGCCCGCAGTATTTTGCAGCAGCATAGCGTAAGAGTGTTCATCCACCGAGGCAATGGGTGAAAGTTCGGAATGTACCGCAAAAGTTTCAGCGGCAATGTTGTTCAGCGCCACAGCAAGCAGCTGCTTTTCCCAGTGGTCTGCAGTCGGCTCCCACCGCAGGATATGGATCAACACCAGGTAGCCGTTCCGATCACTGCGGGGGAAAATCCCCAGCCCCTGCAAGGTTTTGACATCCCGTTCGTTGTGCTGGCGGCTCAAAAACGCGCGGATTGCCTGAGCTGTGATGGCCTGCGCCTGCTCGTTGAACGCGCGGCCCATCTGGGTTAGCTCTTTCTGGTCGCGGCTGGCCTGCACATCTTTCACTGCGCGGGCTGTCACCTGGCTGATTTCGGAATAGGGTGCGGGCTGGATGATATAATCGAACGCGCCCAGGTGCATGGCTTCCTGCGCATAGCTGAACTTGGCGTGGGCCGTTAAAAAAATGCACCGGGTGGCAAAGCCCTGCTTCTTGACCCACTTGAACAGCTCCAGGCCGGTTTCTTCCGGCATTTCGATATCGCACAGCATCACATCGGGCACCGTGTTCAGCATGGCGGCGCGGGCTTCCCTTACGCTGTTGACAGCCTGTACCTGGCTGAACCCCAGTTGGGCCCAGTTTACGCCGTGGCAAAGCCCTTCGGTTACGCCGGGCTGATCATCCACGATCAACAGTTTCATGCTTTTCCTCCTCTTTTGCTTCCTCGGCGGCATCCGGCAGCGGGATATACATTTCCACAACCGCGCCGCCCGCTGCAGCGTTGGTAAAGGTCATGGCAAAATCCGGGCCAAACAACAGGGCACAGCGCCGCTGCACGTTGGTCAGGCCATAGTGGCCGGTGGCCACCTGTTTGCCGGAGTTCAGTTCTTTCATCACTTTTTCGGGAAATCCATCGCCGTTATCCCGCACGGTAATGTTTACCAGCTTTTCCCCTTCCATCGGCAGGCTTTTTGCGGTAATCTGCACCGTCAGCGGGCGGTCCGGGCGGGTGGCGTGCTTCACACTGTTTTCCGCCAAGGTCAGCAGCGTCATGGCGGGCAGCTGCATTTCCTGCAGATCCAGGCTGACGGTAACACGGCAGATTGGCGGGAATTTTTGCCCAATGCCTGTCATCTCCATATAGTTCTGGCAGAAATTTGTTTCGTCCCGCAGCGAGGTCGTTTCCCGCTTGTAATCCATCACATAGCGCAGATGTTTGGACAGCAGTAAAATCATCCGCTGGATCTGCTGGGTCTGGCCGGTTTCTGCCAACGCATAGATCAGCTTTAAGTTGTTCAGGAAAAAGTGCGGGCGGATCTGCATTTTCAGGGCGGCCATTTCCTGGCGCTCGGCATCCAGCTTCTGCTCGTACTGCTCAATTTTCAGGGTTTCAATCTCGTTCAGCATCACGTTGAACGCTTCTTTCACCTGCTGCAACTCCAGGTTGACCGGGTTCCAGTCAGCACGCACCGAAAGGTCGCCCGCCGAAATGCGGCGCATGGCGTCGACCAAAGCATCCAGCGGGTGCACCACATTGCTGCGCAGGTACCAGATGACAAAGCAAATCGCCGCCAGCACTGCCGTAATACCCACAGCAAGGGCAAGGTTCATGGCATTATCCAGGTCCATATCAGTGCTGGGCACATAATATTCCAGTACCAAGCCTTCCGTTTCAGCTGTCAGGCTGATGTAATGAGACAACTCGCCCTCTTCGGGCCGGGTACCGGCCAGCAGCACGCCGTCCGGCTGGGCAAACGCCAGCATACCGTCCGTTGCCTGGCTGCACTGCCGGTCCAGGTTGACCACCGAAATCAGCCATGCACCATAATAATGCACAGCCCGCACCCAGTATTGCTGGCCGGACACCACATACGGTGTCCAGCGCTCATCATTCAACGTTTTGGCGTCCACCATGCTGCGCAGGGTCTCTTCCAGGTTGGTTTTCTGGATCTGGGTCTCGGTGGGGCGGCCAGCCTGGGCGGTGGCGTACTCGCTCATCAAAATGGAGTTCGGCTCACTGTACAGGTAAAGGGCGGTGACATCATTGCCCGCAGCCATAGCGGACGAAAACCCGGTGTGCAGCTTATAGCTGTCCAGGTATGCCTGGGTGTGGCCCTCGCCAAAGCCAAGACGGTGCAGCTCCTCACTGTTCAGCACCTGGCTGGTGATATAGGATTCCTGGATGACAAGCTGGTTTTCCAGCGTGCGGGTCAGCAGGCTTAAATAAGAATCCGCCGCGCTGGTCAGCCGGGTGCGGCTTTGTTCCCGCACCACCGCCACGCACACGCCGATGAGCAGCACGATCAGCACCGTGAGCAGGGTCAGCACCAGCGTGATATGCCGACGGATCGAAAAACGTTTTTTATCCAATTCCACAGCAATTCCTCCGCAAGGGTAATTGTTGGTTGGGGTATAGATTGTATAATGGGTGCATTATAACACAAATGTATGAAAGATGTGTTTATAATGGGAACGATAACAGTTAGGAGTAAAACGAGAAACGCTGGATCATTAGCAATTAGAAATGAGGAATTAGGAATGGAATGAATAATTAAAAAAGAATGATGTTGGTGGATCGCGGCACAAAAGCGCCGCTCAGAAAATATTAGGCTGGTTGGTATTTGAAAAAAACGATGAACCATAGAAATAGCTGTAGGGGGGCAAGACCGTTCCCTACAGATGATTTTTAGGTTCCCTGCCACAGACTTAATGGTATATAATACGTTCCTTCGCGGCGGGATGAGGGCATCCCGCCCTACAGCACAAACTTCAACTGACCTCAAATTCCTAATTGCTAATTTCTCATTCCTACTTTCAAAAATTCTTAACTGCACAACAAGCGCTCCCGCAAAACCCGCCTGGAAACAGCGGTACGGCAGCGCTTTGAGAGAAAGTATTTACTTTAACGAATGGCAGTAGCCCATCAAAACCGGGAACGGCGTGCCATCGGCAATCATCTTGCGCACTTCGGCCTCCTTTTCCGGGGGCACAAGGCCGCGTACCCGCGCCCACAGCATTTCAGGGGTAAAGCGCTCGTCCAGCTCAAAGGGCACGATATCATCGGTGGCTTCCAGCCATTTCAGCATCTTGCGCTGCATATCCACCACCACGGGGGCAAGGCTTTCATCATCAATGCGGTTGGTGGTCTCCTGCGGGTCGGCCTGCAGATCATATAACTCATCTTTGCCTACCGTACGGCTGATGTACTTGTACCGCTCATCGCGCATCATAATGCCCTTGGCGTGGGCATCGTCCTCGCTTTGAGCTTTCATCTTGGGCCAGTAGACCGTTGTGGTCGGGGCACCTTTGCCGTTCTTGCTGTTGCGGTGATATTCATCGCAGTGGGTTTCGCCCGGCTGGCGGCCGCCTTCGCAGAAAACGTAATCCCGCACTTTGGCGCTGCGGTCCGCCAACACGGGGCGCAGGCTGTGGCCAAAGTGGGTGTGGGTGGGCTGCACGCCCGCCAGATCCATCGCCGTGGCGTAAAAATCCACCAACTCCACCATGCTGTTGCTGATGCCGGGGTCCAGTGGAATATCTTTCGGCGGCTTGATCAGCAGCGGCACGCGGGTCAGGCAATCCTCAAAGCAGTTCTGCGCCTTTTCCGGCAGGTCAAAATCGCCGGTAAAATCGCCGTGGTCGCTCAGAAAGAAGATTGCACAGTCATCGTAAATGCCCTCTTCTTTCAAAGCTTCAACCAACTTGCCGAACTGGACATCGATCTTCATGCACATGCCAAGATATACGGCGCGCAATTCGTCCCAGTCGGCATCAGTAAAGTCCTGCATTCTGGCATACTTGCGGATCTCCGATTCCATCAGGGGCTTGCCGGTGCAGTCATCTGCATGGACCCGCTTGGGCAGCTTGGCACGGTCAATGGCGGAAAAATACGGTTCCTCCACCCGGTACGGCGTGTGGGGATAAATCAAGCCCAGAAACATACAGAGCGGTTGGTCGGCCGGGCGGTTATGGATGCGCTCGATAGCGGCATCCACTACTTCGTCATCGCCGTTATAGTTCTTGCCCTCGGCGTTGCATTTCAGCTGGCCCTCATAATGGGAGTAATAATATTTGTTGCCGGGTTCCCCGCGCTGGCCGGGGTTCACATTACCGGGACCCTGCTTTTTCTGGCCGCTGTAATAAATTTCGGTCGCATGGCTTTCCGTCCAGCCGGGGATCTGGCCTGCGGTCAGGTCGTTGCGGTCGTTCATCCAGACGTAATAACCGGCCTCTTTCAGCTCTTTCAGCATGCTGGTCTCACCGGGGCGCAGCAGGTGGCTCATGGTGCGGTGGCCGCGCACATGGGGATACAGGCCGGTAAAAAAGCTGCACCGGCTGGGCACGCAGACAGGGTTCTGGCAGTATGCCTGCCCAAAGGACACCGCCTCATGGGCCGCAAAGGCATCCAGATTAGGGGTGATGGATGCCGGGTTGCCCAGGTGGGCCAGCGCATCGCCGCGCATTTCATCCGGGTTAAAAATAATGATGTGTGGTTGCTTTGCCATACAAACCTCCTTGTTTCAGGCCCAAGCCTGCAGGGTGGGATTTACTTGTTCAGTTCGCCCTTGTGGCGGCGGCGCAGCTCTTCGGCACAGTCACCGCGGCCGGTATCTTCCAGGCGCTTGCAGTAATCTTTCAGGTAGCCGCGGCAGTGGAAGGGGCCGCCCTCGGCGATGACGTTCCACAGCGGGTCTTCATGGTAGTTATAAATGTTGCTCAGCATGTTGTCTGCAACCCAATGTTCCAGATACCATGCAGCACGCCAACACAACTCCGGCTTTTCTTCGGCCAGGTCGTGGATTTCATGCGGATCCTCCTTCACGTTGAACAGCTCCTCGCCCGGGGTCAGGTGGTAGCCATCGTGATAGGTGCGGATGTACATATAATCGCCAAAGCGCACACTGCGCTGGCAGACATGAGCGCACTGGCTGACGACCAGATGATCGCGGCCGCCGTCCTGGCCGGTGCGCACACAGTCAGCGTAGCTTTCACCATCATACACCACCGGGTTGGGATTGCCAACCACCGGGTTGCAGGTGAAGGGCGGAACGCCGCCCAGCAGGTCTACCAGGGTGGGCAGCAGGTCCAAATTGTAATGGAAGCCATGGGACACGGTGTTCTTGGCGCAGCCGGGCCACTTGATGATAAGGGGAATGTGGGTGGTGATGTAGTCGGCCTCGCCGTGTTCGCAATAGCTGCCCATCTCGCCCAGATCCTCGCCGTGGTCAGAGCTGATAATGATGGCCATATCGTCATAAATTCCCTGCTCGCGCAGCTTGTCAAACAGCAGGCCCAGCTGCTTGTCCGCGTACCAGATGCCGGTATCATATTCATCGATCATATGGCGGAAATCATCGGTGTTCTTGATCTCCACCGGCTGGCGCGGGGTAGCGGGGTTGGGCTTGTTGTCATAGCCGGTCACTTCGCAGGCAGAATGTCCGCCCGGCTTGGTGGCGCGATGCTTATCCAGAATCTCCTGGGTCATCCAGGGGTCAGGCAGCGGGGCATCCTTGAACGGCTCGCCATACTCGGTCGGGGTACGGTACGGGATGTGCGGGTCCCACACATGCACATGCAGGAACCAGTCTTTGGTATCGCGCTTGCGGTCCAGCCAGTCCAGCGCTACAGGGATCACCTCGTGGGCAGGTTCCAGGCCGCGCTTGCCGATGTTGTAGGTTTCGTCAAAGCCGCCGTTGAACCACCACGCTGCGTGGCGGTCCGGGAAGCTGCTGATGCTGGCGGTTTTCATACCCGCGCGGCGCAGTACGGCGGGCAGGTTGTAGCGGCCATTGAAATCGGCCATGCCGCGGTTGCGGCCCTCCCAACGCATTTCAGCGTTCACTCCGCCGTGGCCTACGCAGCCGGTGTGGATACCAAACCGGCCGGTCATCAAAGCGGCGCGGCTAGGCAGGCAGGGAGCATCGGAACAATATACATCGGTAAAGCGCACAGAATCTTCGGCCACTTTATCAATATTGGTGCTGGTGGCACGCGGATAACCATAGCAGCCCAGGTGGTCTGGGCGCAGGGTGTCGATATCTACATACAAAATCCTCATGGCAATATCCCTTTCTACTCTTATTACCTATTATAAAGTATAGCGGCGGG
>OGKG01004108.1_pt1 | contig 12670 bp, 14 predicted proteins | sample 1572201 | NCBI WGS metagenome assembly OGKG01 (sample SAMEA2582146, study PRJEB24529) | metagenome | biome: Human gut stool | place: China | collected 2011 | reverse complement strand
AGATCCCCACCCGCATCGACATCGGAAAAATCAACGTGGAGTTTGAGAACAGCTATGAGCCAAACGGCCCGTTTGGTGCAAAATCCATCGGTGAGGTGGTCATCAACACGCCGCTGCCGGCCATTTCAGACGCCATTTACAACGCCATCGGCACCCGTTTCTATGAGCTGCCCATTACTCCGGAGCAGATTGCCATGGCCGCCGCTGAAAACCACAAATGATCGGGGAACAGCAGTTTCCGTTTCTGGCGGAAAAAGGCCATGTGGTCTCGCTGGTGGACGGCGGCGGAAAAACAACGCTGCTGTATGCCATGGCCAGCCATTGCGCGCAGAAAGGTTGGCGGGTGCTGGTGTCTACTACCACCCACATCCTGCGCCCGGAAAACGGGCTCTGGGCAAAGACTGACGCCGAAATACAGGAACTCTGGGCTCGCGGCTCTTATGCCGTGGTGGGCTCTCCGGCTCCCAACGGTAAGTTGACCGCACTGCCGGAAGCAGATCTTGCCCACTGGATGGCACAGGCAGACGCCGTGTTTCTGGAAGCCGACGGTGCAAAGCATTTCCCGTGCAAAGCCCCGGCGGAGCAGGAACCTGTTCTGCTGCCGCAAAGCGACATCGTACTGGCGGTGGCCGGGCTTTCCGCACTGGGCCACCCTTTAAAAGAATGCTGCTTCCGGTTGGAACAAGCCTGCATGCTGCTGGGCGTTCCGCCGGAGGCCTGCCTGACCCCGGAACTTCTGGCTCAACTGCTGGCAAGTGAGCAGGGCGGCCGGAAACGGGTGGGCAGCAGGGCCTTTTATGCGGTGCTCAATCAGGCAGACACGCCGCAGCGCCAACTGCTTGGAAAGCAGACGCTCTGTGTTCTGCAGGAACGGTATCGTGTGAACGGCGTTCTGACACAATTTGAAGAGGGAGAACGTGCATGAGCAAGGATGAAAAAATCGTATTCTGTACCGGGGGCGGCTGCACGGCAAAGCTGGGTGCCGGTGTACTGAGCCGCATTCTGGAAAAGCTGCCCCGCGGCGAAAAGGACCCGAATCTGCTGGTGGGGTATGACAGCCGGGATGATGCCGCCGTCTACCGCGTTACAGAAGATCTGGCCCTGGTGCAGACGGTGGACTTTTTCCCACCCATGGTGGATGACCCCTATACCTTCGGGCAGATCGCAGCGGCCAACGCCCTGAGCGACGTGTATGCCATGGGTGGCGAGGTGAAAACCGCCCTCAATCTGGTGTGTTTCCCGGAAAATATGGACCTGAACGTTTTGGGCGAGATCCTGCGCGGCGGAGCCGAAAAGGTAGCCGAAGCAGGGGGCATTCTGGCCGGAGGTCATTCCATTGCAGACACCGGCGTCAAATACGGCCTGTCGGTGACCGGCCTTGTGGACCCGCATCATCTGTACGCAAACGATGCCGGCCAGCCGGGAGACAAGCTGCTGCTGACCAAAGCGCTGGGTGTGGGACTGCTGTGCACCGCAAACCGTGTGGGCGAGGCGGCCCCGGAACACATGGCAGCCGCCATTCGTTCCATGACAACCCTGAACAAGACCGCTGCGGAGATCAGCCGCCGATATACTGTGCATGCGGCCACCGATGTGACCGGCTTCAGTTTTCTGGGGCATCTGCACGAGATGATGGGCGGGAAACTTTCCTGCAAGATCAACGCCCGCGCCGTGCCGGTGCTGCCGGGCGCGGAAAAGGCGGCGGATGACTTCCTGTACACCGCCGCCGGGCAGCGCAACCGCAATCATACCGGGCCTTTTGTCCGGTTTGAGGGCGTTCCGTTTGCTATGGAAGAAGTCCTGTTCGACCCGCAGACATCCGGCGGTCTGCTGCTGGCAGTGGACCCGGCGGAGGCCAGCGCGCTGGAGAAGGAACTGCAATCCGCTGGTCTGCCCGCGAAGATCGTGGGCGAGATCGTTTCCCGTACCGAAACCGAGATCACAGTAACATACTGACCTACCGAAAGGAGAAACGATTATGACTCATGTTGATGCAAGAGGAGACGCCTGCCCGCTGCCGGTCGTCAAGGCCAAGCGCGCTATTTCGGAGCTGAAGGGTGCTGGTCAGGTGGAAATTCTGGTGGACAACGAGATCGCCGTGCAGAACCTGACCAAGATGGCCCAGCAAAAGGGTTATCAGTACAGCGCCGAAAAGCTGGCTGAACGGGAATACCGAGTGCTGTTCACCATCGGGGAGGCCCCGGCGGCTGAAGAGACCCCGGCCGTCTGCATGCCGGACGCCCGCACGGACACCGTGGTGGCCATTGGCGCAAACACTATGGGTGCCGGGGCCGAGGAACTGGGCAAGACCCTGCTCAAGGCGTTCGTGTTTGCCCTGACGCAGCAGGACAAGCTGCCCAAGACGGTTCTGTTCTATAACGGCGGTGCATCCCTGACCTGTGAGGGCTCTCCCATGCTGGAGGACCTCAAGACGCTGGAATCGGAAGGTGTGGAGATCATGACCTGCGGCACCTGCCTGAACTATTACGGCCTGACCGAGAAGCTGGCCGTAGGCAGCGTAACGAACATGTATGCCATCGTGGAAAAGCTGACCCAGGCCGGGAACGTGGTCAAGCCGTGATCTATCTGGACAATGCTGCCACCACGCTGTACAAACCGCAGGAAGTGGACGCCGCCATTCTGGACGCCCTGCACACCGCAGGCAACCCCGGCCGCGGTGCCCATGAGCCGACCCTGCATGCTTCCCGGCTGGTGTATGCCGCACGGGAAGCGCTGGCAGAGCTTTTCCACGCGCCGGACCCTGCCTGCATTGCCTTTACGGCCAACGCCACCGGCGCGTTGAACACCGCCCTGTGCGGGCTGCTGGGGTCGGGGGATCATGTCATCACTACCGTGTGTGAGCACAATTCGGTCCTGCGGCCGCTGTACCGGCTGCGGACACAGGGGGTCCAGCTCAGCTTTGCCGGGGTAGACGCCAAAGGCCGCCTGCAATATGAAAAATGGGAAGAGCTTGTGCGCCCAAACACCAGAGCGCTGGTCGTGACCGGAGCGTCCAATGTGACCGGCAACGGCACCGATCTTGCAAAGGCTGCGGCCTTTGCGCACCGGCACGGCTTGCTGCTGATCGTGGATGCCGCGCAGACGGCCGGAGCCCAGTCCATCGACGTACAGGCGCTGGGTGTGGATGTGCTGTGCTTCACCGGGCACAAGGCTTTACTGGGGCCGCAGGGCACCGGCGGGCTGTATGTGCGTCCGGGTGTGCAGATCGCGCCCCTTGTAGTGGGCGGCAGCGGCGTGCACAGCTATGACGAGCAGCATCCCGCCCAGATGCCCACCGCACTGGAAGCCGGCACCCTGAACGTGCACGGCCTTGCCGGGCTTTGCGCCGGAGTACAATGGCTTCTGACACAGGGCGTGGAAACGCTGGCCGCCCGCGAAGCTGCACTGGCTCGCTGTTTTTACGAAGAAGTATGCGGTATGCCGGGCGTGACTGTATACGGCGACATTGAGACCGCTCTGCGTGCGCCCATCGTCTCCCTGAATATCGGAGACGAGGACTCTGCCCGGGTGGCCGATATCCTGTGGGAGGACTACGGCATCTGTGTGCGGGCCGGAGCACATTGCGCCCCGCTGATGCACAAGGCGCTTGGCACGGTGGAACAGGGCGTGGTACGGTTCAGCTTTTCACACAGCAATACCATGGAAGAAGCTCTGCACGCTGCACAGGCCGTGCGGGAGCTGGCACAGGAGCTGTAAATGCGCACAAAAAAGACCTATATCGTGCTCTCCTTCCGCACAACGGTGGAAGCCATGGCCTGGGAGAAGCACTGCGCCACAGCACAGATCCCCGGGCGGCTGATCCCGCTCCCACGGGAGATCTCCGCCGGGTGCGGCCTTGCCTGGCGCATGACGCCGGAGGATTGGGAACACTGGAACAGCCTACTGGACCCGGCGGCTTACGACGCGGTGTCGCAGGTGGAGCAATGACGAACAGGAGAACATTTTATGAGCGCATTGGTTGATGCCCTGCAGAAAGGGCAGGTCACCGGAGACTGTACCCTTGCGGCGGTTCTGGATGGACCGGAGGCCGGCAGCCGGATGCTGCTGCGCGGCGGGCGCCCGGTGTGGCAGACCCACAGCAGCGGCATATTGCAGCGCAGCCTTTCCCGTTTGCAGGAATGCACAGCCACCGGGTTTCTGGAACTGGACGGCATGCGGGTGTTTGTGGAACGATTCGGTGCGGTGCCGCAGATCGTTGTCTGCGGCGGCGGCCATGTAGCGGTATCGGTGGTACGGCTGGCAAAACTGCTGGGCCTGCCGGTGCTTGCTATGGAGGACCGCACGGAATATGCGCAGGACCTGCGGGATGCCGGAGCGGACACGGTCCTCTGCTTACCGTTTGCGCAGGCACTGGAGCAGGTGCCCGGCGGGGCAGAGACCTACTTTGTGGTCGTGACCCGCGCCCATGCCTTTGATGTGGCCTGCCTGGAGCAGATCTTGCAGAAACCGGCGGCTTACGTTGGCATGATGGGCAGCTGGGGCCGGGCCGCACTGGTACGGCGACAGCTGCTGGAAGCCGGGGCGGATGCTGCACGGGTGGAAGCTGTGCAGGCCCCCATCGGACTTGCCATCGGGGCCAAAACAGCCGAAGAGATCGCGCTGTCCATTCTGGCGCAGATTGTGGAAGTGAAAAACGCCCGCCCTCAGACCGAGGGCTTTGCTCCGGCGCTTCTGGCGGCGATGGAGCAGGCCGCACAGAACGGCCAGCCTGCAGTGCTGGCGACGATCATTGCACGGCACGGCTCCACCCCGCGGGAGGTCGGCTCCAAAATGCTGCTCCTGCCCGATGGCACGACTGTGGGCAGTGTGGGCGGCGGCATCATGGAATACCGTACTCGGCAGGCCGCTGCTGAAATGCTGGCCGGGCATACAGCAGCGGTGCAGACGGTCACATTTTCGGCCGACGGCAAAAACGAAGATGCCGCGGTTGCGGCCTGCGGTGGTTCCATGGAGCTTCTGCTGGAAATCATTCCGGAAGGAGGATCCATCGAATGAAACAGGATGCCTTGATTCTGGTGCGCGGCGGCGGCGACCTTGCTACCGGCACCATCCATCGTCTGTGGTCCGCCGGGCTGCGGGTGCTTGTACTGGAAACCGCTCACCCGGCGGCTATCCGGCGGCAGGTGTCGCTCTGCGAAGCTGTGTACGAAGGTGAAACAACGGTAGAGGGTCTGAGGGCTGTTCGTATCGACACACTGGAACAGGCTCCGACCGTCTGGGCACAGAATGCGGTGCCCGTTCTCATCGACCCGGCAGGCAGCTGCGTGGCACAAGCAAAGCCGGATGTATTGGTGGATGCCATTCTGGCCAAGAAGAACCTTGGCACCACCCGTGATATGGCACCGCTGACCATCGCCCTTGGCCCCGGATTTACAGCCGGACAGGATGTGGATGTCGTGGTCGAGACGAAGCGCGGCCATCGGCTGGGCCGTATCATCCGGGAGGGCGCTGCCATCCCGAACACTGGTATTCCGGGTGTCATCGGCGGTTATGGCAAGGAGCGGGTCATCCATGCGCAGACGGAAGGCATCTTTCAGGATGTGCGAAGGATCGGTGACCTGGTGGAAGCAGGGGAGATCATCGCACAGATCCGGACGTCGGAAGGCAAATCCATCCCGGTCACCACACAGATCGGCGGCATCCTGCGCGGCCTGCTGCGCAGCGGCTACCCGGTTACTCCGGGGTTCAAGGTGGCTGATGTAGACCCCCGCCGGGAAGAGCTTTCCAACTGTTTCCTGATCTCGGATAAATCCCGCTGTATTGCGGGCAGTGTGCTGGAGCTTGTCTGCGCACAGCTGTGGAACTAACAACAAAAAACGCCTCTGCTCCGGATGGAGTGACCATCCATGGAACAGAGGCGCTTGCTTTTTTATGGAATCAGTTGCGGTAGCAGCGGTCCTGGCCGACCAGCCAGTCCTCACACAGATGCTGAGCTTCCTCCAGGCTGCGGCTCTCGCAGTCAAAAAAGGCACCGTGCAGGGAACGGTAGGAGTAGTGAACGCGCGGAACACCGTTTGCGTCCTTGAATCGTTCGCAGCGTTCCTGTCCGGGCATCAGATAGCATTGTTCCATCGTTCGTTTCTCCTTCAATCTTTTTGCTGCGGCGGCAGGGCACGCAACGCTTGCTATTGTATCACGCAGGAGAAAAGTTTGCTATTGCTGTTTTACCCAAAGATACATTTTGTTTTTCTATGCGGTTGTGGCACAAAAAGGCTTGACAAGGTTTATTCGTACAGGGCACGCTCTTCTTCAAGGGATGCATTCATCCCATGGATGCGGCCCAGACCATAGGCCAGCAGAACGCTGCACAGCAGATTTACAATGGAAAACGTCTGCCCGTCTAGGATATTGACAACGCCGATGATCAGATTGGCAAGGCAGATCAGCCAGAGCGATTTACCGATGCGTGCAAGATGCGCAATGCGGGAATCTATGTCCGAAAACAGGTCAAACGACCCGAGCTCGGCTTTGCGGCGGAAATAGACCCAGTTCACACAGCCGCCGACATATTCTGCACCGGTTTCTTCTACAAAGCTGCGATAGTCCCGGTCTGCATTCATCTCCATGCGGATGACGTATTCGCCCGGCTCACAGCGCACGAAGGTGTACGAGCAAAACGCTGCATGCTCCAAAGCCCAGCCTTCCGCCGCCATCTCGTTGAGCCAGAGTTCTTCCTTCTTGAAATCCCATGCCAGATAGACTTTATGGATGGTTTTGCGCGTGTTCATGGTCATTCCTCCTTCAGGATGCTTTCGCCGTTTGCAACCAGCTGCTGCAGCCGGGCAAGCTCATGCTTCAGGACTGCTAGACCCTCTGTGGTCAGCTGATATTCTTTTTTACGGCTCCCACGTTCCACGGGCAGCTGTCGGATCCATCCTTTTTCGCACAGGGAGTTCAGCGCTCCATACAATGTCCCTGCGGCAAGGTGTACCCGCCCGCCGGAAAGCTGCTCGGTCTGCTGCATGATGCCGTATCCATGCTGCGGATGATAAAGAGAAAGCAGAATGTAATAGGTGGACTCGGTCAGGGCCATGGCTTCCATCGTTTCGATACCTCTCCGTTTCGATCGAAAGTCTTTATATCGCGTTCCGATATATCGTGATCATATTATATCGTGTGACGATATAGTTTGTCAAGTGCATTTTTGCAATATGGAAAAACGATGGAAGCAGGAAAAATATTTTGTGCAATTTTCATAGTTTTCTTCTAAGGATTTTGGTGGTACAATATAGCTATCGAAGCAGGCACATCAGGAGGAGCACATGGCAGAAAAGAACATTGAACTGGATAGTGTAGAGATCGCCGCGGCGGTCTTTGGCAACTGCGACCGGAACATCCGGCTGCTGGAAAACGAGTTCTCCGTTACGGCCGTCTGCCGGGGCACACAGCTCCGGCTCTCCGGTGAACCGGCCAACGTAGCGGCGGCCAGCCGCGCGGTGGAAGGCATGCTTCTTCTGATCGAGAACCATACCCCGCTGGAGGATCAGACTGTGCGCTACTGCATCAGCCTGGCCCATGACGGCGCTGAGAAACGGGTGCGGGAACTGACCGAGGATTTTGTAACGGTTACGGTCAAAGGGCGGCCCATCCGGCCCAAGACGCTGGGCCAGAAGGAATACCTGAATGCCATCCGGAACAATGCCATCACCTTTGGTGTCGGCCCGGCGGGCACCGGTAAGACCTACCTCGCCGTAGCTATGGCCGTAAAGGCCTTCAAGGCCAAGGAGGTGTCCCGCATCGTGCTGACCCGCCCGGCGGTAGAAGCAGGGGAGAAACTGGGTTTTCTGCCCGGTGATCTGCAGCAGAAGGTGGACCCGTATCTGCGCCCGCTGTATGACGGTCTGTTTGATATGCTGGGTGCTGAAACATATGAGCGTCTGGTGGAAAAACAGATCATTGAGGTGGCCCCGCTGGCCTATATGCGCGGCCGTACGCTGGACGACTCCTTCATCATTCTGGATGAGGCGCAGAACACCACGCCGGAGCAGATGAAAATGTTCCTGACCCGCATGGGTGTGGGTTCCAAGGTCGTTGTGACCGGCGATGTGACTCAGATCGACCTGCCGGAACGCACCCGCAGCGGCCTTGTGGATGCGCTGCATGTGCTGAAGCAGGTCAAGGGCATTGCCCAGTGCTATTTTACCGAAAAAGACGTTGTGCGCCACCGCCTTGTGCAGGAGATCATCAAGGCATACGACAGGGCTGCACATCCCGAAAAACAACCAAACCAGAAAGGAGAGGACTGATTCTATGTCCAATAAAGTTCTGATCACCAATTCCCAGAAGGCCGTCAAGGTCCCGTCCGGCCTCCGCATCCTGATCCGCCGCGCCTGCAACGCTGTGCTGGAGTTCGAGCACTTTGAGGCTCCGGCTGAGATCAGCGTGACCTTTGTGGACAACGCGGCCATTGCAGAGCTGAACAACCAGTACCGCAACAAGCCCATGCCCACCGACGTTTTGAGCTTCCCGCTGGGTGTGGATGGCAAATATGATGTGGACGAAAACAACGGCTGCAAAATGCTGGGCGATATCGTCATCAGCATGGAGCGCGCCCAGGAGCAGGCGACCCTCTACGGCCATCCGCTGCAGCGGGAAGTGGCATTTCTGACCGTGCATTCCATGCTGCATCTGCTGGGCTACGACCATGAGAACGGCGGCCTGGAAGCTATGCGGATGCGGGAAAAAGAAGAGGCCGTGCTGCTGCAGCTGGGCCTGCCCCGCACGGTGAGCTACACCGAATGATTTGCCTTTGATCCAACGTGCATTTCTGCACACAGCAAGACAGGAGTTTGATTTTGAGTAACACGACGCCCGTTCAGGGCCATTACGATACGTCGTCGGTTTTTGTGGCGGTCATCGGCCGCCCCAATGTGGGCAAATCCAGCCTGACCAACCTGCTGGTTGGCGAAAAGGTGGCCATTGTCACCTCCAAGCCGCAGACCACCCGTACCCGCATTACCGGTGTGATCACCCGCGGCCCGCTGCAGTATGTGCTGCTGGATACCCCCGGCGTGCACAAAGCCCGCAACAAGCTGGGCAAGCGCATGGACAAAACCGCCAGCGATTCCATTGCCGACGTGGATGTTTCCATGATGCTGTTTGAGCCCTATGGTGCCCTGAATGAATCCGAGATGGTTCTGGTGGACATGCTGCGCAGCAGCGGCGGCCCGGCCATTGCCGTCATCAATAAGACAGACCTTGTCAAGGATGCCGCTGACCTGGAAGCCCGCAAAGAAGAGCTGAAGGCGCTGGGTGTATTCGATGACATCTACACGGTCAGCGTCCGCAACGAGGACGGCTGTGAAACGCTGTTCGATGCCTTGAGCCGCTACGCCGTAGAAGGCCCCCATTACTTTGATGATGATGCCTATACCGATATGCCGGAGAAGGAACTGGTGGCAGAGGTCATCCGTGAAAAGGCCCTGCTGTTCATGCGCGATGAGATCCCGCACGGCATCGCGGTGGTCGTGGAGCGCTTCAAAGAGCGCCCCGGCACCGATCTCATCGACATTGATGTGAACATTTACTGTGAGCGGGAAAGCCACAAGGGCATGGTCATCGGCAAGGGCGGCGCCATGCTGAAAAAGATCGCCAGTGCGGCCCGTGCCGACTGCGAAGAGTTTCTGGGCTGCCGTGTGAACCTGCAGTGCTGGGTCAAGGTGAAGTCGGACTGGCGGGATAACGAGTTCCTGCTGAACAATTTCGGTTTCAAGCAGAACAACGGCAACCGCTGAGCCTTTCCAATGCAGGGCGGGTTTTCCTCGGATAACGCCACCGCCGCCAGAGAACACTGACGGCAGTGGCGCTGCCCGGAAAGGAGACTCGGCCAATGGACGTGCAAACAAGCTGGCAGGCCTTTGCCTGCACGGGAAACATTCTCCGTTATCTGGAGTACAAACAGACACAGATGCCGGACGAGCATCCGGCAGGAGACACGGATCATGGAGACCTTTGTAACACCGGGTCTGGTGTTGAAAGAGACCCGCTATAAAGAATCGGACCGGATCCTCACGATCCTGACCCCGGGGCTGGGGGTAATCTCGGCTTCGGCACAGAGCAGCCTGCGGCTGAAAAGCAAATTGTTCAGCGCGTGCGGGCTGTTTTGCTATTCGGAATTCACGCTGGTGCCGGGGCGCAACATGTATACTGTGCGCGAAGCGGCCGTCAAGAATGTCTTTCACGGCATTTCTTCCTCCATCGAGGGGATGAGTCTGGCCATGTATCTGGCCGAAATGGCTGCTGCGTTGACCCCCACCGGACAGGAAGCTGAGCGGGAACTGCGTCTGCTGCTGAACTGCCTGTACATGATCAGTGAGCACAAGGCGGACCTGCGGGCCATCAAGGCCATTTTTGAGCTTCGCACCATGAGCGAGTGTGGCTTTCTGCCGCAGTTGGTGTGCTGCCGCGACTGCGGCACCTACGATGCAGGCGATGCCTTTTATCTGGATGTGCAGGAGGGCTATCTGCTCTGTGCTGATTGTGCGGCCAAGGCTGGGAAACGCTGCAATCTGGATCGCAATGCACTGTTTGCACTGCGGCACATCTGCCTTGTGGAGGACAAAAAAATATTTTCGTTTAAGATTTCTGTGGGCAGCCTGGAAAAGCTGGCAGCCGTAGCGGAGCAGTATGCGCTAACGCATCTGGACAAGCCGCTGAAGAGCTACGGCTTTTTAAAAACGGTGCTGCCCTGAGCAAAAGGATATTATGGAAACAAGCTACTTAAAAACATTAGAACTGGATAAGATCATCGCCCGTGCTGCGGAGGGCTGTGTATGTAAGGAAGCAAAGGCGAAGCTCCTGGCACTTGAGCCGCAGTGTGACCCGGACGAGGTGCGCTATGCGCTGGAGCAGACGGATGCCATCAATACGCTGCTGATCAAGAACGGTTCGCCCCGTTTCGGCGGAGTGGAGGGCGTCAGTGCGCTGGCCGCCCGTGCGGTCAAGGGCGGCGTGCTTTCCATGGGCGAGCTGCTGATGGTGGCCGGTGCTTTGCGCAACTTCCAGAACCTGACCAACTGGTACGGTTCTTCGGAGCACGATATGCTCCCGACCGATGATCTGTTCTATGCGTTGTCCCCGGAGCCGGGTCTGGAACAGCAGATCTCCAGTGCGATCCTTGCCCCGGATGCGATGGCCGACACGGCCTCCCGCACCCTGAACGACCTGCGCAAGAAGATCCGTGCGACCGAAAACAGCATCCGCGACCGTCTGGAAAGCATGGTGCGCAACATGGACACCTCAAAATATCTGCAGGAGAGTGTGGTCTCCATGCGCAACGGCCGCTACGTTGTCCCGGTCAAGAGCGAATACCGCGGCGAAGTGAGCGGCATCATCCATGACGTTTCCTCTACCGGTGCAACGGTGTTTGTGGAACCGCAGGCTGTCGTGGAAGCCAATGCCCGCATCCTGCAGTATCGTGCCCAGGAAGCGCAGGAGATCGAGCGCATTCTGGTAGCCTTTACTGCACAGGTGGCAGCCATTGAGCCGCAGTTCCAGTACAGCTATCAGGCCATGCTGGACATTGATGTCCTGCTGGCAAAGGCGCGTCTGGCGCTGGAGCTCAAGGCATTCAAACCTGCAGTGCGCACCGACAATTCCTTCTCGCTGATCCGGGCACGCCACCCATTGATCGACCCACAGAAGTGCGTGCCGGTGGACATTGCACTGGGCAAAGAATATGATTCGCTCATCATCACCGGCCCGAACACCGGCGGCAAGACCGTCACCCTGAAAACGGCCGGTCTGCTGTGCGCGATGGCACAGTGTGGTTTCCTGATCCCGGCCGACGAGCGCAGCGAGGTCTGCGTGTTCGATGAGTTTCTCGTGGACATCGGCGATGAGCAGAGCATCGAACAGAGCCTTTCCACCTTCTCCGGCCATATGAAAAAGATCACCGGCATTCTGGAGCTGGCCATGCCGCACACTCTTGTGCTGCTGGACGAGCTGGGTGCCGGTACCGACCCTGCCGAGGGTGCCGCGCTGGCTGTGGCCATCATTGAAGAACTGCGCCGCCGCGGCGTGCTGCTGATGGCCACCACCCACTATGCAGAGCTCAAGGTGTTCGCACTGGAGACCAAGGGCGTCGTGAACGCCAGCTGCGAATTCGATCTGGAAACGCTGCGCCCGACCTATAAGCTGAGCGTCGGCGTGCCGGGCAAGTCCAACGCATTCCTCATCAGTGAGAAACTTGGCATCCCGGAGCGGGTCATTGAGGCAGCGCAGCAGCATCTGTCGGCCGAGGATAAGCGGCTGGATGCCGTTCTGGGTCAGCTGGATGATCTGAAATTGCAGCTGAAGGAAAGCCAGCACGAGGTGGAAGAGCTGAAGAACGAGGCATCCCACCAGCTGGAGGCTGCCCAGAAAAAGCGGGATGAACTGATCCAGCAGGGCGAAAACGAGCTGGAAGCGGCCCGCGCCAAAGCCCGTGCGCTGGCCCAGCAGGTGGAAAGCCAGGCCTATGCGCTGACCGACGAACTGCGTCAGCTGCAGAAGGACGAGCGCCTGAGTACCCAGCAGAAAGCCCAGCGTGCCCGTGAGATCGCCAAAAAGGAATCCGAAAAGCTGTTTATGGGCACCGAGGTGGTGCACAATCCGGTCAAGGAATTTGTGCCGCTGAAAGAGGTCAAGGTAGGGCAGGAGGTCTGCATTG
>OGKG01004106.1_pt1 | contig 12680 bp, 14 predicted proteins | sample 1572201 | NCBI WGS metagenome assembly OGKG01 (sample SAMEA2582146, study PRJEB24529) | metagenome | biome: Human gut stool | place: China | collected 2011 | reverse complement strand
TGTGCAGGCCGGGGTACATGGCCTGCGCCATGGTCAGGGTGTCGATATAGGTCGGTTCAAACGAGATGCCGCTCCGTTTGGCCGCGATGCGGAGGAAGCGGATGTCGAACGAGTGGGCGTTGTGGGCCACCAGAATGCGCCCGCCTGCAAAATCCAGGAACGCCTGCAATGCCTCGGCCTCACTGGGGGCATCGGCGACCATCTCATTGGTGATGCCGGTCAACTCGGTGATCTTGGGTGTGATGGGCTTGCCGGGTTTGACGAAGGTGTCAAATTCCTCCACGACTTCGCCGTTTTTCACGATGACGCCGCCGATCTCGGTCAGGTACTCCACGTTGGGGTCCAGCCCGGTGGTCTCGGTGTCGAACACGCAGAACTCCCCCGTCAGGGGCGCATCCTGCACACCGTAGACGCAGGGGATCATGTCGTCCACGAAATAGGCCTCGCAGCCGTAGATGAGCTTGAAGTTCGGGTCGCTTTTGTGGATGTCGTCCGCCGCCAGCATGGCTTCCGGGTAGCCCTGACAGACGCCGTGGTCGGTGATGGCGATCGCCGGGTGCCCCATCCGATGGGCCAGCCGGACGATGCCGCCGGGGTCGCAGAACGCATCCATGCTGGACAGCTTGGTATGCAGATGCAGCTCCACCCGCTTGACCGGGGCGTGGTCCTCCCGCTTTTTCCGTTCAACGAACAGCACATCGTAGGGATATACGATGTAGTCATGTTCATATTTGTCATACGAGCAGTCGCCGCGGACGATGATGGTGGTGCCCTTGGCGATGGACTCCCACTTCGAGCAGTCCTCCCCTTCCTGCGCGCGGATCTTCAGGTTGATGGAACCGGTGTAGTCGGTGATGGAAACGGTGTAGATCTTGCGGTAATTGCCCTTGACCTCCGTGAAGAAGACGTCGCCCCAGATGATGCACTTGCCGCCCTCGCCGCCCAGCTCCTTGAGGGGCGTGAGGTTCTTGGGGGCAAACATCTTTCCGTGGAAGATGGTGACGGGTTTGTCGGTGAGGTCGAGGCCGTCCACCTTGATGGACGGAGCGGTGTTCTTTTTCTCGAACTTGACCACCGGCGGCGCAATCTTGCGCTCCAGTTTTTCCTCCATCTGGCGCAGTTCGGCTTCACCCACCGCACTGGTCAGGGTGACTTTGGGCTTGACGCCGGTGTGCGCCGCCACCCGCTCAGCCAGCAGGCGCTCAAACTCCATCTCCTGCAAGAATTTGGTGCCGTGGCAGACACCGATGACGATGTTCTGCCCGGTGATGCGGATGGTGCACCGGTCCAGAAAGCCGTTGATGGGCACACCATCCCGCTTCATCTCCTCCATCAGCTCCCGCAGGGCCGTTTCATTCAGTGAGGGATAGCCGAAGAGGTTGTGGATGCGCAGTTCGAAGCCCTCATAATCAGGCTGCAGCGAGGCCGTCAGCCGCGCACACAGCCCCTTGTCCAGCGGAGCGGAGCTGCGCAGGGTGAAGATGACCTGCCGCTCCTGCCGCAGCATCTGGGCATGCTCTACGACAACGCGCCCGAAGCAGGACGCGAAATCCGGGTCCGCCATGAACTGCGGCCACAGCTGGGATACGAGTGGTGTCACAATGGTACTCCTTTGGTCGATGCGTTGACAGCACAAACTGCTGCGTTCTTTCTCAAAAGAGCGCAGCAGCGTATGGTTCAGATTCTCCGTCAGATCTTATAGATCTCATCCATGAACTGGTCGAGGATATTATCCCCGGTCAGCTTCTTGATAGGCTGGCCGTGGATGAACAGGACCGCCTCGCCCTTGCCGCCGGCAATGCCGATATCGGCTTCGCGGGCCTCACCGGGGCCGTTGACCACGCAGCCCATGACGGCCACTTTGATGGATTTCTTGTAACCTTGCAGCCGCTTTTCGACCTCGTTGGCGATCTCGGTGCAGGGGTACTGGGTGCGGCCGCAGGTCGGGCAGGTGATGACCTCCGGGCCGGCCACCGGGAAGCCGACCGCGCGCAGGATGTTGTAGCCCGCTTCCACTTCCTTTTCTGGCTCCGCAGCCAGCGAGACGCGGATGGTGTCGCCGATGCCTTCCAGCAGCATCCCGCCGATGCCCATGCCGGACTTCAGCAGGCCCATCTGGTAGGTGCCCGCCTCGGTGACGCCCACATGGAGCGGGTAATCGGTGACGGCACTCAGCTGGCGGTAAGCCTCCATCATGCGGGGGACGTTGGAGTTCTTGATGGAGATGACGATGTTGTTGAAATCAAACTTTTCCAGCAGGCGGACGTGATACAGCGCACTTTCCACCATGGCTTCGGGCACGGGTGCGCCATACCGGGCCAGGATGTGCTTTTCCAGACTGCCGCCGTTGACGCCGATGCGGATGGGGATATTCTTCTGCTGGCAGGCCTGCACCACGGCCTTGACGCGGTCGTCGTCGCCGATGTTGCCGGGGTTGATGCGGATCTTATCCACGCCCACGTCTGCGCAGGCCAGTGCGGCCTTGTAATCAAAGTGGATATCCGCCACGATGGGGATGTTCACCGCATTCTTGACGGCCTCGATGCACTTGGCATCTGCTGCGCTGGGGCAGGTCACGCGCAGGATCTGACAGCCCGCCGCCTCGCAGCGTTTCGCCTGCGCCACATTGCCCTCGATGTCCTCCACCGGGACATTCAGCATGGTCTGCACCGCGATGGGGTTGTTGCCGCCGATGGTCACATTGCCGATCTTTACTTCTCGTTTCAGCTGCCGCATTGTCATTTTCCTTTCTTTAGACCGCCCCGGTGATGAGCCGGAGGATATCATTGTATGTTGCGAAGAGCATCAGGCCAAAGAGCAGCGCAAACGCCGCCAGCCCCACGGCCAGCACCGGCAGCTGCCGCACCTGACCAGCCGCGTCGGTCGCATCCAGATACGGCCCGACGACCGGGAAATGGGACAGCGCCTCGACGAGCACCATGAGCACCGTCATCGGGATGACCGCGAGCAGAAACGCCCGCCCGGCGCGGATGGCCGTCTTATAAAATACGGGCAGGAACACGACGTTGAACACGCCGTAGATCAGCAGCACACAGCCGAAGAGCGCGACATTTGCATCGATGCCGGCGAGATTCGTGCCGTTGGGGTTGATGCGCGCGGAGAGGAACGCGAACGGGATTGCGATCACGAGCTCCGCCAGCTCCACCGCCACGACGAGCCAGGCGCGGGCGCGCACCTGGTCGCGCTTCGTGACCGGCAGCACGGCGCAGTAATAGACGTCCTTATTCTCACGGCCGTTGAGGAACGTGAAGAAAATGCCGAGCAGGCCGTAGAAAAACACGACTGTGTACGGATAGTTCGGGATGATGAGCATGACGCCGAAGAGCGCGAACACGTACATCATCGGGTGCGCCGCGAGGCGCAGGTCCTTAGAGAAAATCTTCGCTGTCATAGCTTCTCCTTTCCACGCGCACAAGAATATCCTCGAGCGACATCTGCCCGTCGCCGAACTGCGCGCGGTAGCGCGCGAGGAAACCGTCGCGCGTGTCGCTGCACAGGATCTGCCCGTCTTTGATCATCGTGATGTGTGAGGCGCACTTTTCGAGATCGGACGTGATGTGCGTCGAAAACAGGATGCTGCGCTCGCCGCTTTTGACCACACCGCGAAACAGCTCCATGAGCTCGTCGCCCGACACGGGGTCGAGCCCGCTCGTCGGCTCGTCGAGGATGAGCAGGCGCGCATCGTGCGAGAGCGCGAGCGCGAGCATGTACTTCACGCGCATGCCGGACGAGAGCTGCGAAACTTTCTTCGTCTCGTCGAGCGCGAACAGCTGCAGGTAGTGCCGGTATTTGTTCTCGTCCCAGCGGTCGTAAAACGTGCGCGTCACGTTCGTGATGCTGCGCAGCTTTTTATTCGGGTAAAAGTCCACGCCGCCGAGCACCACGCCGAGCTGCTACTTGCAGGCAGGCTCATTGGCGTAAAAATCCTGGCCGAACATGGTCACGCGGCCGCTGTCCGGATGCACGAGGTTGAGCATGGCCTTGATGGTCGTGCTCTTGCCGGCGCCGTTGCGGCCGATGAAGCCCATGATGGTCCCCGGCGCCACCGCAAACGACACGTCGCGCAGCTCAAACGCCGGATAGGTCTTGCACAGGCCCTCCACTTCCAGAATGTTCACTCGCCGTCCCCCCTTTTCAGCTCCTGCTCCAGCGCGGAGGCAAACACCTGCGTCTCCGCCTCGGGCACGCCGGGCGCCGCCGCTTTCGCACCCTGATCGAATACCGCGCGCACGAAAGAATCATAGTAGCTGCTGCTCTGCAGCGCGATACCGCGCTCACGGTCCGCCAGCAGGATGAGCGAATCCCCCGGCTCGAGGCCGAACATCGCGCGCACCTCCTTCGGGATCACGATCTGCCCCTTCGGGCCGATGCGCACCGTGGTCATGAATTTGTCCTGCATGGATTCCATGCGATCCGCCTCCTGTAAGAATCGTATTACTTTTCTTACTTTGTACCACAAGTCAAACAAATTGTCAATCCGCTTTTTTCGCTTTTTATGCAAGCCAAAAGTTATGTAAACCAAATCGGGCAAAAAACGATCCCCTGCCGGCTGGCAGGGGATCTGCTGCATATGAGATAACTTAGAGTGCCTCGACGTCCTTGATGAAAGCCTGGATGGCATCTTCCGGAACGAGCTTCTTGCTGCGAACGAGATTGACGATATCGCCGACGGTCTTCTTGTAGAAGAGCTTCAGGGGGTACTTGGTGAGGGACGGAACCGTCTTCATCATGATCTCCTTGCCGTTCATGTCCTCGATAAACGTCTTAACACTCAGCGTTTTGTAATCCATGATATGTTCTCCTTTCAATTTTGAGCACACCGGCCATTTTTCAATCTGGAATGGCCTCCTGTTCAAAGATTAACGCTTTTTGGTGATTTTGTCAAGTATAACGTGTAATTTTCTTGGTCGGGCCGTCATTTTTTATCCAATAGTCAACACAATGTTGCGTAACATTTGCGCACATCCGGAAAATTGTGTGACAGGCAAGTGTACTTGCAGCCGCCGAATAGAATAGCCTCAGGCAGAAACGGAGGGCTGAAAATGCTGTACAGTACCCTGATGCTGATGATGAGCAGTGCATTTCTGATGCTGCGCCTGACCCCCGGCGGCTCCTTCCCGCGCCCGCTGAGCGAGGCCGAGGAGCGCAAATATCTCGACGCCTGGCTGCAGGGCGACCTGGAGGCGCGCAACGTGCTCATTGAGCGCAACCTGCGGCTGGTGGCGCACATCATCAAAAAATACTACACGCACTACGACGACACGGACGACCTGATCTCCATCGGCACGATCGGGCTCATCAAGGGCATCAATACCTACCGGCCCGACAAAGGCGTGCGGCTGGCGACGTATGCCAGCAAATGCGCCGAAAACGAGATCCTGATGTATTTTCGCAGCACGCGCAAGAACGCATCGGAAATGCTGCTCTCGGACGTGCTCGACACGGACGGCGACGGCAACAGCCTGTCGCTGATTGACATTCTTTCCGAGGATGACGACATGGATGAACATCTCCAGGCGGACGAAGTCAGCCGGGCGCTGCGGCGCTGCATCGACAATGTGCTCGATGCTCGCGAGGCGGAGATCATCCGCCTGCGCTACGCCATCGGCGGCGGCGAGGCACTGACGCAGCGCGAGACCGCGCAGCACTGCGGCATCAGCCGGTCGTACGTCTCGCGCATTGAGAAAAAGGCCATTGAAAAGCTGCGTGCCGCGCTGCAGGCCGACGGTTACTGACCGTCCAAAGCCGTGTTTGCATTGACAAGGGGCGCGAAACACGGTAAAATTGCGGCGAAATGACAGGAGATGATACCATGGCGGAACAGGATCCCAACACGCTGGTGCACACGCACGTGGACGAAAACGGCAACGTCATCACCCACTGCCACAGCGGCGAGGGGCACACACACGCGCACCCGCACACCCACACGCAGACCAAGGCGGTCATCAATCGCCTGGCCCGCGCGATCGGCCACCTGGAGTCGGTCAAGCGCATGGTAGAGGACGGACGCGACTGCGCCGAGGTGCTCATCCAGCTTGCGGCCGTGCGCTCGGCGCTCAACAACACCGCAAAGATCATCCTGAAGGACCACATCGATCACTGTCTGGCCGATGCCGTGGAGACCGGCGACCAGCAGGCCATCGACGAGCTGAATCAGGCGATCGAAAAATTCATGAATTGACGGAAAGCAATGCATCCCTCCGCCGGGCAGGCGGAGGGATGCGCTTTTTCTGCTTTCTGTTGCAAAAGGACGCCCGATCGGGCGTCCTTTTGCGTAATTACAAGGTTGGCGTTTTGTCCACCGAGAGGACCGCGCCGGTCTGCTGATCGACGATCACGACGTAATGCGGGTGGAAGTAGTACACCGTCGTGAGCGTCACGCGGTAAACCGGCTGCGCACCGCTCTCGTCGAGCTGGACATCCCACGCGGCAAGATCGCGCTCCGAGATGCCGGCCGCCGCAATGGCGATCTTCAGCGCCTGCTCCTGTGTGACCGGGCCCGCAGGCGGGGTCGGCGTCGGAGTGGGCGTCGGAGTGGGCGTCGGTGTCGGAGTAGGCGTCGGTGTCGGCGTCGGCGCCGGTGTCGGCGTCGGGGTAGGCGTCGGCGTCGGAGTAGGCGTCGGTGTCGGTGTGGGTGTCACAGGCAGGTTCGGATTTGGCTGAACCGTCGGCGGCACCGGAATGATCTCCGTTTCCTCCGGCTGCTTTGGCTCGTCACCCGTCAGGCGGCAGACCTCCGCCGTCTCGGCATCGACGCTGCACACATAGTGCCGCTCGCCGTCCGTGAGTGCGAACTCCATGACCATTTCCCCGTCGATGAGCGTGAAGCGCATGCTGGCCTGCGTGACATCGTCCGCAGTCAGGCCGCAGCGCTCGAGCGCCGCCTGCAGCGCCTCGTTATACGGAATGTAGGCGCCGGTGCTGGCAGCACCGATCGACTCCATGCCGGCAAACGCCACGTCATTGGAGGCCGCCAGAATGTTCAGATCGTTGATCGGCAGGCTGACCAGCTCCTCGCCGGAAAGGTCCTGCACCTGGTCGCTGATCTGCCGGATCAGCATCGCCTTGCCGGCGCTGACACCCGCGGCAGAGGCATAAGCCTCCAGCTCCGGATCCACCTCCAGCACCTGAGCAAGGACCGCAGGGTCCATGCCGCAATCCGTCTGGGCGCTTTCCACGGCCGCAGCCAGCCGGTCGCGCAGACGCGCATCGCCCTTGCCGGCCTCGACCGTCACGAGGACGGAGTTCGTATCTGCCGATAGATAGCCATCTGTCTGCATTGCGGCGACGATCTCGTCCGCCGCCGTCTGCAGGGGCTGATTGCGCAGCTCCAGATCGTCGAGCACAAACTGGGCGTCCGGGTTGCACGCGCGTGCGGACAGGACCCGGCCGAGCTTGTTGACCGTCAGCTCGATGCTGGGGTTGGCATCGAGCGTAGCGACGCCTCCGGGCACCTGCGTGGCATACAGCCCACCGCCGAGCACGGCCAGGAAGAACACCGCCGCCGCTGCGGCCCAGCGCTTCCACGCGCCGCGGCGACGTCCGCGCTCCGGCATCGGGACGACCTTCTCCTCCTCCGGCTGCTGCGCCGGGGCCTGCACACGCGCCAAGATGGCGCTCCAGCAATCCGGCGTCTCGGCAACGACCTCGGTCCGCAGCTGTTCCAGCAATTCCTTATCGGTCAAGATCGCCACCTCCCATCGAATTGCGCAGCTTTCCAAGCGCACGGTTATAGCGAGAAATGGCTGTTGCCTGCGGGATTCCCAGCAGGTCAGCAACTTCTCTGTGCTTAAGCCCGGACAGCGCATGCAGCATCACGATCTGCCGCTCACTGTCTGTGAGTGTATGTAACACTTTCTCAAGCACCATATGATTCTCTGTCACCTGATAGGCATCATGCGTATCTTCCACATGAAACAGCTCATCAAAAGACAGGTTTTTGTTTTCCGCCTTGCGCAGGCGCATCAACGCCAGGTTGCGCGCAATCGTCAGCAGCCACGCCATCGGTTTGCCCGACGGCTGATAGCCCGGTGCCGACTGCATCACGCTCACAAACGTATCCTGCATCACATCCTCAGCCGCCGTCGGATCCCGAAGGATGGACAGCGCAAAGCCGTAAATGGAAGCGGACGTCTGGCGATACAGCGTTTCCAGCGCAGCGGTGTCACCCCGCGCGATGCGCAGGATGAGCGCATCATCCGGCGGTCGGCCATCGGCCGCACATATACCGGAGACGTGCTTGTCGTCATTTCGCATATTTGATTACCCCACATGAGAATAATGCCCGAAAACGAAATTTAATGCATAAAAAACAATTTTCCGCAAATTTTCTTCTCAAAAAATCCGTTTCCGGGCCGCGCGATCTTCTTAAAGGAATAGTTTACGTGAAAAAAAACGGTTTGTAAAGCGATTTACCACAATTTGCGTCCTTTCACGCAGAATTTACGTCTCCGTATCCGGCGGCGCCGTCATCTCAAGCGCGTGATTAAGCACCACGCCCAAAATGAGCAGCAATCCGAAGGCCTGGAACCAGAACAGCAGGATCACGACCGAGGCGAGAGATCCATACACAAGTGAATATTTTGTGCTGCGGCCGATCAGCCACGACAGCAGGATACTCATGCACACGATCGCCACGGCGGAAAACACCGCGCCCGGGAGCACCCGGTGCTGCGGCCGGCGCGGCGTGGTGAGCCGGTAGAGGATCAGGATCATCATCAGCAGGATGGCAAACAGGATCAAAAACCGCAGCCACGTCCACGACCAGACGATGCTCACATGCGGCAGCAGCGCATCGAGCCAGAGCAGAAAGTGCTTGCCGGTCAGCATGAGCAGCACGCACAGGTACAGCACCAGCAAAAACGCCACGGAAAAAATCACGCTCACGATCGTACTGCGCACAATGCCGAAGCGCTTGGCGCCGTGGATCTCGCCGACGATGGCGGCCATGGCGCGAAAAGCGGCCGATGCGCTTGTGATCATGACCAGCAGGGCGGCAAAGAACATGACCTCGCTCGTATTGCCGGACACATAGGTCAGAAACTCCGACACGAGCGCCTGCGTCTCGCGCGGGAGCACGAGCGTCTCGACGATGCGCAGCACGGCAGTCGGATCGCGCAGGATGAGCGCGAGCAGGTCGTACATGCAGATAATGGCCGGGAACAGCGCCATGACCATGTAGTAGGCGAGCTCGGCCGCCGAACGCGTCACGCGCCGGGCGAGAAACGTGTCCGCCATGGACATCAGAACTCGGGTAATGCGCCAGTTTTTCAAGCGGCTGCCTCCTCCGGTGGAATGCAAAAACCGCCTTCACGGGAGCGAAGGCGGTTTTTATCAAAATATGTCGAATTACTTGGAATTGAAGATCTTGAAGATGCTGTCAAACGGGTCTTCCTCCGCGGGGGCGGCAGTGTCCGCAGCCGGGGCAGCGGCCGGGGCCGGAGCAGCCGGAGCGGCGGGGGCAGCCGGCACGGCAGTCTTGGCGGCAGTCGCCGCGGCCGTGTAGAGGCCGGTGGCGGGAGCCGAAGCCGGAGCGGCAGCAGCCTGCTCAGCCTGCGCCTTGCCCGGCTCGTCAAAGCCGGTGGCGATGACGGACACGCGGATCTCGTCGTCAAGCGAGGGGTCGAAGCTCGCGCCGAAGATGATGTTGGCATCCGGGTGCGCAGCCTCCTGGACGAGGTTTGCAGCCGTCTCGACATCCTCCAGGCCCATATCCTCGGAGCCGGTGATGTTGATGAGCACGCCGCGCGCGCCGTTGATGGACGTCTCCATGAGGGGGCTGGCCACGGCCATGCGGGCAGCGTCCTCCGCCTTGCCCTTGCCGGCGGCACGGCCGACGCCCATGTGGGCGAATCCGGCGTCCTTCATGACGCAGGTGACGTCCGCAAAGTCGAGGTTGATGAAGCCGGTGTTCTTGATCAGATCCGAGATGCTCACGACGGCCTGACGCAGGACATCGTCCGCGATCTCGAAGGCGTTTGCCAGCGTGACCTTCTGGTCGGTGGCGAACTTCAGCCGGTCGTTCGGGATGATGAGCAGGGAGTCCACCTTGCCCAGCAGCTCGTTGATGCCGACCATGGCCTGATCCATGCGGCGCTTGCCCTCAAACTTGAAGGGCTTGGTGACGACGCCGACGGTCAGGATGCCGGCCTCGCGGGCGATGTCCGCGATCGTGGGCGCTGCGCCCGTGCCGGTGCCGCCGCCCATGCCGGCGGTGATGAAGACCATGTCCGCATTCTCCAGGCTCTTGGCGATGTTGTTGCGGCTCTCCTCGGCGCTGCGCTTGCCGACGTCGGGATCGCTGCCGGCGCCCTGACCATGGGTCAGCTTCTCGCCGATCTGAATCTTCTGATCCGCGCTGGAGACGGCCAGAGCCTGCTTATCTGTATTGACAGCCACGTACTCAATTCCCTGAGTGCCGGACTTAACCATGCGGTTTACGACGTTGTTGCCGGCCCCGCCGACGCCAACGACCTTGATGGTGACGACATTTTCCGGACCGGACTCGGTAGCAAAGGACATATTCGGTTCCTCCCTGTTGTTTCTATTTGTATCAGCGCTCGGCGCGTGTGCGCTCTGAGGGCCGTTTCTTGGCGGATTTCGCTTTTGTCTGTTCTTATTCTTTCCCATTTTATATCGTTTTCCTTATCAGGTCAATCTTTTTTTGTGAACAATCAGCCGGGGCTGAAATGCGCGCGTTTGTCGATCGACAGGTCGATGGTGCCGGCGTCGCTGTCCGTGAGCTGGGAGACCGCGCTCTGCAGCATGCCGAATTTGTACTCGACGTTTTCATTCGCGCCGAGGCGCACCGTGAACCGCCCGCCATAGGTAAAGCCGGGGTTCGACGCATCCGACAGGTCGATGACCGTGACCTTGGACGCCATGTCGCGCGTGAGCAGCTGGCCGAGGATCGCCGCCAGATACGTGACCTTCGGCGCGTCGGCCTCGCCGGCATTGAGCACCTCGCCGACCTTCGGCGCGACCGGCGTGATGCCGTCGACCCGGGCAAGACCGGTCAGCTCGCTCTCCGTGACGGACTTGAGCAGCTTGCAGTTCTGGTCCACGACCCAGTAGCCGTCGTCCGCCTGGACGTAGGCCATGGCGCTGCTCTCCTGGATCGTGATGGTGACGCGGTTGGGCAGCGCGCGCGTGACCTTCGCTTTGTCCACATACGGCAGCTTGCTGAAGATGCGGCTGGCGGCCGCGAAGCGGTTGATGAAAAACAGATTATCGCCCGTGCCGATGCCGGAGGCCTCGACGACCTCCTCGGCCGTGTAGATGGAGTTGCCCACCACCTCGACCTTTGCGACACGGAAAAATACGCTCATGCCCAGGACGAGCGCCGCGCAGATCAACAGAAAGATCAGCGGCTGCAGCAGCGACCTGCCCCGGCCGCCGGACGGGCGGCGGGGCCGGCGCGCGCGGCGCGGCCCGGGCTGCTTCGATTGTTTCATAGGCAGGTGATTCCTTTCACTGCGGCGGGACACAGCGCACGTCGGCCCCAAGCGCCGACAGGCACGCATCGAAGCGGTCATAGCCGCGGTTGATATAGCCGTTGTCGAGGATCTCGGTCTCGCCCTCGGCGGAGAGGCCGGCCACGATCATGGCCGCGCCGCCGCGCAGGTCGCTGGCCGTGAGCGGCGCGCCGGTGAGCCGGTCGACGCCGGTAACATACGCCACACGGCCCTCGATGCTGACGGCCGCACCCAGACGCCGGAACTCCTCGGCATGACGATAACGGTTGGTGAAGATGTTTTCGGTGAACACCGTGGTGCCCCCGGCCTTCAGGCAGGCGGCCATGAGCGGCGGCTGCGCATCCGTGGGAAAGCCCGGATATGGCTGCGTGACGACCGGCCGCGGCGCCGTGAGCCGCCCGGTCGATGTCAGGCGCACGGTGGACGCCGTTTTGATTATAGCACACCCCGCCTCGGAAAGCGAGTCCAGAACGGTCGAAAAGTGTGCCGGATCTACATCCTGCAGCTCCACCTCGCCGCCGCAGGCGGCGGCAGCGCACAGGATCGTCGCTGCGACGATGCGGTCGGGCATGATCGTATGCTCGACAAACGGCCGCGGCCGGAAGCCGCTGATCGTGACCGTAGACGTGCCCGCGCCGGAAATGTCCGCGCCGAGCTTGCGCAGGTAGCATTGCAGGTCGGCGATCTCCGGCTCGCGTGCGGCGTTGCAGATGACCGTCTCCCCCGCCGCGGCGCAGGCGGCGAGCATGGCGTTTTCCGTTGCGCCGACACTCGGAAACGGCAGCAGGATGCGCCGCCCCTGAAGCGCGTGCGCCCGGCAGATGATGTCGCCGCCGCGCTCCGTGACCTCCGCGCCGAGCGCGCGCAGCAGGCGGTAAAAAAAGGAAAAGTCCTGACGTTTCACTGGCGCGGTTCGTATCTGACGAGGGACGTGCTGAGGGAAATCCTGAATGTGCTGGAAGACGCCGGAAAAGAAAAATCGAAGCTGCCCCATATTTACGCGAATGCAGCGCAGGCGGTATTTCGGGTGTGCTATTCCGATATCGACACGCTTACGCCGGAGGTTGTGCTGGAAGATGCGAATGAGGGAGAAAAGACAGAAAAGGGATTGAAAAATCCGGAGTGATTCGTTATAGTAAGAACGTGGTTTTCCACAAATAAATACTTATGAGGAGGATTTACTCA
>OGKG01004103.1_pt1 | contig 12684 bp, 10 predicted proteins | sample 1572201 | NCBI WGS metagenome assembly OGKG01 (sample SAMEA2582146, study PRJEB24529) | metagenome | biome: Human gut stool | place: China | collected 2011 | reverse complement strand
CTGCTGCCGCCCCTCATCCGCCGCTGCGGCGGCACCTTCCCCCAGGGGAAGGTAGGCGTTTTTCACACAGAAAGGAAGAAAACCATATGAATTCTCCCATCTACACAGGCAAAAGGATCCTCCGTGAAAGGCGGCAGCAGCTTCTCAAGAAGGGGCTGACTCTGGCGGCAGCCGCCGGGGCGGGGGCCCTGACCGTCACCTGCGGCCTTACCCAGGCTATGGCGGACGCGGGCATGAACCGTCGTATGCCTGTCTGCGGCAAATTGGTCAACGTCTCCGGCGGCAAGCCGGACAAGGACTTTGCCCTGCGGCGGCAGGAGGCTGCCAAGGCTCTGAAGGATCAGGCTTCAGAAGAATTCACCCTCACCTCCTTCGACGGTCTGGCCCTGAAGGCCCACCTGGTAGCCTCGGACAGTCCCAAGCGGCTGGTCATCGCCTTCCACGGCTGGCGGTCCACCTGGAACCGGGACTTCTGCATGGTGGCCCCCTTCTGGCGGGAGTCCGGCTGCAACGTGCTCTACGTGGAGCAGCGGGGCCAGGGAGAAAGCGAAGGGAAATACATGGGCTTCGGCCTCCTGGAGCGGAAGGACTGCCAGGCCTGGGCCGCCTGGGCGGCCCGGCAGTGGCCGGATCTGCCCATCTACCTCAGCGGCATTTCCATGGGAGCCACCACGGTGCTCATGGCCGCCGGTGAGGCCCTGCCCAAAAACGTCAAGGGCATCACCGCCGACTGCGGCTTCACCTCTCCCAAGGCCATCTGGCGTCATGTGACAGAGCAGAACCTGCACATGTCCTATTCCCCCATCCGCAGGCTGTGGCTGGACGGGGCCTTCCGCCGGAAGCTCCACGCAGGGCTGGGGTCCTACTCCACCCTCACCGCCATGAAGAACTGCCGCACCCCCGTGCTCTTCGTCCACGGAACGGCGGATGCCTTTGTCCCCATTGAGATGACCTACGAGAATTATCTGGCCTGCGCCGCTCCCCACCGGCTGGTGGTCATCCCCGGAGCGGGCCACGGCATGTCCTATGCCCTGGAGCCGGAAACCTGCCGCCGGGCCATGGAGAGCTTCTGGGGAGAGTTCGACCAGACGTAACCAAAAAAGCTGCCGGAAACAGGGCTTTGTCCCCATTTCCGGCAGCTTTTTTCAGATCACATAGTCATTCCCCACGGCGTTTTGCCGCCGGTCCAGGATATCCTGGAGGGTGATGGAATCCAGGTAGTCGTTGACCACCTTGTCCAGGCCGAGCCACACGGGATAGGTCAGGCAGTCCCCCTGCCGGGGGCAGCTTTCCGCCCCGGCCTCCAGGCAGGCCACACTGGCCAGGGTGGCCTCCGTTGCCCGGAGCACATCCCCCAGGGTGTATTCCTCCGGCCGGCGGGTCAGGCGGTAGCCCCCCTGGACCCCCCTGGCGGTTTGCAGCAGCCCCGCCCGGTTGAGGACGGGAATGATCTGCTCCAGATACTTTTTGGAGATGCCCTGCCGGGCCGCCACATCCTTCAGCGCCACGTAGCCATCTGCCTGGTTGGCCGCCAGGTCCAGCATCATCCGCAGGGCATAGCGCCCCCTTGTTGAGATCATTTCCGCCCCTCCCGTTCTTCCTCCGGCACAAAGTCCAGGACGATGGACCGGAGTCTGGGCCGCAGCTGGGTGTATTTCACCCCGGCGGAGTCCATCATCCGCTTGGAGGCCAGCGTGGCCAGGGAGTCCGCGTATTTGTCGGAGAGGTACAGGACCTCCTTCACCCCACTCTGGATAATGGCCTTGGCGCACTCGTTGCAGGGAAACAGGGCCACAAACAGGCGGCTGCCCTGAAGATTCCGGCCGTGGGCGTTGAGAATGGCATTCAGCTCCGCGTGGACCACATAGGGGTACTTGGTCTGCTCTCCCTCCCGGTCCCAGGGATACACATCATCCGAGCAGCCCTTGGGCATCCCGTTGTAGCCCGTGGAGAGAATGATATTGTCCTGGGACACAATACAGGCCCCCACCTGGGTATTGGGATCCTTGCTCCGCTTGGCCGCCAGCATGGCGATGCCCATAAAATACTCGTCCCAGCTGATATAGTCTTCCCGCTTCATTGGATGAGCCTCCTTTGCTTTTGCCTAGTATTATAGTATATTTTCAGGAGTTATACAAGGGGGGGAAGAAAAAACCTTTCCGGAATATGTTCTACCTGAGCCGATACTCTCTTGGTGTCAGCCCAAAGCTGGCCTTGAACGCCCGGTTGAAATAGGACAGATTCTTAAATCCGCACCGTTCCGCCACAGTCAGCACGGTATCATCGGTAGTTCGCAGTGCTTCTGCCGCAGCGTTCAAACGGTAAATGTTCAGGTACTCCGTGAAGCGCTGGCCGGTCATCTGCTTAAACCAGCGCATAAAATGACTGGGACTGCACTGGCAGACAGCGGCAGCTTCCGCCACGGGCAAATTGTCTGCAAAATGGGCGGTCACATATTGCAGCACCGCTTTCAGACGTCGGGTATTCCCATTTTCCCTGGGGGGCAGGCCATCGCTTTGGGCAACCAGCGCCGACAGCAGGCACAGCAGCAATCCCTTGATTTGCAGCTCATACCCCAGTACCCGGTCCCGGTTCACCGTTTCCAGCCGGCGCAGGCATTCCAAAACCGCACAATAGCAGGGGTGGCCCCGGGTCAGCCGGTGCGGCAGAGGAAGCCGTCCGCTTTGCAGAGGCAGCAAATACCTCCGATAGCACAAATCCCCGGAACCGCCCAGCAGATCCACCTCATAAATAATGTTCTCATATTCCATAGTCTCTCCGGGAATCTGGCCCAGTCCATGAAGAACACCGGGGGCAAACACAAAGATATCCCCCGCCATGGCCGTCACCGACTCCAATCCCACCTGAACGGTACCCATTCCCCTCTTGACAAAAACCAGTTCCACGCTGTTTTGCCAATGCAAAGCCACCTGTGGGAAATCCTTTGGGATGGTGCAGGGATAAATGTCAAAGGGAAACCATTTTTCGCCGTGGCGCTTATTCTCCTGCAATGACGCTGTATCTGACATAGAATCACGCTCCTGTGCTAGTATTGTATCATACATTGATTGTTAAGTACAAGATATTATAGAATATTCGTGGTATAGTATGGGAATACAGATAGTAAAAGGAGGAACCTTTTTATGACTATGACAGACACGCTCACCGCATTGACAGGAAAACCCCTTGGTGAATGCACCAACGGCGAGCTGTATCTTTCCCTTCTGAAGCTGGTAAACGAGAAGTCCGCCCAGCAGATCCGCCCGGTACAGGGCCGGAAGCTGTATTATATCAGCGCGGAATTTCTCATCGGTAAGCTGCTGTCGAATAACCTGATCAATCTGGGGCTGTATGACGACGTGCGCTCTGCCCTGCAGTCCGCCGGAAAGAAGCTTTCCGAGATTGAAGAGGTGGAGCCGGAGCCTTCTCTTGGCAACGGCGGTCTGGGCCGTCTGGCGGCCTGCTTCCTGGATTCCCTGGCTACCCTGAATCTGCCAGGTGACGGTATTGGCCTTCGGTATCATTTCGGCCTGTTCCACCAGTCTCTGTCCAGCGGCGTCCAGAAGGAGCTGCCCGACCCCTGGCTGACAGAAAACAGCTGGGCGGAAAAGACAGACATCACCTACCCTGTCAAGCTGGGCGGGAAGAAATTCACCGCAAGGCTTTACAAGCTGGCAGTGACGGGCTATGAGGGCCGCACCAACACCCTGAACCTGTTCGATATCGACACCGTGGATGAAAGCATCGTCCGGGAGGGCATTTCCTTCGACAAGACTGCCATCGACAAAAACCTGACCCTGTTCCTGTACCCCGACGACTCCGACGAGGCAGGCCGTCAGCTACGGATTTATCAGCAGTACCTGATGGTCTCCGCCGGTGCCCAGCTGATTCTGGCGGAGTGCGCCGCCCGGGGCTGCGACTATCACAACCTGGCGGACTACGCCGCCATCCAGATCAACGACACCCACCCCAGCATGGTGATTCCCGAATTGATCCGCCTGCTGGGGGAACAAGGCATCGCCTTTGAGGAGGCCGTGGAAATCGTCACCAAAACCTGCGCCTACACCAATCACACCATTCTGGCGGAGGCCCTGGAAACGTGGCCCCGGGCCTATCTGGAAGTCGTCGTGCCCCAGCTGATGCCCATTATCGAAAAGCTGGACGCAGTGGTTGCAAAGCGCACCAAGGACAAGAGTCTTGCCATCATCGACAAGGACGGCAAGGTGCACATGGCCCACATGGACATTCACTTCACCCACTCCACCAACGGTGTCGCCGCCCTGCACACCCAGATTCTGAAGGATTCCGAGCTGAAGGGGTTCTACAAGCTGTATCCCGAGAAGTTCAACAACAAGACCAACGGCATCACCTTCCGCCGGTGGCTCATGAAGTGCAATCCCCTGCTGACCAGCCAGATCGAGAACCTCATCGGCACCGGCTTCCACAAGGACGCCACCCAGCTTACAAAGCTTTTGGCCTATGAGAAGAATACCTCCGTGCTGGAACAGCTGGCCGCCATCAAAAAGGAGAACAAGCGGGAGCTGTGCCGGTGGCTGAAGCAGGAGCAGGGCATCACTATGAACCCGGACGCCATGTTCGACATCCAGTCCAAGCGGCTGCATGAGTACAAGCGGCAGCAGCTGAATCTGCTGTACCTCATCCACCAGTACTTCGAGATCAAGGCCGGACACCTGCCCCCGGTGCCCCTGGTGTCCATCTTCGGCGCCAAGGCAGCCCCTGCCTACATCATCGCCAAGGACATCATCCACGCACTGCTGACCCTGTCCAAGGTCATTGCCGCAGATCCTGTGGTATCCCCCTGGCTCCAGGTCGTGTTTGTAGAAAACTACAACGTCACCGCTGCCGAGAAGATGATTCCCGCCTGTGACCTGTCCGAGCAGATCAGCCTTGCTTCCAAGGAGGCCTCCGGCACCGGCAACATGAAATTCATGCTCAATGGCGCCCTTACCTTAGGTACTATGGACGGCGCCAATGTGGAGATCAGCCAGCAGGTCGGAAACGAAAATATCTATATCTTCGGCCAGACCTCCAATCAGGTGATCCGCCGCTACGCCGCCGGGGACTACAAGGCCTCCGAATGGTACGAGGGCGACCCCAACCTGCGCCGGGCCATCGACTTCCTCACCGGCCCCGAAATGACCGCCGCCGGCTCTTCTGAGCTGCTGAGCCGCCTGCAGACGGAGCTGAAGAACAAGGACTGGTTCCAGACTCTGCCGGATTTCAGCGCCTATGTGGTACGCAAGGGGCAGGCACTGGCAGACTATGCCGCCAACCCTCTGGATTGGAGCAGACGGTGCCTGATAAACATCGCCAAGGCAGGCCTGTTCTCCTCCGACCGCACCATAGCGGAATACGACCGGGACATCTGGCACCTGGGAAAATAATGATTTCAGGGGAGGCATTCACCGGAGCGGTGAATGCCTCCCAGCGGTTCTGCGCATCTTTTTCCCACCTTCGGCATATACTGAATCACATGACGGACCCTTTTGTTCTATAAATTTTCTGTGGATCACCTTGACAAAACGGGCTGCTCCGGGTAAAATATAGGTGTAAAGTCAGCTATTGTTGACTGGGCTGGTCGCAAGACCCGGGTCCATCATGGGCGGGGAAGTTCCCCGCCACTTTTTTTAGGCGGATAGACATATGAAAGAATTGAGCGTTTTCATCGATGAATCCGGCGACTTCGGCGAATACAGTCCCCATTCCCCCTATTATATCATTACTATGGTCTTCCATAACCAGGATGCGTCTATCAATGAAGCTCTGGCCCACTTGGAGCAAGAGCTTTCTTACCTTTCGCTTGCAGATCATTGTATCCATACCGGTCCTATCATCCGCAAAGAAGAAAACTACACACTGATGACCATTCAGGAGCGGCGGAGAATATTCAATAAAATGGTTGCATTCATCCGACAAATTGACATCCGCTATAAATGCTTTTCCATTGAGAAGAAACATATGCGGGATATCATTGAATCAACCGGAAAACTTTCCAAACTGATTTCTACTTTCATTCGTGATCATTACTCCGAATTTTTGGATTTTCATGATGTAAAGATTTATTACGACAACGGCCAGGTTGAAGTCAATAAAATTTTATCCTCCGTGTTTCACGCAATGCTTCCAACGGTTGAGTTTCGAAAGGTAACGCCCTCTCAATATAAGCTTTTCCAAGCCGCCGATTTATTCTGTACAATGCACCTTCTTCAGCTCAAACTGAACAGCAACCAGTTGTCCAAATCCGAGTGTGCATTTTTTGGAAATATCCGTGATCTCCGTAAAAATTATTTAAAGCCTCTCTCTAAGAAAGAATGGATCTGAGAACTCACAGGTTGTGAAATCCCCTCTGCGGCAAAATGAACCGCAGAGGGGATTTTATAATTTACTTCACCTGGCTGGAGGAGCGCAGGGTCACGTCGTGGTATCCGCCTTCTACGATGGAGACGGAGGACACCAGGGTCAGCTTGGCGTCCCGCTGGAGGTCGGGGATGTTGGTCACGCCTACGTTGCACATGGTGGAGCGGACCTTGTAGAGGGAGGCTTCCACGTTGTCGTGGAGGGGGCCGGCGTAGGTGACGTAGGAGTCCACGCCCTCTTCAAAGCTCAGCTTGGTTGCGCCGCCCAGGTCGTAGCGCTGCCAGTTCCGGGCCCGGTTGGAGCCCTCGCCCCAGTACTCCTTCATGTAAGCGCCGTTGACCATGATCTTGGGGGTGGGGCCCTCGTCGAACCGGGCGAAGTACCGGCCCAGCATGAGGAAGTCCGCGCCCATGGCCAGGGCCAAGGTCATGTGGTAATCGTGGACAATGCCGCCGTCGGAGCAGATGGGCACATACACGCCGGTCTCCTGGAAGTACTGATCCCGGGCCGCGGCCACTTCGATGAGGGCCGTGGCCTGGCCCCGGCCGATGCCCTTGGTCTCCCGGGTGATGCAGATGGAGCCGCCGCCGATGCCCACCTTGACGAAGTCCGCCCCGGCCTCTGCCAGGAACCGGAAGCCGTCCCGGTCCACCACGTTGCCTGCGCCGATCTTCACGGTGTCGCCGTAGGTCTTGCGGACCCACTCGATGGTCTTCTTCTGCCAGCAGGTGTAGCCCTCGGAGGAGTCGATGACCAGCACGTCCACACCGGCCTCCAGCAGGGCGGGGATCCGCTTTTCATAGTCCCGGGTGTTGATGCCCGCGCCTACCAGGTAGCGCTTCTGGTTGTCCAGCAGCTCCAGGGGGTTGGCCTTGTGGGAGGCGTAGTCCTTGCGGAAGACGAAGTACAGCAGGTGGTCATTCTCGTCCACGATGGGCAGGGAATTGAGCTTGTTTTCCCAGATGATGTCGTTGGCTTCCTTCAGGGTGGTGTCCGCGGGAGCCGTTACCAGCTTCTCCCGGGGGGTCATGAAGGTCCCCACCTTGTCAGTAGGCTCCATACGGGAGACCCGGTAGTCCCGGCTGGACACAATGCCCAGCAGCTTTCCGTTGGCGGTGCCGTCGTCGGTGATGGCCACGGTAGAGAAGCCGTTTTTGGCTTTCAGGGCCAGCACATCCGCCAGGGTGTTTTCCGGGGTCAGGTTGGAGGCGGAGGTGACAAAGCCCGCCTTGTGGTGCTTGACCTTGGAGACCATGGCGGCCTGGCTCTCAATGGACTGGGAGCCGAAAATGAAGCTGATGCCCCCCTCCTTGGCCAGAGCGATGGCCAGGGTGTCATTGGAGACGGACTGCATCACGGCAGAGGTCATGGGGATATTCAGGCTCAGGGCCGGCTCCTCCTGACCCTTGCGGTATTTGACGAGAGGGGTCTTCAGGCTGACGCGGTCCGGAATGCACTCCTCGGACGTATAGCCGGGCACCAGAAGGTACTCGCTGAAGGTGTGGCTGGGTTCGGGATAGTAATAAGCCATGATACACGTTTCCTCCTTAGAATTGATGCTGCGTTTTTTTATGATAATACCTTCCCCTGGGGGAAGGTGGCTCGGCGAAGCCGAGACGGATGAGGGGCAGGCTCCCTTGCGCAAAGGGAGCTGTCAGCCCCGGGCTGACTGAGGGATCGCCTTGCTGTAGGCTTGGTCCGCCCCACACCCGTCCCGGGCTTTGCCCGGTCCACCCTCTCCCGGGAGAGGGTTTTCAGATGGTTTTCAGATGGTCTTTCCGTCTCCATGGTCCAGGATGGGCACTTCCTCCTGGCCCTGCTTGGTGTAGTGCCGGAAATTGCCCATGACCTGGCTGACCTGGCTCATGATGGCGAAGGTGTGGGGATAGCCCTGGACGATCTGGGACAGCAGGGCCACCTGGTTGTTGTTCACCACGCACATGACGATGTCCACTTCCCTGCCGTTGTACATACCCTTGGCGGGGAAGACGGTGGCCGTGTGGTGGAGCTTCTGGATGATCTCCTTGCTGATCTGCTCCGGGTAGTTGGTGACGATCTCAAACCGCACGGCGCTGCGGCCGTTTTTCAGGAACCGCTCCGCCATATTGGTGGAGGCAAAGCTGTAGAGGATGCACAAAAGCACCGGCTCCACCTTGTAATCATATACAAAGTAGCTGGCAATGGCCACAGTGGCGTTCATGAGAAAGGTCAGGCCCATAACGCTTTTTTCCGGGTTTTTGGCGTGGATGATGGCCGCCAGAAAGTCCGTGCCTCCGGTGTAGGCGCTGGCCTTCATGAGGATGGAGTAGACATAACCCATGATGATACCGGCGGCCAGAGGCCCCATGATCCGGCTGGTGCCGTTGGAGGTGGAGTAGGCAATGGCGGAGAGGTCCACCTTGTCCAGGATCAGCAGCCCCAGGGAAAACACCACCACATAGACCATGCTCCGCACGGCCATGGGCTTGCTGACCTTAAAATAGACGATCAGAGCCAGAGGCACGTTGATCAGCAGGCTCATATAGCCCACGCTGATGCCGGATATGTATTGGATCATGGTACAGATGCCGTTGATTCCCGAGGGAGCAAAGGCATTTGGGAAGACAAACAGCTCATAGTCCAGCGCCGCCGCCAGGGCCACCAGCGCAATGACAAAATAGGTCCAAACCATCCTGAAAGTACGCATTTTCCTGTCCTTTTTTCCTTACCGTATTTTCTCCCCGGAGGGGGGAGGATATTTTTCTGGATAATAACTATATCATACCCCCCTCTCAGGGTCAAGCCCTTTTCCGCCCCGGAGGGACAGAGAAACAGCCGGAATTTTCCGGGAAATTTGTGGATTGTTACCCTCTCCTGGGAGAAGGTAAGGGGTCCCCCGCCGGGAGGAAGCCTTCCCCCACGGGGAAGGTGGCTCGCCGCAGGCGAGACGGATGAGGGAAAACAACCGAAAAGTTAAAAACAGGCCACGTTGAATGGAAGCGTTCTCTATTCATCGTGGCCTGTTTCGTTTTTTGGGGTGCGGCACCCCTCATCCGTCCCGGGCTACGCCCGGTCCACCTTCCCCGTGGGGGAAGGCGACCTCCGGCGGGGGCTGCATTCACCGGAGCCTGTTCCTTGTCTATAGGGGTCCCCTCCACCCCCGTCCCGGCTTCGCCGGTCCACCCTCTCCAAGCAGGAGAGGGCTAAAGTTTTCCACAGCCTGTGAAAAAGTCTGTGGAAAACATCTTGTAATCTGTAGATAACTATGCTATAATGCAGGATGAAATATTGTGCCCAAATTTTCGGCCCCCTCCTGGGAAAATTGGGCAAGACAGAGAGGAGCCCATTATGTATTCATCCGCCTATGTCTGGGCAAAGATCCTGAGTTACATTGAGGAGCGGCTGGGCGCCGTGACCGTATCCGCCTGGTTTGACGACGCGGAGGTGGTGGAGCTGAATGATAACAATCTGATCCTCTACTCCCCATCGGACTTCCGCCGGGACATCATCAGCCGCCGCTGCACCGACTATATTCAGGACGCCCTGAAGGAGATCTTCAACTCCGACGCCAAGCTCCTGGTTTTCGACGACAAAGCCAAGGAAAACTATCTGAACAAGGGGAAGGCCGTCTCCACCTCCATGGATTTCAATCCCCAGTTCACCTTCGACAATTTCGTGGTGGGCCCCTCCAACCGGTTCGCCCACTCCGCCGCCATCGCCGTCTCCAAGACCCCGGGGCAGGTGTATAACCCTCTGTTTATCTACGGTCCCGCCGGTGTGGGCAAGACCCATCTGCTCTACGCCATTGCCAACGGCATCCGCAAGCAGAACCCCAACGCCAACATCGTCTATATCAAGGGCGACGAATTCACCAACGAGCTGATTGCCGCCATTGCCAACGGCAAAAATATCGAATTCCGGAGCAAATACCGGGAAAGTGACCTGTTCCTCATCGATGATATTCAGTTTATCGCCGGTAAGGAATCCACCCAGGAGGAATTTTTCCACACCTTCAACAAGCTCTACGAGGAGCACAAGCAGATCGTCATGACCTCCGACCGGAAGCCCAGCGATATGCTGACATTGGAAGACCGGCTGCGGACCCGTTTTGAGTGGGGACTGCTGGCGGACATCCAGCCCCCGGACTACGAAACCAGAATGGCCATCCTGAAAAACAAGGCTAAGAGCCTGGGGCTTCCCCTGACCGACGACGTGCTGAACTACATCGCCGTCAACGTCACCAACAACGTCCGGCAGCTGGAGGGCACGGTGAAGAAGATCCTGGCCTACCGGGACCTGAACAATATGCCCCTGGACCTGCCGAACGTCAGCCGGGCCATTGACGATATGTTCAAGTCCGAGGGCAACGCCCTGCCTACCCCCAGCCTGATCATCAGCCAGGTCTGCAAATTCTACTCCGTAGACGAAACCGTGCTCCGGGGCACCCTGAAAAACAAGGGCGTGGCCGAGGCCCGGCAGGTGGCCATGTATCTCATCAGGAAGCTGACCAATCTGTCCCTGCCCGACATCGGCAAGGAATTCGCCAAGGACCATTCCACGGTGCTCTACGCCATCCGCAAGGTGGAGAACGCCCTGAAAAACGGGGACCGGACCGTCCAGGAGAACATCCAGACCATCACCGCCAATATCAACGCCTGTCTGTAAAACCCTCTCCAAATTTTCTCCACAGCCCCTGTGAAATGTGGAAGGAATTTCTGTGGAATTTTGGCGGCCCAAAATTTTCTTCACACTCCCTGTGGATGGATCTATTTTTCTCCACATCCGGCTGTGGAGAAAAAACAGCGCCGCTTCTAAGTTCTTTTCAGGTTATCCACATAATTTTCTACTACGACTCCTGTTACTACAAATAAGAAGCTATTCTCTTATATATCTACATTCGTTATTCAGAAAGGACGAACATCCATGCGCTTTACCTGTGAAAAAAATTCACTGCTGCAAGGCCTGAATATTGCCTCCAGAACGGTGGCTGTCAAAAGCAGTCTGAGCCTGATCGAAGGGATCCTCTGCAAGGCCGGTATGGGCATTTCTCTCACCGGCTACAATATGGAAACCGGCATTACCTACGACATCGATGCCGATGTGGTGGAGTCCGGCTCCTGCATCCTTCCCGCCAAGCTCTTCGGAGACATTATCCGGCGGCTGCCGGAGGGACCCGTCACCGTGGTGGTGGACGAAAGCAGCTACAAGGTCTCTATCCGTTCCGGCTTTGCCTCCTTCAATATCTCCGCGGAAAACGCGGAGGACTACCCGGAGCTTCCCGATGTCAATGACGGCCGGCCCATCCTGATCCCTCAGAACAAGCTGAAGGAGCTGATCTCCGGCACCATTTTTGCCGTGGCCGACAATCAGGCCCGGCCCATCCATAACGGCGTCAAGTTTGAGGTTTCCGATACCGCCGTTACCGCCGTGGCCGTGGACGGCTTCCGGCTGGCCCGGCGGACCTACCATCCCGAGACCCCTCTGGGCCGGGAGATGAATTTTGTGGTGCCCTCCCAGGGACTGAAGGAAGTGGAGAAGATCCTGACGGATTCCGAGGAAAACGCCTCCTTCCTCCTGGGTGCCAAGCACATTCTCTTCCAGGTAGGCTCTGCCACCCTGGTTTGCCGCCTGCTGGAAGGAGATTTCCTGGACTGGCGCAGAGTGGTGCCCACGGGCAGCCCCATCAAGCTGGTGGCCAACGTGTCGGACCTGTCCTCCAGCGTGGAGCGGGTGGGCCTCATCGTCTCCGAAAAGAACAAGAGCCCGGTGCGCTGCGTCTTTTCTGACCAGGAGGTGCTGATGCGGACCTCCAACACCATCGGCGCCGCCGAGGATAAGTGCGCCTATGCCGGTGACGGCAAGGAAACGGAGATCGGCTTCAATGTCCGCTATCTCATCGATGCCCTCCGGGCGGTCCCCAGCGAGGAGGTCACACTGGAGCTGACCAACGGCCTGAGCCCCATCGTCCTGACCCCCGTGGACAAAAAGCAGGACTTTGCCTACATGGTCCTGCCTGTCCGGATCAAGAACGGCTAAGGTTACCTTCCCCTGGGGGAAGGTGGCCCGGCGGAGCCGAGACGGAAGAGGGGCGGCACCGGCTCTGGATTTGTTCCGCCTCCTACAGGCAAAGAACGTGGAAAAAGAACGGCCCCCATGTATGCAGCCCCCGCCGGAGGTCGCCTTCCCCTCCGGGGAAGGTGGCAGGGCGAAGCCCTGACGGATGAGGGGCAGGCTCCCTTGCCCAAAGGGAGCTGTCAGCCTTGGGCTGACTGAGGGATCGCCTTACTTTAGGCTTGGTCCGCCCCACACCCGTCCCGGGCTTTGCCC
>OGKG01004098.1_pt1 | contig 12694 bp, 12 predicted proteins | sample 1572201 | NCBI WGS metagenome assembly OGKG01 (sample SAMEA2582146, study PRJEB24529) | metagenome | biome: Human gut stool | place: China | collected 2011 | reverse complement strand
TTAGATGAGGGATACTTCTTCTTTTTTCATTTATGAAGAATGGAACATCACCAATACCAGCATGCGCCGAAAGACAATGGATATACATCCGGCCCTTTTCCTTTTTCAAATAGGCCGTATGTGGAATAGCGCAAGTAAAAGCCTAAATTGCCATATCCGGCTTGTGCCAGCAGATTTATGCCGACGGGATGTACATACATACCCTTACCGAGCGTTTCTTTATGTCCGTTTACCTTTGCCATAGACTTTATCCCGTGGCGTATTTCCACTTCCGGACCGGCAGCTACGAAGATAGGGCGGTGTCCGTTGATTCTGGTCTGCCATTCGATGGAGATAGGGATGCGGAAATGAAAGTAACGCAGGCGGCTTTTGCTATAATTGGTTTCATCATCGCCGGATACGATTTGCGTAGTACCGTCGGTCTTTAGGAAAGCCTGGTTACCGTCCAGACGGAAAGAGCGGTACCCCCAGCCTAACCCGAAGGTCATTCCCCAATGACGGTCGTGCGTGAGGGGAAGATAGCTGGTGAAAAGGTTTGCACCTATTTCCCATGATTTGGAAGCATTCAGTGATGCTCTGTCGGATGCACTGAAACTGTAGAAATCATTGGAAAGACTGCTGAATCCCATATAGAGGCCACTGGAGTGCGGATCAAAGCGATTGCGCTTTTTAGGGGCAAAAGGCAGGGCGTCCAATATGCTGGGGCGGTCTGTATCGATACGTGTCAGGTAGACTCCTTCGAATAGTTTTTCTTCCTGTTTGGCATCTCCGTCCGTAGTTACTTCTTCGTAAACTTTGATTTTCACATCACCGTCACCTTTCCGGATGATAATCGAGTCACCGCTTGTGTTTACAATGGTTTGTCTTCTTGTCGTTTCTTGTGCCATGACGCCCGTTAGCGGGAAAAGTATCAGGCATGCTAAGATAATTTGTTTCATGTTTTTTTTAGTTTTTATAGTTTTAATTTTTATAGTTTTAATTTTTTCTTTGAAATAGGAGGGCGACCAGTTCGTCCGAGTTCAGATTGCCTTCGATATAAATAAAGGTGGCGCTGTTCTTCTTACCCACTTTGAAGAGGATGAACCGGTTGAGCGTTTGGTTGTTTTTCTTTAGTTGCGGCAACTGGTAATAGGCTGTCAGCAGTTTGCCGTCTTCTACAATTTCCTGCAATTTCTTCATGGTTCCTTCTTTTCTGTCTTTTTCCAGACAGTCGAGGATGTAGGGCAGTTCTTCCGTTACATCTTTGAATACTAAACTTTTGTATAGGTTTATGCGATAAGAGTCCAGCATGTCTTTAGACAGTTCCACCATTGTCACGCCCTTCTGTTTACCATATTTCTGAAATATGGAAGCACTGTGTAATCCCTCTTGTGCCCTTATTTCTGCGGTGGCGGCAGAGAGCAGCAGGATGATGAATATTGTGCGAATAACTGTGTTCATACTTTCTATGTGTTGGTTACTTTATTTTTTAGGTTCTTTTATTCTCCGTCGAAAAGGCTGTTCAGCAGTTCGTCTTCATCGAGACTCACATTCCGGAAGGCAGTCATCGCCTGTTCACGTACCAGATTCTCGTCGGTGTAGCATTTGCCGTCGATGATGACATAGCTATCCGGCATTACGTTGAAGTGGCGATGAATGCCGGTAATGCCCAATAGAAGCAGTAATCCGGCAGCTATTCCGCTCATGCAGTATATCAGTCGACGGCGGAAAACTGTTTTTCGTGAGGGGACTGTCAGAGAGGAATGATCGGTACAGGCCTCTTTTGCCTGTTTGTTTTCTTTATCAAGGAAGGCAAACAATGGGCTGTACTCTTTCAGATGCTCCGGAACGGTCTCCTGAGTGAAAAAGCGGCGTAATTCCCGTTCTTCTTCACAAGTGGTGTCACCGTCAAAATATTTGTTTAACAACTCTTCTATATTCATACCTTTCTTCTCCTTTTTTCTTCTTGAAAATTTCACTGAGCCCCATCAACAGCAGAAAGCCCCCAAACAGCTTTTTCAGTATCTCCGATTCCAGCGAAACCGCCAGAAATGCCCCTGCCGCCGCCCCTGCCAGACCCAGAAGTGCAAGCGGCTTTGCGGTTTTCAGATCTAGCGTTCCGTTTTTATGGTGCGTAATGAGCGCCACAACTGCCGTTGGGATAAAATAAATCAGGCTTGCCGCCGCCAAGGTCAAGGGTAACGGCTTTCAGCCCGTCAGAGCCAAGCGTGTCAGGGTTCAGGACTTCAAGGACGGGGCGGAAACCGAGGAACGGGGAGGAGTACGTAGCATAGTTGTCGAGCCAGAAGCGGGCCGAATCGTACCCGCGAATCGCACGGCGCGACGATTCGTAACTTGATGTGTCCTGCCCCCACGAATATATGTCGTTCCAGTTTTTGACATAGCCGCTGTTCTTGTCCAGCACCGCGTCCCACTCATTGCTTTGGGGCGTACCGCGCTCTGAATCGTCTGAACCGGTAAACCCACTTCCACAAGACGGCGCACGCAGGGTATAGTCCACGCCGCCGCTGGCATAATTTTTGCCGAAAATCAGACCTTCGTCATTCAGGCCATTCCAGCTTACCGTATGCGTTACGGCATAGTCCGCCACAAACAGGCTGTGGGCGTATTTGTTCTGCTGTGCATATTCCTCGGTGGTCTCCATCTCCGATGTGAGCTTGTAGGCGTCCACCGTCCCTGCGTAGGTAAAGGGCACATAGTGCAGGGTATTATCCGGCAGACTGCCGTTTGCCGTTCCGGGGATGTTTGCGCCGGAGAGGTCAAAGTAATAGGTGTCGCCGGGTTTGAGGGAAAACTGTTCTGATAAAGCAAACTGCGCCGTGAGCTTGGTAACTTCCGCCGGAACGTTGGCACCGGGCGCGTAGAGCTTGCCGTCGCTGCCAAGCCACATGAAGTAGCTGCCGGTATTTCCGTCCGGGCGGGTCAGGCCGTCGGACGCAGGCGCGGTAAACTCGCTGCCGGTTTTCACGATGATTTGAATATCCTCGGAGTTATTACCCAGCTTGCCGCCGCCAAGGTCAAGGGTAACGACCTTCAGTCCGTCAGAACCCAGTGTGCCAGGGTTCAGGACTTCAAGGACGGGGCGGAAACCGAGGTAGACGTTCCGAAACGAGGACGAGGTGTAATACCAGGAGCGGGCCGAGTTGTACCCACGGTACGCCCGGAACGACTCGGCGGCAGAAGAAGTATCCTGTCCCCACGAATACATTTTATTCCAGTTTTGGATATATCCACTGTTCTTGTTCAGCATCGTGTCCCATTCGTTGCTTTGGGGCACGCCGCGTTGGGAATCGCCCGAACCTGTAGAGATACTTCCCACAGACGGTGCGCGCAGGGTATAGTCCACGCCGCCGCTGGCATAATTTTTGCCGAAAATCAGACTCGCAGTATCTAAGTTATTCCAGTTTACCTTATGCGTTACGGCATAGTCCGCCACAAACAGGCTGTGAGAGTATTTGTTCTGCTGTGCATATTCCTCGGTGGTCGCCATCGCAGACGTGAGCTTGTAGGCTTCTATTGTTCCCGCATAGGTAAAGGGAACATAGTGCAGCGACGTATCCGGCAAAGAAGCCGCACCATTTGAGTTTCCGCTGTTTGCTGTGCCGGGAATGCTCGCGCCGGAGAGGTCAAAGTAATAGGTGCCGCCGGGGGTGAGGGAAAACTGCTCGTCAGGCGAATCATTAGCCAATAGCATTGGCGCAGCCAGCGCCCCCAATGCAGCGGCAGCTTCCGCATACCGGGTCATATCCAGCTCATCGATTTCCTCGTCGGAGAGCTTCTCCTTCGCCTCGTCGATAGCCTCAAGCTGCGCCTTGACTTCTTCGGCGTTATCTTCAGTGATTTCTTCTGCGTTCGGTAAACCGTCGATCATGGCCTGTACGCTTGCCACGGTGACGGCCTCCGCATTGGACGGGCCAGCGGGTTTCTCACTGTCCTCACCGCCGCACAGTTCGCAGACATACCCGCAGGGGGTCCCCGCAGTTGCAGGAGAGTAGCCGCACTCATCGTCATGCTCATGCTGGCAGTTTAATTCCTTGGTGATACACCCGCTTTCCTCGTCGCAGATGTGGGGGCAGTTCTCCGGCTCCCGTTTTTGTGCGCCGGACGGGGTCGCTTCATTGCCGGAAACGCTTTCCTCCGGGTAACAGTCCTCGTCATGTTCATGGACGCAGTTGGTTACTTCCTCATAGCAGTCTGCGGTGTGTTCATGGCCGCAGGGTGTTCCCGCCGTTCCCTCCGTGTAGCCGCAGTCCGCGTTATGCTCCGGGTGGTGTTCGCACAGGCCCCTTGTGTCTGCTGTAACGCCGCCCGCCTGCCCATTCTCCTCGGCCAACACGGATTGGGGGCCGAGGGAAAAGAGCATTGCGCCGCAGAGCAGCAGGCTCAATATCCGTTTTTTCAATTTCATTTAGTCCTCCCTTTCTTCCGTACTGACTGTGCGGTCTTTTGATTTGTTTTTCAGCCGGATGCAGATCATGGTCACTGTCACCCCCACCGCAAAGGCGGCGATGCCGACCACAATGTATGCGCTTGCGCCTCCTCGCAGCAGCACAGAGCCATAGCTTTCCGCCACGGTGGGGACGCCACCTGACTGTACCTTCCGCAAAAGAATACCGATCCCGGCAAAGAGAAGCAGACTGCACACGCTTAAGGTGGAAAGCACGCGCCTTTCGTGCTGCTTCCTGTATTGCCTCGTCCGTCGCCGGATCTCCCGAATCCGGCGCTCCGTTTTGCCGGTCATTGTCAATGCCTCCTTTCGCTTTTTGTTTCCAGGGTCAATCAACGACCCTCTACTTCCTAAAAGACATGAAATCCAAAATCCTTCCACCTAAAATCGAAAAAAATTTAAAAAAAATAGAGCCGCCCCGAATTTTGGACGGCTCTGCGCGCGAAATCTGTACTTATTCAAAGGAAATGTTCTGCCTTGGCAGCAGCTGCTTTGCTGCGTATAGGCAGAGGAGGAGCAGCGATGGAAAGAGGTATCCTGCCGTTTTCCATGCGCCCTCCGCCGTGATGAGCAGATTGTAGATGGCATGGAAACCGATGCAGGCTCCAAGAATGCCCACGGTGCCGGTCACTGCCAGCCAGCGGCAGCGAAACACATGGGAAACACCGAAGCCGGAAAGAACGCCACAGAGAATATGCAGCGCTCCGGCGGAGATCCCGCGGATCAGCAGAAAGTTAAAATTGGCCGCGCCGTTTTCCGTCAGATAGCAGACATTTTCAAAGGTAGCAAACCCCACGGCGATGGCGATGGCTGCCGCAGGCATCTCTTTCGGCTCCGGCTCAAAAATCAGATAGAAAAACAGCAGGGGCAGCAGCTTCATGACTTCTTCACATACGGGCGTGATCTCGATAGCGGCAACGGTGCCATCCACGCCGTATTGCCCCATGAAGAAGCTGCTGACATAGGCGCTGAGCAGGCACACGGCCATACCGACGGTCAAGAACAGCTCATAGCGCCGAACGCGCCCCTTCATGAAAAACAGGGATAAGATCAGCGGGAGCGCAAGGCAGAGGAAAATATTTTCAATATAGGTCAAGCTCGCTTCACCTCCCGCAGTGTCAGGGGCAGCAGCGCCGCCATGGACAGCGTCAGCGCAAGGTCTACAGCATAGTAGAGCTGAAAGCGCGTGTAGTCATGGGTGAAGCCGGAAACCCGATATAATAGCACCTGCAACGTAACGCAGATGATCATAAACAAGTCTCTTTTTCGGCACAAACTGCCGTTTTGCATGTGAGATACCGAGAGATACATAGTCGCGCCTGCTGTGAGGGAAAACAGGGCCGAAACAAAATAGGATGGGCCGAAATCGTGGTCGAGAAAGGCGATTGCCGCAATGACCGCCGCTGCGGCTCCGGCAGGGAGGGAAAATCGATCCTTCTTCCCCTCCCCTGGCAATATCTGCACAGACAGGTAAAAAAGCCATGCGGCCAGCCAGGAGATCTCCGCCACATAAAATACCTGCGGCCAGATGCCAATGATGACCAGATACAGCACATAGTATATCGTCCCCATGGCAAAGCAGGCATAGGCAAGAGATAAAATCAGGAGGCTGCGGTTCCTGTGCCGAATGGCCAGAATACCGGCAGCGACACAGGCGCAGAGCAGCACCGCGATCTGAAACAGGTTATCAATGAGTTCAAAGTTCTCCATCTCCGGCCTCCTCCTGCTTCTGTCCTTCACATCTCCGATGCAGACGGTATAGAAGAACCGTCACGCAAACCCCAAGGAAAAATGCCAACAGCCCCATCACGATATAGCCCAGCGCGGCATGGCTTCCTATCAGGCTTGCCGTTCCCGAAGAATGGACGATGCTTCCGTCCGCGGCGTTCCTCATCAGTCCCGGCATCATTGTGCCGATGCCGATGACCAGAAGCAGGCAGACCGCCATGCAGGCCGCATCCAGTCGGCGCTGTCTTTTTATTCGACGCTCCTGTTTGATTTCCGCTGTCCGCCTGTGGATCAGGCGGGCACGCTCCTCACTTGTCCGCATAAGTAAATCCCTCCTGCTCCAAAATTACTTTCAGGCTTTGTTTTCCGCGGTAGACCAGTTTCGTGATCTGGCTTTCACTTTTGTTCATGACCGTTGCCGCATCGCGGTAGTTCATATCTTCAAAATAGACAAGATAAAGCGCTTCCCGGTATTCCGCCTTTAATTTTTCGAGAGCGTCATACAACTGGCGATCACGTTCGCCGCGGAGCAGATCGGTATCGATCAGGGAGTCGCTCCGCGGCTCAAAGTCCAGCTCATCCAGGCGCAGAAACACAAGACGGTGTTTCTGCTTATGCCGAAGGGCAAGGTGACGGGCGGTTTTGTAGAGATATGCCTGAAAGCTGCCCGCGCCCTCAATCGGCCGCTCCTTTGCGAAAAGCTGCGCAAAGGCCTCGATCATCAGATCCTCCGCCTCCTGAATATCCCGGATATATCCGTTGATGTAACGTGTCAGCCCATCGCCGTAGCGCTCCACCAGCAGGTCGGCGGCTTTCTGTTCTCCGTCAAGATACCGCCGGTATGCGGTTTCATCTAAAATCATGTCCGCCACCTTCCCTCAAAAAACATACTGGTTTTTGAAACATGACAACTCTGCATACAAACCTCTATTACAAATTATATATGCATATCCGCAATTTTACAAGATGCGAATGTCTCGCCATAAAGGGCGGAACGCTCGTAGGACCGGAGCCATTTGGAATCCATATTGGCAAAGAGGCTTCCGAAGGACGCGCCGATCATGGTCTCCAGGGGCAGCTTTTCCAGCTGGGCCATGGTCACCCGGACCTCCCGGGTCCTGCCCCCGGCCAGGTGGAACTCCGCATAGTTCCGATTCATAGAGATATAGAGCACCAGCGCCGGGTCCAGCTGGCTTCCATCCGGGAGCTGGAGCATCTTCTTGTCATTCATACAGCATTCTCCTTGATCTTCAATGGTAATCCTTTCTTATAAAAAAATCCCAGACGCACAAGCGTCTGGGAAATGTTGGCGACCCGGAACGGACTCGAACCGTCGACCTCCAGCGTGACAGGCTGGCGTGCTAACCGACTGCACCACCGGGCCAGGAACGAGTGAGATTATAGCATAGAATCCAGGGTTTGTAAAGAGGGAAATTAAAAAAATTTAATTTTTTGTTTTCTTCTGTCAAAGCGGACCGAACTTCTGATTTCCGGTTGCCTTTTCCTTGGAAAACTGCTATAATAGTGAATATTTTTTGAACCGCGCCGCGGAAGAATTTTTCGACATACGGAGGCTGCTATGAATATTATCATTGCGGGTGACGGCAAGGTAGGCGCTACCCTGACCCGCCAGCTTACAGGAGAGGGCTACGACGTGACCGTCATCGACTCCAAGCTCCAGCGGCTGGAAGACAGCGTGGAGCGCTACGACGTGATCTCCGTCCAGGGCAACTGCGCCTCTATGGAGGTGCTGCGTCAGGCCGGGGTGGAGTCGGCGGATCTGCTGATCGCCGCCACAGGCGCGGACGAAATCAACCTCTTGTGCTGCACCACCGCCCACTCCATGAACCCGAAGCTGCACACCATCGCCCGGGTCCGGAATCCGGAGTACACCGAGCAGATCTTCAAAATGCGGGACCTCTTCGGCCTGTCCATGCTCATCAACCCCGAAAACCAGGCCGCCACGGAAATCGACCGGCTGCTGAAATACCCCGGCTTTCTCCGGCGGGATACCTTCGCCAAGGGCCGGACAGAAATCGTAGAGCTGCGGGTAGACGCCAAAAGCAAGCTGTGCAACGTAAAGCTGGCTGACCTGCGGTCCATTGTCAAGTGCAAGGTCCTGGTCTGTGCCGTGCTTCGGGGCGGTACCGCCACCACCCCCGGCGGTGACTTCACATTGCGGGAGGGCGACCGGCTGTTCATCACCGCCCTGTCCGAAAACCTGACTACCCTGCTGAAAAACCTGGGCATCCTCACCCGGCAGGTCCGGCGGGTCATGCTCTGCGGCGGCGGCCGGGTCAGCTATTATCTGGCCAACCGCCTCCTCAAGGCCGGGATCAGCTGCGTGATCGTGGAGCAGAACCTGACCCGCTGCAAAGAGCTCTGTGCCCTGCTCCCCGGGGCGGAGATCATCCACGGAGATGTATCCGACCAGTATCTACTGGAGAGCGAGGGTCTTTCCCAGTGCGATGCCCTGGTGACTCTGACGGGGCTGGACGAGCTGAACATGATCGTCTCCCTCTACGGCATCTCCAAGGGGGTCCCCCAGGTCATCACCAAGCTGGGCCACGCGGACAACCACAGCATTATGAGTAACCTCTCCCTGGGCAGCTATGTGTGCCCCAAGGAGCTGTGCTGCAACAACATTGTCCGCTATGTCCGGGCCATGCAGAACCAGACCGGCGCCGCCGTCTCCGTCCACTCCATTGCCGACGGCCAGGCAGAGGCCATGGAGTTTTTGGCGGATGAAAGCACCCGGTTCTGCGGGGTGCCTCTCAAGGACATCAAGCTGAAGTCCAATGTGCTGGTGGTCAGCGTCAGCCATGGAGCAGCCACGGAGATCGCCAACGGCGACACCATGTTCCACGCCGGGGATACCATCATCGTGGTGACCAACAGCGGCGTGGTCCTGCGGCAGCTCAACGACATCTTCGCCTGAGAGGTACGTCATGAACTATAAAATGATGGGCCGCTTCATCGCCCAGATCCTGTCTCTGGAAGGGATTTTCATGCTCCCTGCCCTGACCATCAGCGTTTACCTGGGGGAACACCCCGCCATCCGGGGCTTTGCCGCCACCATCGTCATCCTGCTGGCCATCTCCGCCGCCCTGCGGATGCTGTGCCGGGGAGCCAAAAGCAACTTCTACGCCACCGACGGCATGGTCTGCGTAGCCCTGAGCTGGATCATCCTCAGCCTTACCGGCTGCCTGCCCTTTGTCATCTCCCGGGAGATCCCAAAATTCATCGATGCCCTGTTTGAGATCGTCTCCGGCTTCACCACCACCGGCGCTTCCATTCTGCCGGCTGTGGAGAACCTGTCGAAAGGCATCCTCTATTGGCGCAGCTTCAGCCACTGGGTAGGCGGCATGGGTGTGCTGGTGTTTCTGCTGGCCATCGTGCCCAGCGGAGAAAGGGGCAAGGGCTTTACCATGCACCTGCTGCGGGCGGAGAGCCCGGGGCCCAGCGTAGGCAAGCTGGTGCCCAGGATGCGCAAAACCGCCGCCATCCTCTACATCCTCTACATTATCCTGACCGCTGCGAATATCCTTTTTCTGCTGCTTGGCGGCATGCCGGCCTTCGAGGCGGTGTGCAATGCCTTCGGCACCGCGGGCACCGGCGGCTTCGGCGTGCGCAACGATTCCTTCGCCAGCTACAGCCCCTATCTGCAAAATGTGACCACCGTATTCATGTTTCTCTTCGGCGTGAACTTCAGCTGCTACTATCTGCTGCTCATCGGCCAGGTCAGAAGCGTACTCAAAGACGAGGAGCTCCGGGCCTATTTCGGCATTGCTTTTGTCAGCATTGCCCTGATTGCCTGGAATATCCGGAGCCTCTACGGCACACTGGAAGAAACCCTCCGTCACGCCGCCTTCCAGGTGTCCAGCATCATGACCACCTCAGGCTTCGCCACTACAGACTTTGATCTGTGGCCCAGCTTCTCCAAAACCATCCTGCTGGTGCTGATGGTCATCGGCGCTTCCGCCGGGTCCACCGGCGGCGGCATCAAGGTGGCCCGAGTGCTGCTGCTTTTCAAGAGCCTGCGCCGGAGCTTCCTGCAGATGCTCCACCCAAACCGGGTCCAGCTGGTGCGGAACAACGGCCAGGTGGTGGATGAAAAGGTGATGGAGAGCACCAACGCTTACCTCATCGCCTATGTGTTTATCCTCTTCCTGAGCTTCCTGGTTCTGAGCCTGGACGGCTTCTCCACCGGCACCAATTTCTCCGCGGTGCTGTGCTGCTTCAACAACATCGGCCCCGGCCTGGAGGCAGTGGGCCCCACCTGCAACTTCTCCGGCTTCAGCGTGCTGAGCAAGCTGGTCCTCATCACCGACATGCTCCTGGGCCGACTGGAGATCTTCCCCATTCTGTGCCTTCTCTCCCGGCACACCTGGAGAAGACAGGTCAAATAATTTTTTCTCCGCTCCCCCTGGCCGGGGAGCGGATTTTTTCTAGGGAAATCTGCAAAAATCAATTCTTAAATCTTTCTGAATGCCGTTGCTTTCCCCGGGAGTCTGTGGTACAATATAGGCAAGATGGGGGTAGTCTATCCTCCCCCACCCGCCCCTGCCGCCGGGAAGGACGGCAGTGCAATCAAGCAATTGGAAAGTGAGGTTTTTTCATGATGAAAAAGCGGATTTTAGCGCTTCTTCTCACGGTCTGTATGCTCCTGTCCCTCATGCCCCTGGGGGCCTTTGCGGAAGAGGACAGCGAGGATACACCGGTCCTGGCGGAAGAAGCAAATGAGGACGAAGGGGGATCCGGAAATCAGGATCCCTGCGCCGGCGGCCACTCCTACGTTTGGACGTCCAACGGCGACGGCACCCACACCCAGGTCTGCTCTGTATGCAAGGCAACGGGCAGCACAGCGGACTGCGTAAAGGCCGGGGATGCCACCTGTACCGCCGCTGCTGTCTGCAAGGACTGCGGCGCTGTGATGGAAGAGGCCACGGGCCACAGCTGGGGCCAGTGGAGGCACAATGACGACACGGATAACCACACCCGTACCTGCTCCAAATGCAGCGCAACAGAAACCAAGGACTGCCACGGCGGCACGGCCACCTGCGACACAAAGGCCGTATGTGAGGACTGCGGCGCTTCTTACGGCGAAGTAAAGCATTCCGACACCGTCAACTACCAGTATGCCGGTGAGAACTCTAACCAGCATAAGATCCTTTGCAGCGCCTGCGGGAAAGTAATTGGCACAGAGTCCTGTACCTTTACGGAAGCAAACTGTCAGGCTGCTTCTTCCTGCATCAAGTGTCACCACACCATAGGCGAAAAAAATCCCTCCAAGCACGTTGGCGGAACAAAGGCTGTCCATAACGAAGGTACGGAAACCCACAACGTCATCTGCCTAGGCTGCAACAAGACCCTGGAGGAGAATGTCACCTGCGCCTCTGACAACAGCGCCGATTGCAAGCACAAGTCCAAGTGCACCGAGTGCGGCGGCGAGGTTGGCGCCCTGGGCGATCATAAGGAAGGCACCCCCGCTACCTGCACCACCAAGGCTGTGTGCAGTGTCTGCGGCCAGGCCTACGGCAACCCCCTGGGCCACGACCTGGACAGCAACAATGTCTGCAAGCGCATCGCCACCGGCAAGTGCGTCTGCTCCAGAGACCACAAGGCTCTGTGGACCGCGGAAACCGCCTCTCAGGAGACCGTCAAGTGCCCCGAGTGCGGCAAGACCGTAGAGAAGGAATCCGTTACCGTGGCCTTCACCCTCAGGGGCTACAGGGTCGGTGAAAAGATCGCTTCTCTCGAAGCCTCCAGCAGCAGCCCTTATGTAAAGGTGAGCCATGTCTCTGTCACCCCTGCCGGGGAAGACACCTTCCAGGCAGGCACCGGCTACACCATCACTGTGGAGTACACCCTGGATCCCGGCTATAAGGTCAGCTCCGCCACCATCAACGGTGCCACCGCTCTCCTGTCTGATAACAAGGCTACCGCCTCTCTCAGTACTCTGGAAGTGGAATACTCCATCACCTACGACCTGAAGGGCGGCAAGCTGGCCAGTGGCTCCAACCCCACCACCTACACCAAGTCCTCCAGCTTTACCCTGGTGAACCCCACCAGGACTGGCTATGACTTCGCCGGCTGGACGGGCACCGGGCTGGACAAGGCGACCATGACTGTCACCGTTCCTGCCGGTTCCACCGGCAACCGGAGCTACACCGCCACCTGGACGGTAAAGTCCTACACCGTTACCTTCGATGTCCAGGGCCACGGCACCGCTCCCAAGGCTCAGACCGTGGATTACGGCAGGAAGGCCGCCACACCTAAGGACCCCACAGAAAGCGGCTATGCCTTCGGCGGCTGGTATAAGGACGCCGCCTGCAAGCAGAAGTTCAACTTCTCCACCAAGATCACCGGAGACATCACCCTCTACGCCAAGTGGGACGAAGCCTACACCCTGAAGTTCCACACCAACGGCGGCAACACCATCAAGTCCATCAATGCCGCCAAGGGCCTGCAGAAGCGTTTTGGCATTGTGCCCGGCATCACCGACAAGAACTATATCAC
>OGKG01004095.1_pt1 | contig 12700 bp, 11 predicted proteins | sample 1572201 | NCBI WGS metagenome assembly OGKG01 (sample SAMEA2582146, study PRJEB24529) | metagenome | biome: Human gut stool | place: China | collected 2011 | reverse complement strand
TAGAAGTAGAGAAGAAGTAATAAATAATATAAATTTAATATTATTCGGACATAGTATGGGGTCAATGATAGTAAGAAAATATATTGCAAAATATGACAATAAGATAGATGGTTTAATAGTATGTGGGTCACCAAGTAAAAATGTAAATGCAAAATTGGGACTAGCAATAGTAAAAATAATGGAAATATTTAAAGGTGAAAAATATCGTAGTAAATTTGTTAAAAATTTAATGTTTAATGGATATGGAAAAAAAGATAATTTGAAAAATAGCTGGATTTGCAATAATAGAGAAATAGTAGAAAAATATAATGCAGATGAACTATGTCAATATGACTATACATTAAATGGATTTGAAAATATTATAAGATTGATGATAGATATATATAATCCCAAAATATATAGAAAAAATAATTTAAAATTGCCAATATATTTTATAGCAGGAAGTGATGACCCTGTAATATCATCAGTTAAGGCATGGTATAAAGCTCAAACTTTTTTGAATGATTTGGGTTATACAAATATAAGTAGTGATTTATATGAAAACATGAGTCATGAAATTTTAAATGAATTAGAAAATAAAGTAGTATATGAAAATATATTAAAATGGATTAATAATTTAGTTTAGAAAAAAGACAGAAGAAGAAATAAAGGAGAAAATATGTCAGAATTAACGAAAAAAGCGCTAGCAGTATCTTTAAAAAAATTGCTTTCAAAAAAAGAACTATCAAAAATAACAATAGCAAATATAACAGACGAATGTGGAGTAAACAGACAAACATTTTACTATCATTTTAAAGACATATATGATTTATTGGAATGGATATACAAAAATGAAGTTATAGATGAAATAGATAATAAAGATGAAGATTGGCAACAACGTTTTTTGTATATATTTAAATATGTATTAAAAAATAAAGAATTTGTGAAAAATACATATAATTCCATAAGTAGAGAGTATTTATTAAGATTTATTTATATGCAAACAAATAAATTATTAATAGATTTTATAGATAAAGACAACTAATGAAAAAGGGGATAAGATAACAGAAGCAAAACAAAAAAGTTGGATTGTAAGTTTTAATGAACAGATTAGTTTTATTTAATATGAGAAAATAGCAGAGAAATCTGCTATTTTTTGCTGTTATAGAATTTTAAAACAAAACCTAAATGAACTATAAAGTAAATAAAAAACAAAATAATCAACAAAATCCTTGACAAGGTAGTAGAAATTATAATAAAATAAATTCAACATTTGAGTTATGAGTAAATATTTATAAACTAAAAGAAAGGATGAATAATTATGGAAGAAAAGAAAAATGAGATTATTTTGTTTGAAAATCAAGGAGTAAAATTGGAGGTGAATTTAAAAGATGAAACTGTATGGCTAAATAGACAACAATTGTCAAAATTGTTTGACAGAGATATCAAAACAATAGGTAAACATATTAATAATGCTTTAAATGAAGAGTTAAAGGGAATTCCAACTGTCGCAAAATTTGCGACAGTTCAAAAAGAAGGAGAAAGAGAAATAACTAGAAATTTAGAATATTATAATTTAGATATGATATTGAGCATTGGTTACAGAGTGAAATCTGATAAGGGTATAATTTTTAGAAAATGGGCAAATAAAATTTTAAAAGATTATATGTTAAAAGGTTATGCAATAAACCAAAAAAGACTGGAATATCTAGAAAAAACAATAAAATTGATTGACATAGCAAATCGTATGGATGAAAGACTAGAAAACAATGATGCAAAAGAAATCCTAAAAGTTATAGGAGATTACTCAAAAGCACTAAACTTATTAGATGAATACGACCATAGAACATTAAAAAAAGTAAAAGGAAACATCGATGAAAGAAAAATAGAATACAAAGAATGTATAAATATTATAAAAAAATTAAAATTCAATGAAGAAAGTTCATTATTTGCAGTTGAAAGAGACAAAGGTCTAGAGTCAATAATAGGGAATATCTATCAAAGTTTTGATGGACAAGATATTTATAAAAGTATAGAAGAAAAAGCATCAAATTTTCTATACTTAATAGTAAAAAATCATGTATTTGCAGATGGAAATAAAAGAATAGCAGCAACATTATTTATATACTTTTTAAATTATTATGGTATACTATATAAGAACGATAAACAAACAATAGACAATAATACTTTAGCAGCACTAACATTATTAATTGCAGAATCAAATCCAAGAGAAAAAGAAGTTATTATAGATTTAGTAATGAACTTTTTAAATATAGATGAAGAAATAAAAGTGTAACCTTTTCCAAATTAAAATACACTATATAAATGTAAGATATCTTATAAAGGAGTTTTTTAAATTGAAAGAATTAAAGCAACTAAAAAATTATTATAAAAATAATGAAATTGATATAGATGGAATAATAGAAGACTTTACACCATATATCACAAAAATAATAAATAATGGAACAAATAACGATATATCTTTTGAAGATAAAGAAGAAATCTTTTCTGACACATTTTTTATATTATGGAAAAACAGAAATAGATTAAGCATAAAAGTATCATTAAACTCATATCTAGGAGGAATTACAAGAAATTTAATAAAAGAAAAATATAGAAAATTAAAAATAGTTTATGATATAAAAGACTTCGAAAACGATACATTAAATAGTGTAAATATGTATGAAAATGACAGAGAAATAATAATGGATGTTGAACAAAAAATAAAAGGACTAAAAGATATTGATATAGAAATTGTAAACTTATTTTATTATTCTTCTAGATCAATTAAAGATATAGCAAAAATATTAAATATTTCTGAATTAAATGTAAAAACAAGACTTCATAGAATACGAAAGAAAATAAAAAAAGAATTAAATTATAACGGAGGAATTTAGAAATGGAATTTGATAAAAATAAAATTAAATTGAAAATTGCTATATCAAAAATAAAAGAGGAGAATGATATAGTTATGGAAAATAAAACAAAAAATATTTTTAAAACAGTTGCAACAGCAATTATAGGAATATTATTAAGTACAGGAGTTGCATTTGCAGGAAGTAAAGTTGTAGAAAAAGTTTGGAAAACACCAGAAAAAATTCAATTATCTTCTGGTGATAATGAAGAATTAACAAAAATAACAGAAGAAAGCAAAAAAGAAAATATAACAGAAGAAGATGCAAAAAAAGTAGCAATTGAAAAATTAAATCAAATAGGATTTAATGCTAACATAATAGGGACAAACCATTATAAAGAAATTGATTCAACTAAAATAATGTATCGTTTTGACACAAAAGATAATTATGAAATAACAATAGATGGTCAAACTGGAGAGTTTTTTGATATATGGAATAATAACAAAAATACTCAAGATACAAGTAAATACATAACAGAGGAACAGGCAAAAGAATTAGCAAACAAATATTATAAATTATTTGGATATAAAGATGGAGAATACGAAATTACACACGTTCACTCTGTAAACAATGAAGGAATACAAACAGGTGCAGGATTTAGAATGACAGTAATATATAATAAAAAATATGGAGATGTATATAATCCTTATGAAAGTATAAGTATTATAGTGGAATCAAAAAATATGGAATTGGAATTATTTAGCGTTGAAAATACTCCATTTGATAATAATGAGGTAACTATAAAAGAACAAGAAGCAATAGATATTGCTATAAAAGAAGACCAAAATGTTAAAACAAACAAAATAGAAAAAACTAAAGCAAAATTAATGGTAGTAAAAATGAATGCAGATGCTTATGATAGAAAAAATAATACTAAAAAATATTATGAAGCAATGCAAACAACAGATTATCCAGCAGAAGAAAAAAATTATTATGCAGTAGAAAATAGAGTAAGAAGAGCTTGGGTAGTAGTTTTAGAATATGAAGATAATTTTGATGATGTAGTAAAAAGATATACAGAAGGAGCATATAGTTATTTTGTAGATGCAACAACAGGAGAAATTATTGGTGGACATACAATGGATTATATTTATAGTGAAAGTGTAAAATAGTTTCTTTTTAAATAAAATTTCATTTTGAATATCTGGTCAGTTTTGTTTATTTTATAATAAAAATATATTAATATATTATAAAATAAATAAAATAGGAGAAAATAATGAAAAAAGAAAAAATACTAAAAATTATAATAGCAATACTACTAATCTTAATATTGTTAGGAGTTGGTTTAACAGAAGTGATAGGAAACTATTTTGTAAACTATGCAATAGCCAGAAGCGGAGCAGGCGGAGACAGAAAAATTAGCCAAGAAAGCACAATAGAAGTATTAGGAGAAGATGAAAAAATAATAGAAAACAATAAAAAAATAGCTAAAGAAAATTCAGAAAAATGGAGTGAAGCAATTCAACAAAAACAAGTAGAAGTAAAAGCAAATGACAATATAACATTAAGAGGAACAGAATACCTAAACCAAGAAGAAACAAATAAATGGGCAATAATCTTACATGGATATAGGTCAAATCCTAGTAGTGTATTAACAATAGGAGAACATTTCTCAGAAAAAGGCTATAATGTGCTAATACCAAGTATGAGAGCTTGTGCTGACAGTGAAGGTGAATATGTAGGAATGGGATGGTTAGATAAAGAGGATTTAAAATGTTGGATTAATCTAATCATAGAAGAAAATAAAAATGCAGAAATAATATTACATGGTTCATCAATGGGAGCAGCAACAGTTTTAATGGCATCAGGAGATGAATTACCAGCAAATGTAAAAAACATTATTGCAGATAGTGGTTATACATCAGTTTGGGACATATTTGCATCAGAAGCAAAAGCAAGATTTAATTTACCAGAATTCCCAGTTTTAAATATGTTCCAAATAGTAGCAAATAGAAAAGCAAAATATGACATAAAAGAAGCATCATCACTTGAACAAGTAAAGAAAAGTAAAACACCGATATTATTTATTCATGGAGATAAAGATGACTTCGTTCCAGAATATATGTGTGAAAAATTATATGATGCAACAAATTGCAAAAAAGAAAAACTTATTATACATGGAGCAGGTCATACGGACGGAAAATATAGAGAACCAGAAAAATATTATAACACAATATTTGATTGGATAAGCAGATAATTATTGATAATTATCTGCTTTTGTGATATATATATAAGAGCAAAATTTGAGAGGAGAAACACATGAAAAAATTAGTATTAATAGATGGTAATAGTATAATGAATAGAGCCTTCTATGGAATAATGGGAAGTAAAGCATTAACAACAAAAGATGGAAAATATACAAATGCTATATATGGATTTTTAGCAATATTATTTAAATTATTAGAAGAAGAAACACCAGAATATATAGCAGTAGCCTTTGATTTAAAAGCACCAACAGCAAGACATAAATTATATGAAGGTTACAAAGCAAATAGAAAAGGTATGCCAGAAGAACTTGCAGAACAAATGCCAATAATAAAAGAAATATTAAGAGCAATGAACATAGATATAATAGAAAAAGAAGGTTATGAAGGTGATGACATAATAGGAACACTATCAAGATATGGAGAAAATCAAGGATTAGAAGTAACAATACTTTCAGGAGATAGAGACACTTTTCAACTTGCAACAGATAAAGTAACTATCAAAATTCCAAGAACAAAAGCAGGAAAAACAGAAACAGAATTATTTGATAGAGAAAAAGTAAAAGAAGTTTATGGAATAGAACCAAAACAATTAATAGAAGTAAAAGGATTGCAAGGAGACACTTCAGACAATATACCAGGTGTTCCAGGAATAGGTGAAAAAACAGCATTATCACTAATTCAAAAATATGGAAACATAGATAATATATATGAAAAATTAGAAAAAGGAGAATCTGATTTAAAAGGAAAGCAAAAAGAAAAATTAGAAGAAAATAAAGATTTAGCATTTTTATCTAGAACCTTAGGAAGAATAAATCTAGAAGTTCCAATAGAAGATAATTTAGAAGATTTAAAATTAGAAGAATGGAATAAAACAGAAGTATTAAAAATCTTTAAAGAATTAAATTTTAAACGTTATATAGAAAGATTTAACTTACAAGAAGAAAACACTGAAAATACAGATATAAAAGTAGAAGATATGTATAAAACAGTAGAAAAAACAGCAGAACAAATAATAGAAAAAATAAAAGAAAATAAAGAAATGATATTCTACTTAAATACAGAAAAAGATGAAGACACAGAAAAAATTATAAAAGAAAAAATATTGGGAATAAGTATATTCAATAAAAAAGAAAATGAAGTATATTATACAAAAATAGATAAAGACTTAGATTCAAAATGGAAAGAAATATTAGAAAATAAAGAAATTGCAAAAATAGGAATAGATTTAAGTAAAACATATATATTATTAAAACAACAAAACATCACAATAAAAGGAATTAGTTATGACATAAGTATAGCATCATATGTATTAGATCCAAATCATAACAAATTAGACATAGAAAACTTAGCAGAAAATTATTTAGATATAAATGTAAAAGAAATACTAGATGAAGAAGAAAGTACAAAACAAGAACAAATAAATCTATTTGACACAGTAGAAGAAAACAACGATAATAAAGTAAAAAAATATACTTTATATGCATATATAATATCAAAAATAAAAGATGTAACAGAAAAAAAACTAGAAGAAATCAATGCAATAGAATTATTTAAAAATATAGATATGCCAACAGTAACCGTTCTTGCAGATATGCAATGGAATGGAATGTATGCAGATGAAGAAGAATTGAATTCTTTTGGAAATAAACTAAAAGAACAATTAGAAACAAAAACAAAAATTATATATGAAATGGCTGGAGAAGAATTTAATATAAATTCCACAAAACAATTAGGAGAAATTCTATTTGAAAAAATGAAACTGCCAGTAATAAAGAAAACAAAAAGTGGTTACTCAACAGATGTTGATGTTTTAGAAAAATTAAAATCAGAAGACCCAATAATACAAGAATTATTAGATTATAGACAATTAATGAAATTAAACTCAACATATGTAGAAGGATTAAAACCATATATCAATCCTAAAGACAAAAGAATACACTCATTTTTTCATCAAACAATAACAGCTACAGGAAGAATAAGTTCAACAGAACCAAATCTACAAAACATACCAACAAGATTTGAACTTGGTAAACAAGTAAGAAAAATTTTCAAACCAGAAGCTGGTAAAATATATATAGATGCAGATTATTCACAAATAGAACTAAGAGTATTAGCACATATGTCAGAAGACAAACATATGATACAAGCATTTAAAGAAGGTCAAGATATACACAAACAAGCAGCATCAAAAGTATTTAAAACACCATTAGAAGAAGTAACGAAAGAACAAAGAAGTAATGCAAAAGCAGTTAACTTTGGTATAGTTTATGGAATAAGTGATTTTGGATTAGGAGAGCAATTAGGAATATCAAGAAAAATAGCAAAACAATATATTCAAGAATATCTAGAAGAATATCAGGGAATAAAAGACTTTATGGAAAAAACAAAAGAATCTGCCAAAGAAAAAGGCTATGTAGAAACACTATTTAACAGAAGAAGATATATTCCAGAATTGAAATCTAACAATTACATGGTAAGACAATTTGGGGAAAGAGCAGCAATGAACACACCAATTCAAGGAACTGCAGCAGATATTATGAAAATAGCAATGATAAAAGTAAAAGAAGAGCTAGAAAATAAAAATTTAAAATCAAAAATAGTATTACAAGTACATGATGAAATGATGATAGAAGCACCAATAGAAGAAGCAGAAATAGTAAAAAACATAGTAAAAGAATCAATGGAAAGTGCAGTAACATTAAAAATACCATTAATAGCAGAAGTATCAGAAGCAGAAAATTGGTATGAGTGTAAATAAAAAAATAACACGAAAGGAGAAATGGTGATTTAATGAAAAGAACATTGATTATACTACTAATTATATGTGTAATATTAGCAATATTTTCAATATTCAATATACCAAATAAAATACTAAAACAAATATATAAAAAAGAATATTCACAATATGTTGAAAAATATTCGAAACAATATAATGTTGATGAAGAATTAGTATATGCAGTTATAAAAGCAGAAAGCAATTTTAATTCTAATGCTCATTCTAGCAAAGGAGCAGTTGGATTAATGCAACTAATGGAAAATACAGCAAAAGACATAGCGAAAAAAGCAAATGTACAACTAGTTGGAACAGAAGTAAGACAAAATCTTTTAGATAGTGAAACAAATATAAACTTAGGAACAAAATATTTATCAATACTAATAGAAAAATATCAAAATATCGAAGTTGCAATAACTGCATATAATGCCGGAATAGGAACAGTAGATAATTGGATTGAAAAAGGCATTATAAAAAGTGATGGTTCAGATATTGAAAATATACCATATAAAGAAACTAATAATTATGTAAGAAAAATCTTAAGAGATTACCAAATATATGAAAAGATATATTAAATACTAGACAAATGAAGAAAAATGAAATAAAATAGTTAAGTAATAATATAAGAGGAGAACTTAGATGATAGTAGAACAATTAATATTTACAATTATTGCTTTTGTACTTTTTGTTTTTACATTTTTCAAAATGATAAGAAAAAATGAAACTGATTATATAATAGTTTTAATAATACAAGCCTTAGGAATAGCATTCAATTTTGTAGAAGTATTATTGAAAAAAGAATTAAGTCCATTATTAACTATTATTAAATATTTATTTGGAATTTTAGTACCTATTGGAATAATTATATTAGAAAGAAAAAATATTCCATTATTACAAGTTTCAAGTGTATTAAAAGCAAAAATATATGTGAAAATGGGAAATAACAAAAAAGCAAAAGAACAATTAATTAATTTAGTAAGTGTATACCCAGAAAATTACATTGGGCATAAGATGTTGGCAGAAATATATGAATCAGAAGGTGGAATGAGAAAAGCAATTGATGAATATGTACAAGCAATAGACATCAATAAAAAAGACTATGATTCATATTTTAGAGTTGCAGAATTATTAAATAATTTAGATAAAACAGATGAATCTGCAGAAATGTTATTTAATTTATTAGAAAAAAAGCCAGAATATTATAAGGCTACTGAACTTTTAGGAGATATTTTAATAGCTAAAGAAATGTATAAAGAAGCAGTAAATATATATCAAAATGCTTTAAGATATAATCCAACAAGTTATGAAATAAATTATAATCTTGGAATTGCATATACAATGTTAAATGATTTCCAAAATGCTAGAGTATGTTATGAAAAGGCTGCGGAACTAAATTCTTTATTATATAATGCAAAATATTCTTTAGCAGAAATTGCATTAATTTATAAAGAATTAGAAGAAGCGGAAAAATACTTTATGCAAGCTGTGGAAGATGAAGAATTAGCAGCAGACAGCTATTATGAATTATCAAAAATCTCAATGATAAAAGGAGATAAAGATACAGCTATAAAATTTGCAAACATAGCAATTGATATAGACTCAGAAAAAATAGTACCAAAAATAAAAAGTGACCCAATATTTATACCTATAATGACCAAAATGGCAATACCATTTAACTTACAAAAAGCTCAAGTAAAAGAGAAATTAGAAGAAAAAGAAATAAAAGCAAAAACACATCTAGAAGATATGTTCGAAATAACAAGAAACTTAAGTTATGATGATATTAGATTATTAAAAAAGAACAAAGAAAATAAAGAAAGTGGAAAAAACATAAATATAGAAAAAGAACAAAAAGAAAGACAAGAATAAAACTAAAACTCATAAAATTCTAAAATTTAAATATAATAATAATAAAATAAAAAAGGAAAGAAGGATTTTATGAGTACAAATTTTACTGTTGTTGGTGGAGATTTAAGAATAATCAAATTAGCACAAATGTTGGCTAATGATGGAAATACTATATATGCTTATGGTGTAGAAAAAGCAGAGGAATTAAAAGAAAATGAAAATATAATAATCTGTGAAAAATTATCAGAAGCAATAAAAAATTCAGAAATCATAATAGGACCAATACCATTTTCAAGTAATGGAAAAGACATAAGTTCACCATTTAGTGAAAAAACAATATCAATAAGAGAGTTAATGCATGCAATAAATGCAAAAATTTTAATAGCAGGTAGCATAATTCCAGATGTATATGAATTAGCAAATGATGAATATATTGAAATAATTGACATTATGAAAAGAGAAGAACTAGCAGTTTTAAACACAATTTCAACTGCAGAAGGAACTATTGAAATAATAATAGCAAACACAAATAAAATAATACATGGAAGTAAAGTGTTAATATTAGGATTTGGAAGAATAGGAAAAGTATTAGCCAGAAAATTAGCAGGATTATCAGCCAAAGTTACCTGTGCTGCAAGAAAAGATGAAGACTTAGCTTGGATTAGGGCATATGGACATATGGAAACAAATATAAATGCAATAGGAGAAAATTTATCGGAATTCGATATAATAATAAATACAGTGCCACACTTAGTCTTAACAGAAGAAAGACTACAATATGTAAAAAAAGATTGCTTATTAGTTGATTTAGCTTCAAATCCAGGAGGAATTGACAAAAGAGCAGCAAAAGACAAAAATTTAAAACTAATATGGGCATTAGCATTACCAGGAAAAGTAGCACCAGTCACAACAGCAGAATTTATAAAAGACACAGTTTATAATATTTTAAAAGAAATATATAAAAAATAACAAAAGAAAGGATGAAAAAAATGAACGAAATTTTACAAGCATTAATTTTAGGAATCGTACAAGGACTAACAGAATTATTACCAATATCAAGCTCAGCACATTTAAACTTAATACCATGGGCTTTTAACTGGGATATACCAGAAAGCTTTGATGTAGCATTACACTTTGGAACATTATTAGCAATAGTATTATTTTTCTACAAAGATTGGTTAAAGCTAATAAAAGGAGGATTTAACCAAGTTGTAAAAAAAGAAAAAACATTTGAAGGAAAAATGTTCTGGTATCTAGTTGCAGCAACAATACCAGGAGGAGCAATAGGATTTTTACTAGACCACTTTGTTGGGGACAATTTAGCGAAAATGCCATTATTAATAGCATCGGCATTAATAATAATGGGAATTGTCCTATACATAGTAGATAAAAAAGCACCTTCAAAAACAGATTATGAACATATGACATTTAAACAAACATTTTTAATAGGATTTTCACAAGCTCTAGCATTTATACCAGGAGTATCACGTTCAGGAGTAACAATGACAACAGGTAGAGCTATGGGAATAGACAGAGAATCAACAGCTAAATATTCATTCTTATTATCAACACCAATAGTATTAGGAGCAACACTATACAAATTTAAAGATTTTGTATTTGGAATGCCATTTTTCGTAGGAGTATTATCAAGCTTTTTAGTTGGTGTGTTAGTAATAAAATTCTTGTTAGAATACCTAAAAAAAGGAAGTTTTAAAATATTTGCAGTATATAGAATAATCTTAGGATTAGCTGTTATTGGATTATATTTAATAAGATTATAGAAAATAAAATATAAAAAACAAAAAAGTTGGAAGAAAATAAAAAATTTTTCTTCTGACTTTTTCGTTTTTAATAAGTTATCTTATATAATTCTTAAATAGTTGATTTATTTACCAAAAAGTTAATAAAATGTGACTTGAAGGAGGTAATGTAATGGAAAAAAATGCATTAAGGAAAATTAAATTTAAAAGTTTAATAGAGGAGTGGTTACAATATAAAAAAACAACAATAAAAGAATCTTCTTATTTAAACTACAAATTTATAATCGAAACAAATATCAAAAAAGAAATGGGGGAGAAAAATTTAGAAGAATTATTGCAATACAATTTTAATTTATTTGTTGAACAATTAATGGAAAAGTTATCAAGTAAAACAGTAAAAGATATAATGACAGTTTTAAAGGCAATATTAAAATATGCAGAAATAAAATATGATATAAATTTTAAAATAAGTTTGATATCAACACCTGCACAAATAACAAATGAAGTAGAAGTATTTAGTGACAAAGACAGAAAGAAAATGGAAAAATATTGTATTCAATCAAAAGAAATAAGGGATTTAGGAGTTTTAATTAGTCTATATACTGGATTAAGAATAGGAGAAGTGTGTGCTTTAAAATGGTCAGATATTGACTTTGAAAAAAAATACATAAAGGTAAATCACACATTACAAAGAGTATATGTTAATAAAAGAGAAACCAAAGTATTATATGATAGACCAAAAACTAAAAAATCTATAAGAAAAATACCGATGGCTAAAGTATTATATGAAAAATTAAAAGAAATATCAAAAAATTATGATAATGAGGCTTTCGTATTAACAGGAAGTACTAAAAGATATTATGAACCTTTAGGCTATAGATACATATATAGGAAAATATTGGAAAAATGTGATATTGAATATAAAAGATATCATCAACTAAGACATACTTTTGCAACCCGCTGTATTAAAGTTGGAATGGATGTTAAATCTTTGAGTGAGGTCTTAGGACATGCTAATGTTTCTATTACTTTGAATATTTATGTGCATTCTTCGTTTGAGACTAAAAATAAATTTATAAATAAATTGTAAAAAAGTAAAAATTAGTTATAAAATTAGCATAAATGCTTAAAATATAGGTTTAAAATAGATATGTCACAAGAAGATTGAAAATAAAATATTGAAAAGAGAGCACAAAAATGATATTGTTTAAATGACCA
>OGKG01004089.1_pt1 | contig 12721 bp, 14 predicted proteins | sample 1572201 | NCBI WGS metagenome assembly OGKG01 (sample SAMEA2582146, study PRJEB24529) | metagenome | biome: Human gut stool | place: China | collected 2011 | reverse complement strand
TAATGGGAGAAGGCGATGATTCTCAGGTGAGTTTCGAAAAACACAAGATTTTCTTATATAGAGAAGATTTTCAGAAATTCATGGCAGGATTGACAGAAGCTATCGATTTCATTGATCGCAATGACATGAACGACTATATCAGCCGTTTAACCCAGGAAGCAGATATGGAAAAAGAGCAAGCTGCTATTGAAGAAGAAGCAAAAGAGGAAAAATTGGGGAGTGAAATCAAGATTGACATTGATTTTTAAGAAGAAAGCTCTTTGATATATCAAAAAAAGACCGTACCTTTGCACCGCTTTTTTGCGACATCGTGTGATAATCCACATCGTGTAATGGTGAATTAAGCAAACTAACTTAATTTAGAGTAACACAATTTTTTAAAGAAATGAAATCAATTGAAGTAAAAGGAACTGCAAGAACAATTGCAGAACGCTCTTCAGAACAAGCAAGAGCTTTGAAAGAAATTCGTAAAAACGGTGGTGTACCTTGCGTACTTTACGGAGGTAATGAAGTAGTTCACTTTACAGTGCCTAACGAAGGTCTTCGTAATTTGGTTTATACTCCGCATATCTATGTAGTAGACTTGATTATCGACGGCAAAAAAGTAAACGCTATCCTGAAAGATATTCAATTCCATCCTGTAAAAGATACTATCCTACACGTAGACTTCTATCAGATCGATGAAGCTAAACCTATCGTAATGGAAGTTCCTGTACAGTTGGAAGGTCTTGCAGAAGGTGTGAAAGCCGGTGGTAAGTTGGCTTTGCAGATGCGTAAGATTAAAGTGAAAGCTTTGTATAACGTTATTCCTGAAAAACTGACAGTGAACGTTTCTCACCTCGGTTTAGGTAAGACTGTAAAAGTTGGCGAATTGAGCTTCGAAGGCCTTGAATTGATGAGTGCTAAAGAAGCTGTGGTATGTGCCGTTAAGTTGACTCGTGCAGCAAGAGGTGCAGCAGCTGCAGCCGGCAAGTAATTTGAGACTATTCCTGTAAAGAGATTTACTTTAAACGCAGATTAATGCAGATGAAAGCAGATGTTAAGTCTGTACTAGTTTGTATTAATCTGCGTTTCTTTTTCTATATTAATGAACTGTTTTACGGATAAGTAATGATAAAATATTTAATTGTCGGACTGGGAAACATTGGCCCTGAATATCATGAAACCCGGCACAATATCGGATTTATGACGGTAGAAGCATTGGCAAGAATCAATAATGCTCCTCCTTTTATTGACGGACGTTACGGATTCACAACCAGCTTTTCAGTCAAAGGGCGCCAGTTAATCCTGCTGAAACCTTCCACCTTCATGAACCTAAGCGGTTTCGCTGTCCGCTACTGGATGCAAAAAGAAAACATCCCATTAGAAAATGTGCTGATAGTGGTAGATGACTTGGCACTCCCTTTCGGTACTTTACGTTTAAAAGGAAAAGGGAGTGACGCTGGACATAATGGATTGAAGCATATTGCCTCAACCTTAGGAACACAAAATTATGCCCGTCTGCGATTTGGTATCGGTAATGATTTCCCACGTGGCGGGCAGATTGATTATGTACTGGGACATTTCACAGATGAAGATTGGAAGACAATGGAGGAAAGGCTGGCAACGGCAGGTGAGATTATTAAAAGTTTCTGTCTTGCCGGAATTGATATCACTATGAACCAGTTCAATAAAAAATAAAGATAATAACTAAAATGGCTGAAGCAAGAATAGACAAATGGATGTGGGCTGTACGTATCTTCAAAACACGTACGATAGCAGCAGAAGCCTGTAAAAAAGGCCGTGTCACCATAAATGGAGCACTCGTCAAAGCCGCACGTATGGTAAAGCCGGGAGATGTAATTCAGGTTAAAAAGCCGCCTATCACATATTCATTCAAAGTGCTGCAAGCAATTGAAAAACGTATAGGCGCCAAACTCGTCCCCGAAATGATGGAGAACGTCACAACTCCCGACCAATATGAACTATTGGAAATGAGTAAGATCAGCGGCTTCATTGACCGAGCACGAGGAACCGGACGTCCTACCAAAAAAGATCGACGAAATCTGGAAGAGTTTATAACACCAGAATTTATGGACGACTTTGATTTTGAATTTGATTTCGATAGCGAAGACTAACCGAATTAACGCCTAAGCAAGGTTTCCTTTGTTACATATTGTCATTTTAGGCACGAATTACAGAATGCTCGTTTTATAAAAAAACGGTCACACAAAACAACAGGATAATCCGTGCCTGAAATTACTACTTACAGATTTGCCCTTACTGCATCAATCAATTCCTGATACTCAGCATCCGTCAAATAAACCTTTCCCGGATTCATCTGGAATATACCACCATAGTCAGGACCATCCACATATTTCGGAGCCAAATGAAAATGTAAATGAGATAATTTATCCGAATAAGCACCATAATTTATCTTTTCCGGTTGAAATGCTTTCTGCATGGCGCGGGTAACTCGTGTCACATCTGCCATAAAAGCATTACGATCTTCATCGCTCAATTCATTCAAATCGTTTACGTGATCCTTGTAGGCAACAAGGCAACGTCCTCGATAAGTTTGTTCCTTAAACAGGAATACACGTGATACACTCAACTGCGCAATCTCAATCATCAGATTATGCAGCGTTTCATTGTTCTGACAATACAGACATTCTTTAGGATCGCTTTTCATGATACAATTATTTTATATTTTAACGAAACAAAAATAGGTGTTCTATTTTTATCCGACCTGTACTTTTTCGCTTTTTTGATCGATTAATTGGTATACATCCTCTTTCTCACCTACCACCCACACTACATCTCCTTCTACAAGCGGCACATTTACATCCGGTACCATCAACGCACCGTCCTCATTTTCAATGCCCGCTATCATACAGTGATACTTGTCACGAATACCCGATTCACGAATTGTCTTACCTAGAAAGACAGAATCTGCATCTATGATAAACTGCCTCAAAGCCATTTCACTCTTTTCATATACATCCCAGTCGATCTTTGCGCCATTTTGCATAGCCTCATTAAAAACACTCAATTGCTCATCCGTTCCTATCACTTGTATCTTATCCATTGGGAACAAACGGACGGAGCCTCCGGGAATGTTAATCCTTCTCTTTCCACGAAGAATAGAAGCTACATGTACACCGAACTTCTTTCCCAAATTCAGTTCCAGCAATGTTTTACCAGCCCAAGAAGATTCTCCGGGAATTTCCATATCGGCAAGATGTAAATCATGAGACAACAAACGTCCGGCATATTCCGGTTTCTTTTCTCCCAGATATTCTGCACGCACATCTCTTGAACGAAGATTCTGAAAGAAACGTCGCTCAATTAATATTGACTGTTTTTTCAAACGGCGTGACCATACCATAAGCAACACGACAAGCACAGCAACCCCTATTATTAAGCCGATAGATGCTTTGAACAATCCCGATATTACAAAAATAACGAACAGTGCCGCTATCATAATCCGGATAACGATAGTAGAAACTAAGGGAGCACGATTCGTACGGCTATCATGCCACAAAGTCACAAACTCGACCGAATGATTTTTCTTCACCATAATAGCACGCAAAAAAGGAGCAATACATAGAATAACAAAGACCGCTCCCAACAGTGACGCCCAGAAATGGGGTAAGTTCTCCTTAAAGAACGGTACCACAAAGCGGAAAGAAAGAGCAATGATAGATATGCTGACTATCGAATAAACAACTGTAATACGCACCATTGCTATCAATAACTTTTTCCACAGATTTTCGTGATTTAGCGCGGTTTGCGATCCGGAAGAATAACGCATCAAGAACTTTCTCCAGGATTCCGGCAAGTGAGCATCAACAAAAGTGGAAGCGGGTTCCGCCAGACGAATCATATAGGGAGTTAGAAAAGTGGTAATAACGGAAACTGCCACCACTATCGGATACAGGAAATCACTCGTCACATGCAAAGATACTCCCAACGAGGCTATAATAAATGCAAACTCACCGATTTGTGTCAAACTAAAGCCACATTGCATAGCTGTTTTCAAGGGCTTTCCGGAAAGAATTACTCCAAATGTTCCGAAAATTGCCTGTCCCAAAATTACTGCCAGAGTAATTACTATGATAGGTATGGCATACTCCACAATCATTGCCGGATCTACCATCATACCCACCGATACGAAAAAGATAGCTCCGAAAAGATCTTTGACCGGTTTCACTAATCGATCTATGGATTCCGCTTCGATGGTCTCGGCTAAGATAGACCCCATAATGAACGCACCGAATGCGGCGGAGAATCCCGTATTGGCAGCCATTACCACCATACCGAAACATAATGCCAGGGATACGATAAGTAAAGTCTCCTCTCCCATTAGTTTCCTGCAACGTTTCAGAAATTCAGGAATTAAATAAATACCCACTACAAACCATAAAATAAGGAAGAACAATAACTTTCCGATACTTTCCAACATCTCCGTGCCTTCAAAATTATGACTTACTGCCATAGTGGAAAGCATCACCATTAAAACGATAGCCAATATATCTTCCAGAATCAAGATACTTAACACAAGCCCTGTGAACTGTTTTTTTCTCAATCCCAGATCATCAAATGCTTTATAAATAATAGTAGTAGAGGACATTGCAATCATACCGCCCAGGAACAGACTATCCATTCGGTGCCATCCGAAACTCATACCGACTCCTATCCCCAACAAAATCATACAAAAGATAATGGTACAAGCAGCTATGATAGCGGAACCACCCACTTTTACAATCTTTTTAAAACTAAATTCAAGCCCGAGAGCGAACAATAAAAAGATAACACCGATATCCGCCCATGTCTTAATGTTGGCACTATCCATTACTGAAGGCGTAAACGGCATATGAGGACTTGCCAAAAATCCGGCAACGACATACCCCAGCACTAGAGGCTGCTTCAACTTCTTGAATAACAGAGTCATGATACCGGCACAGATCAATATCAGTGCGAGATCAGCTATAAGAGTAGGTAATTGAGACATTAGTTCATCGTATTTGATGACAAAATTATAATATTTCTATGGCATAAACAACATATTAACGGATATGTTTCATAGTAACCGTCATAAAATCAATTAGCCCCGGAAAACGTTGACATATTTCCGAGGCTAACCTATAAAATAGAGTTTAATCTTTATTTTCTAAAAGGTGGTTTCACCACTACTGCTTTCAGTTTACGTCCGCGCATATCAATGCAAATTTCAGTACCGATTTTACTATATTCCGGTTTCACATACCCCATACCAATACCAATTTTACGGGTAGGCGACATAGTACCGGATGTAACCACTCCAATCTTCTCTCCTTCCTGATTCACTAGTTCATAACCGTGACGAGGAATCCCCCGGTCAATCATTTCAAAGCCGACTAATTTACGAGTTGTTCCTTCCGCTTTCTGCTTCTCTAACATAGGACGGTTGATAAAGTTTTTGCCTTCTACAAATTTCGTGATCCAGCCCAAACCGGCTTCTATAGGTGAAGTCGTATCATCCAAATCATTGCCATAGAGACAGAAGCCCATTTCCAGTCGGAGTGTATCACGCGCTCCCAACCCCACCGGTTTAATACCAAATTCTTCACCAGCTTCGAAAATAGCTGTCCAAATTGTATCGGCAGCACTCGGATAGAAATAGAGTTCAAAACCTCCTGCACCCGTATAACCTGTATTAGAGATTATCACATTGTCCTCGCCTGCAAACTTTCCAACTTTAAAAGTATAATATGGAATAGATGATAAATCAACATCCGTCAGTTTTTGCAAAGCAAGAATTGCTTTCGGACCTTGCACAGCAAGCTGACCTATATTATCAGAGGAATTTTCCAACTCCGCCCCCTCTGTATTATGAGACACACACCAATCCCAATCTTTATCCATATTGGCAGCATTAACCACCAACAAATATTTTTCCGGTTCATAATGATAAACCAGTAAATCGTCTACAATACCACCATCTTCATTAGGGAAGCAGGTATATTGTATCTTACCGGGAGTTAATGCCGCCACATTATTGGAAGTCACTTTCTGTAGAAAAGCCAATGCATTCGGACCTTTCACCCAAAATTCTCCCATGTGGGATACATCAAACACACCGACTAAATTGCAAACAGTCAGATGTTCATCAATGATGCCGGAGTATTCTATCGGCATATTATAACCGGCAAACTCGTGCATTTTAGCACCTAGTGCTATATGTTTCTCTGTAAACGGAGTGGTTTTCATGAATCTCAGTTTTTAAGTATTAAGTATTAAGTTTATATATCAGGTATATCCGTAATTGAAAATCATCTGGAAGCTACCAGCTCGGCGATCTTCACAATAACGTTCATCGCCTTTTCCATATTCTGAATAGGAACAAACTCATAACGTCCGTGAAAATTCAGACCACCGGCAAAGATATTCGGACATGGCAGACCTTTGAAAGAAAGCTGCGCACCGTCCGTACCTCCACGAATTGGCTTCACATTCGGTTTCACGCCTACGGCTTCCATAGCAGCAAAAGCGATGTCAATAATGTGCATTACCGGTTCTATCTTTTCACGCATATTATAATATTGGTCACGAAGTTCGAGCACCGCAATGTCTTCTCCGAATTCCGCATTTATTTTTCTCACCAGATGAGCCATTTCACGTTTGCGGCTTTCAAACCTCGAACGATCATGATCGCGGATTATATAAGAAAGAGTTGTCTGTTCCACATCTCCCTGAATGCCGATCAGATGATAGAACCCTTCATACCCTTCGGTATGCTCGGGCGTTTCATGACGTGGCAACATACTGATAAACTGATTGGCTATACGAATGGAATTTATCATTTTATGTCTGGCATAGCCCGGATGCACGTTACGCCCTTTGAATATGATTTTGGCCGCCGCCGCATTGAAATTCTCAAATTCCAGCTCCCCTACTTCACCGCCGTCCATCGTATAGGCCCATTCACAACCGAATTTCTCCACATCGAATTTATGTGCACCTTCACCGATTTCCTCATCAGGATTGAAACCGATACGAATTTTACCATGTTTAATTTCCGGGTGCTCTTTGAGATAAGCCATTGCAGAAACAATTTCTGCGATACCGGCCTTATCATCGGCTCCCAACAACGTTTTTCCATTGGTAACTATCAAATCTTCCCCTTTGTGGTCAAGCAATTCCGGAAATTGTGCCGGACTCAGTACTACCCGCTCTTCAGCATCAAGCACGATCTCCGAACCGTTATAATTTTCCACGATGCGCGGTGTCACATCCTTGCCACTCATATCAGGACTCGTATCCATATGGGCAATAAAACCGATAGTGGGAATTTCCTTATCCGTATTTGCCGGAAGGGTGGCGAAAAGATAACCGTGTTCGTCCAATGTAATCTCTTCCAGACCTAAAGACTCCAGTTCCGATTTCAAATACTTGGCAAAAACCATTTGTCCCGGAGTACTGGGAGTAATCCGCGTTTCTTCACTTGATTGAGTATCAAAGCTTACATACCTCAAAAAACGTTCTACTAAAGCCATATTATTTACAATTTAAAAATTCACTATTTACAATTGACAATACATTTGCCGTAAAGGTAGAAAAAGAGCCGTGAATTGACAAGCAAATCCCGGCTCTTTTTCTATAAAATGCATTTCCACCCTATCAATGGTTTCTTTTTGATAGTACAGAATATTTTTTATGATCATGTACATTCGTCATATTCCAACTGTCTGCTGAAATTTTCAGAAGATACCCAACCTTCTTAGTTCAGAGAAGACCATCTATATCTCACTCTATCCCTCGATTTTTAATAAATAATGTATTTTAATAAAAGTATCTTTATCTTATATGCTTTTTTTACCGAAATTATGTTATTTTTGCTCGCAATTAAACAACACCATGAACAAAAACAACCTGAAGCATAAATACATATCAGTTTCCATTATTTTGTTATTTGCCTTTATATGCGGACTAAATTACAAACAATGGCATGTCACTAATAACATGACAACGAAACATCTCTCTCTTATCTATTCTACTGCCAAAGATGAAATTGGACATGGTAATATCGAAGAATGTTTGCAAAAAGAGTTCAAAAACCAAGGGATTAAGGTAATATTCGATAAATTCTATCTTGGTTGCTCTCATTCTAACCGAACAGAAGAAACCGGATGTATTGAAAAATACCTCGAATTGCTTAAAAATAAATCCATAGACCTTATTTTGCCCATAGGAGATCAGGCGACCGATGCTTTATTATCTACCCATCACCGACTATTATCCTCTATTCCCGTGGTAGCTTGCAATGTGCATTTCCCCAATGAAAAATTGATAGCGGAATATGATTTGCAGAAAGTGTATATATTACGTGATACTCCCGACTTAAAGCGCAATATGGATTTCATTAAAACACTACACCCTCATACCGGCTTAGAGATCTTTTATAATATAGATATGACTGCTATGGGACGTGAGTCTTTTGATATGCTCACCCACGTAGTTGAACGAAAAAACGTAAAGTTTTTAGGATATCAGAAAGAATTTACACAAGAGTCCGATTACGAGAAGCTATGGAAAATGATCGCGTACTTCAATTTAATACCCGGCATCACAAATGACAGTTTAGCAATGAACAAGCTGACTGTCAGCCTTTGTCCGTTCCGTTATATAAAAGGAGCCTCTTTGCTGATCATGCTCGAACGCTCGAGACGCATACAGGAAGACCAAGTCTTTTTGAAAGGCTGCCTGCTGCCTTATTTCTTACAATAACTTCGAGAGGTACAATTTCAACTTTTTTAAGAACAGTATCTCTGTCATTGAGCTCTTCAACGAAATCAGTAGGAATACCCTTTTCCTCAAGAAGCTTAAACATAAAGTTGCTCATACGGTTGTTTACAACGCCCTTACCGATGATTGTGCCCTTTTTCTCACCGTTAAAAGCAGTAGCGTCATCTTTGTAAGAAACTATACAGTAGTCAGGATTCTCTGTAGAAAATACTTTTTTTGCTTTACCTTCATAAAGAAGCTCTTTTTTATCCATTTTGACATTCCTCCATAAATTGCAGCCTTGACTGCTAATAAAAATACAGATATATTATAATATAATTTTTTTAAATAAGCAACTAAAATGATATTAAAAATTAAAAAAATGTAGAATTTCCTGTTTTTATGCTATTTTATATTCGATATTAGAATATTTATTAAATTTTAAAAAGATTTAAAATATATACTTGATTTTTTATAATATATACTGTATAATTAATTTGTATTTGCCGGTGTGATGGAATTGGCAGACGTAGCGGACTCAAAATCCGCCGGTAGCGATACCGTACCGGTTCAAGTCCGGTCACCGGCACCATGAAAAGGTCTATTGTCTTTAGATGATAGACCTTTTTTACTAAAGCAAAAATACCAAAACAAAATGTTTGACTTATGAACGGAAAATTTAAATGCAAATTCATAAACCCCTTGATTTATCGCAAAATAAATCAAGGGGTGATTTTATGTGTCACATAACGAACGGCAGCAATAATATAAAGCCTTTGCCCACTGTAAACGGTGAAAATAAAAAGACTGCTACCGATAATCAATGGGTAACTACAGGGCGCAAACCGCTTGAGGATAAGAGGGAAAGACATGACGGACCGGGTGGAAATTAAAATTATTTAATTATGTAAATATAAAGCAAAAAACCGACATCAGCTTAAGAGCCGATGCCGGTTTTTGTTATAAAGCCTTTGCCCTTGATAGAGCCGGCTGTAGTTACTATAATAAAAGCTCTTTTATCCACACTTTTTACGGTGTTTGTAATTTTATATACCTGATGCGGTCTGACAGCACACATAATAACTCTTTTCGGCTTGCCGCTGTATGCGCCCTCACCGTTAAGCAAAGTTATTCCTCTGTCATTTTCAGTCATAATCATACTGCAAATTTCTGCGTATTTATCCGTAATAATAAACATAAGTTTACCGTTATCTCTCGCAACACCGTATGAAATGGTGTCAATAACTTTAATACTGAAAAATATTGTAACCACAGCATACAAAACACTTTCAATACTGTTATATACAAAGAATACCATAATAAGCACAAGTGCATCAGCTGCAAAAATAAGATTTCCTGTTGAAAAATACGGGAAATGTTTGTGCAAATTCAGAGCAACAATATCCGTGCCGCCTGTCGAACCGCCACGCATAAATATCATTTCAAGTCCGACACCGTTAAGTATTCCGCCAAATATCGCAACCAAAATTCTGTCGCCCGTATAGGCAGTCATAATCGGTGTAAATACATCTATAAGTATTGAAGCGAATACCGTGCCTGCTATTGTTTTTGTAAGAAATGAAATGCCGTTTTCAACAGCGCCCCATATAAACAAAGGAATGTTCATAACTAACACCATAGTACCTATAGGCAAACCGAACATATGATTAAGCATTGTAGCCACACCTGTAAGTCCGCCCGGTGCAATATCGTTAGGAGCCGTAAAAACCACAACAGAAGTTGCATAAACAGCTGCTCCTGCAAGCATTATTGCATAGTCGGCAACCGCAGTCTTAATATCAAGCTTATTTTTCACAATTACCACTTCCATTTAGCGAAATATGTAAAATAATATCAAACAACTCAGAAATTCTTTCTTTTTCATTTTTTAAATATAAGTATCCGAAAAGGCTCTCAAGTCCCGTAGCACTATGGTAATCTGCCACAGTGCCGTTTTTCGGAGTACATTTAGGGGCGGCATTTCTTCCTCTTTTATATACCGATAATTCTTTTTCTGAAAGATGCGGTATTAAAACTTTGGCATACTCTGCCTGACTTTTGCAATTAACAAAGCCAACCTTTATTTTGTTAAGCTCACCTACAGGACGGTTGCTCTGTCGTACAAGATATGCACGAACAAGCAAATCGTACACACCGTCGCCTACAAACGCAAGCGTAAGCGGAGAAACCTCGTCTGCATAGGTATGCTCAATTATATTCTCATTTTCCATACAAACACCCTGTTAGTCAACAAAATCAAATTCAAGCTCATATATTGAAACCGTGTCGCCCTCGCCGCAGCCTTTTGCTCGAAGTGCGTCAATTACACCGTTATCAATCAGCACCTTTTGGAAATAGTTAAGGCTTTCATAATCATCAAAATTGATGCTTTTCATAACCTGTAACAGCCAGTCCGCCTCTACAGTATAGATACCGTTGACATTCTTTACGGTAACCGAATGATCTTCAAAATCCTCTGCTGTCACAATCGGAGCAGGTTCTGCCTCATAATGAGTAATCGGAGGAAGTTTTGAGAGCATTTCTCTGATTTTATTTAACATAGGATCAACATCATAACGAATTGCCGCCATAATCGGGAAGAAATCATAACCTTGTGCCTCAACATAAGCCTTGAAATCCGCTATCTGTTCATCAGTTGCCATATCGCATTTATTTCCCGCAACAATCATAGGTCTTTCCGCAAGCTCGGGATTAAACTTTTTAAGCTCATTGTTAATGGTTTCAAAATCTTCTTTCGGATCTCTTCCCTCCGAACCTGAAACATCAACAATATGAACGAGCATTCTGCAGCGCTCAATATGGCGTAAAAACTGATGTCCAAGACCTGTTCCCTGCCATGCGCCCTCAATAAGTCCGGGAATATCAGCCATTACAAAAGACGAACCCTCACCCATTGATACAACACCAAGTACAGGTGTAATGGTTGTGAAATGGTAGTTTGCAATAAGCGGTTTTGCCTGTGAAACTACGGATACAAGTGTACTTTTACCTACATTAGGGAATCCTACAAGTCCGACATCCGCCAAAAGTTTAAGTTCAAGAGTAACATTAAACTCTTCTCCGGGTAAACCGGGTTTTGCAAAACGGGGAACCTGACGAACAGGAGTAGCAAAATGCGGATTACCCCAGCCGCCTTTACCGCCTCTCGCAACAATATACGGCTCTGAAGATGATACATCGGCTAAAACTCTGCCTGTTTCCTCTTCTTTAACAAGTGTACCGAGAGGAACACGAATTATTAAATCCTCTGCATTTTTGCCTCTGCAGCGACCGCCTCGACCGTTTTCGCCTTTTTTTGCAAGGTATTTGCGTTTATATCTGAAATCGGCAAGAGTTGAAAGATTAGTGTCTGCAACAAACACTACATTTCCGCCTCTGCCGCCGTCACCGCCATCGGGGCCGCCTGCCGCAACATATTTTTCTCGGTGAAACGATACCGCACCGTCACCGCCGTCACCGGCTTTTATATATATTTTCGCTGTATCTACAAACATTTCTGCTAACCTCCAAATGACGAATTTATTTCTAATTCATAATTTATAATGCGTGATTAATTCATTATCAAAATTTGCCGAAAATCACGATTTAAAATTAAGTATTATGAATTGTAAACCCATTTTTATTATACCCTCAAAGTACAATAAAAATCAATACCTAACAAAAAAGGGTGGATAATAAATATCCACCCTAAGATAATGCGCAAATTACTGCTCAACAGGATAAACGCTTGCACGCTTTCTGTCCTTGCCTACACGCTCAAACTTTACAACGCCGTCGATCTTTGCGAATAATGTGTCGTCTGAACCGATACCTACGTTGTTACCTGGATGAATGTGAGTACCTCTCTGCTTAACAAGGATGTTGCCTGCGAGAACTTTCTGTCCGTCTGCACGCTTTACACCAAGACGCTTTGATTCACTGTCACGGCCGTTCTTTGTAGAACCCATACCTTTTT
>OGKG01004087.1_pt1 | contig 12725 bp, 16 predicted proteins | sample 1572201 | NCBI WGS metagenome assembly OGKG01 (sample SAMEA2582146, study PRJEB24529) | metagenome | biome: Human gut stool | place: China | collected 2011 | reverse complement strand
CAGTTATTGGAGATTTTGACAGTCTGTCTGAAGATGGAAAAAAATTTCTGGAAATTCAGGAAGAAAAAAGTATGGACAGTGAAATTCCCTATGGTGGAATGACTGAGTGGAAATTGCAAAAAGGCTTTGGAAATGAAAAAAAAGAAATAAAAGTTATCCGCCTGAGACCGGAAAAAGATGACTCAGATACACAGTCTGCCATGAATTATGCGATCAGGACCGGTGCGAAAAAGATAGTGATCTTTGGTGTGACAGGAAACAGAGTAGATCATCTGATGGCGAATTTCGGACTCCTTGTCCTGGCACAAAACCAGGGGGCAGAAGTAACACTTGTGGATCAGTATAATTATATGAAGCTTATTTCAGACGGAACAGTTCTGAAAAAGTCAGAACAGTTTGGAAAATATGTGTCATTTTTTCCATTTGGAGGAAATGTGACAGATCTGACTCTGGAAGGATTTAAATATCCCCTGAGTAACTATTGTCTGACAGCAGCAGACAGTGGACTTACTGTAAGCAATGAGATCATCAGCGAACATGCCAGAGTTACCTTCAGCTCAGGGGAGTTGCTTATGATAATGTCAAGAGACTAAAACACAAGACACGTTTTTTTGATGAGTTTCCCAGGGAGGCACTGGAGCTTGCAGATGAGCTGAATTTATCGCTTTTTTTACTTTATAGGAAAGACCGCCTGCGGTGCTCTGCTGAATTAAAAAATGCCCGCACGGAGGCGGGCATGATAACAAGAAAATTTCTGGATTAGAAAATATAAAAATTTTCCTCGCCAAATTGTTATCAGATTCGTCATCATTTAGAAGATAATCCATATCTGGAAGTCCTTTCTCGTTTCTCCTGCTATATAATATTCTGTAAATCATTTTGCATGGATGTTCGCTGGTAATAAGTATTTATGATATCCTGTAAAGTAATCGTATTCATCTTTTCTTCAGCGTTTTTTTGAATTTCATTATAAAATCCCTGCAAAGATAACTGAATATTAATACCAACACCACAATCAGGATTGGTATGAGTATCTAAATGAAGCAGCGGTTTCTCACCTTCAACTGCCTTATAAATATCCAGCAATGTAATCTGGTCTGCCGGTTTTGAAAGAGAAGGACGGGCATGTCCGGCTACACTGGTCATAAGTCCGGCTTTTTTTAGTTTTAACATAAGCTGGCGTACAAAGCCGGGATTTGTATGGACACTTTCTGCAATTGAGGCACTGGAGAGAGATTTTTCCTGGTTGATAGCAATCAGAACCATCACATGAACAGTATCACTTAATTTCGTTGAATATTTCATGATAAGAAACTCCTTGTAGTATGATATAATGATTTTGCTTTCACATTTTTGAGACAAAAATATTTCTGGTTTGTCTAAAACATTTCAAGTTCTCAACAGTTCTTTCCAATATGTTGAGAAACTGTGCATATTTATTATTTTGATGATTGTAAATAATATAATTACAACTATAATGAAATTTAAAGGAAAAGTCAACATAGATACTATAAATATTCACAAAGGAGAACTTATGGAATACAAAAATCAAACAGAAAATCGTGCATTTCAGGAAATGTTGCAGGCAGCAGTAAAACGGCTGCAAAATCGTTCCGGAGAGGATCTTGCTGCAAAAAGTGGGGCTGTTTTTCATAGCAGCCGAAATGTGCTTGAAGTACTGAGTTTTTATGAAACGATTGAAATTCAACTCCCTGAGTTTCGTATTAACTCAAACATGGACGAATGGCATTATCTGACATTGCTGCATTATCTGGATATGGCTGATGGAACAGAAGGTTCACAGAAGCTCATTACTTTTGGTAACCTGAAAGATGGATTGATTCGAGGAACCAAGTTTGACCGGACTGCAGAGCAGAAACTGGAAAAGCTTTTGCAGGATAAAGATCCTGAGAAAATTCAGAAAGCATGTAAAAACCTGGGTGCAGAATTCACAGAGACAAAGGCGGATCTGTGTGCTGTTTTTCCAGTTCTGCCAAGATATCCGGTAACTTTAAAGATATGGTTTGCAGATGAAGAATTTCCTGCATCTGGCAAAATATTTCTTCAGGATCATGCCGATCATTATCTGAGTGTAGAAGATGCGGTAACAGTTGGAGAAATTTTGCTGCAAAAATTATCGGAAGCCTTTTCTTCTCTCTGATCATGAATCAGAAAACTTTCCAGCCCGGCTTTGATAAATTTGTCGATTACTGTCTGAATCTGTTTCCAGTCATTACAGTGATTGCGGAGCATCAGTCTGTTGATGGAAAGGCAGCCATTCATTTGAAAATAAAAAACCGATTCTGCCTGTTCAAAGGTCAGGAGGCTGTGTGACATAAGCCAGGTCACATAGCCTTCTTTTGTATTTTCTGCTATTTTTTCCAGAAGAATAGGGGCAATTGCATCATCCAGAAACAGTGCCCTGTATTGTGATTCCATCTGTATTTTCTGACAGAACGGATAGGAACAGCTTTTTTGATTTAGACAGAATAAATGATCTACAGTTGTTAACATATCCTGAGTCATATCATTAAAAATATCTGATAATACATCATAGATATCGTAGTAATGAAGATAAAAAGTGCCACGGTTGATTTCAGCATTTTTGCAGATCTCTGTAACTGTAATTTTCGTAAAACTTTTCTGCTTTAACAATTCTAAGAACGTATCTTTTATGGTTTGCCTGGTATAGCGGGTACGGCGATCTTGTTTTCTCGTTTTTTCTGACATTATATACTCCTGTATTAGTTAGTATCATATGATTTCTCAACAATTTTTCTGATGTGTTGAGTAACCATACAAATCTCACAGACTGATTATTGTAATTTATATAGTAACAACTATAATGAGGTTTAAAGAAAAAGTCAACAGATTGTTCAGAATTTTAGGAGGAAAAACATGGGACATGTAATTGCAGTATCAGGAAAAGGCGGCGTAGGAAAAACAACTCTTTGTGGATTGTTGATCCAGTATTTATGTGAAAGCGGAAAACGTCCGGTCCTGGCGGTGGATGCAGATGCAAATGCAAATTTGAACGAAGTGCTCGGTGTTGAGCCGGAGATCACACTTGGGGAGCTGAGAGAAGAAATTGAGCGGGCAGGCGTAGACCCACGATATCAGATTCCCTCCGGTATGACAAAACAGGCTTATCTGGAAATGCGTCTTTCCGATGCAATTGCAGAAGAAGACGATTATGATTTGATGGTAATGGGACGAACCCAGGGACAGGGCTGCTATTGTTTTGTAAATGGCCTTGTGCAGACCCAGGTTCAGAAACTGCAAAGCCATTATCCATATATTGTGGTTGATAACGAAGCAGGTATGGAACATATCAGCAGAGGAATCCTGCCAATGATGGAAGTTGCGATTCTTGTAAGTGACTGTTCCAGAAGAGGTGTTCAGGCAGCCGGACGTATTGCAAAGCTGATGAAGGAGTTAAACTTTAAACCACAGAAAACTGGATTAATTGTGAATCGTGTTCCGGATGGAAAACTGGATGCCGGAACTCTGGAAGAAATCCGAAATCAGGGACTGGAACTGTTAGGGGTTGTACCACATGATGACCAGGTATATCAGTATGACTGTGATGGAAAGCCGATCATACGGCTTCCGAAAGATTCTCCTGTAAGAAGTGCACTGGGAGAAATTGTAAAGAAGTTAGGATTGTGAGTTGGAGGATTGAAAGTTTGAAGATTGAGTAAACAGAAATATTATCTGATTTGGTATAACCAATTGCAAAGAAAGGAAAATCTTCATGAGAAATCATTGGATAGAAATAGAAAAATATTTAGAAGACCAGAAGATAGCGCAGGAACTGATTGGAGAACTGAGAGATTTTCACATGCGTTATGAGGTAGAGGATCAGGTAAAGGAACGGGTAGAAAAACCGGATATCCTATTTTATGGGAAAAAGATTCTGGAAATGTCAATAGCAGCGCTTCTTCAGGGAGATAACCTGTTACTTTCCGGTGCGAAAGCTACAGGAAAAAATGTGCTATGTGAGACACTGGCATGGATATTCGGAAGACCGGAATACGACATTTCTTTTCATGTAAATACAGACAGTGCCGATCTGATTGGAACGGATACCTTTATAAATAATGAGGTTCGCCTTCGGAAAGGCCCCATCTACCAATGCGCGGAATTTGGAGGATTTGGAATCCTGGACGAAATCAATATGGCAAAAAATGATGCGGTTTCTGTACTGCATGCCACACTGGATCATCGGCGCAGAATCGATATTCCAGGATATAACAGGATTTTACTTCATCCGGCAACACGATTTATCGGCACGATGAATTATGGTTACGCAGGTACCAGAGAGTTAAATGAAGCATTGGTTTCAAGGTTTATGGTAATTGATATGCCTGAAATGGATGAGGATAGTGTCCTTTTTGTATTAAGACAACATTTTCCAGATGGGGAAAAAAGTGCACTGAAAGCTTTTGCAGGACTGTTTCTGGATTTGCAGATCAAAGCTTATCATGGAGAAATCTCAACAAAATCTCTTGACCTGAGAGGATTGGTTTCTGCTGTAAAAGCAACAAGAAGCGGACTTTCTCCAATTGATGCAATCCAGATGGGGATCATAAATAAAAGTTTTGATGTATTTGAAAAAGAGATCGTAGAAGATGTGGTTTCTACCAGAATCCCATCTTCCTGGACCGGAAAAGACATATGGGGGTAAACTTGTATGGAGGATGTCAGATGGCCGGCGGAACAACTGGAAGAACATCGTCTGGAGATCAGCAATCGTATCAGAAATCTTTTTTGGACAGTCAGTGGTGATTATGATATAGAATTTGAACCGGACACAGAAAAATATGTTTATTCAAAACAAACGGTTCTATATGAGGCAGTGAAGCAGGGTGCCTTTGCACGATATTTTGATCAGAAGAAACTTGGCATGTATTTGATGAAAAAATTACATTTTTCTGCTGGAGAAGATATGCTTTTGCCTCTTGCTGGATTATGCATGGATGCTGCAGTGAATCGTTTTATCATTCGAGAACGTTTGGGAACAAAGGAAATCAGAGAACAGGCGTTCAGAGAATTGGAAAAGGTCGAGAAAGAGCAGGTATCAGACAAAGCTGGAACAGACCTGATTCACAGGATTAGGCTTCTGTATATAAGGCATGTTCTGGAGAACACAGACGATAAGGGAATGGATCCACAGGCAGAGATTGCATTGTACAAGATTCTTTCTCTGAAGGATGCGGAAAATACGGAAGATGTCATAAACGTGATAGATGAGATTTATAATCATGTTCTGGATCCCTCTTTTGAAAAAAGGAATGGAAATCTGGAGAAGATTCTGAATTTACCGGATATGGCATTGGCCAATGACGCGTGGCAGGAATGCATGACGGATGAACAGATGGAAGACATCATTCAAAAATATCTTTCTAATCTCAAAAAAAAGATGATGAGTCTGGATATCAGAAACAAAAAGAAAAAAAGATTTTATTTCTCTCCGGAAAATGAAGAAGTTCCGGAAAGCTCGGAGAATATAAATCCACAGGCAGTGCGACGGATACGGGAATATGTGGAACTGAATTACGGAAAATCGTATCTAAGTGAATCGGAGCAGGCCAGAGTCAACCGGAAATTTTGTACAGGAATCCACAAAAACTGTATCCTGTATCTTACAGATGGAATTTTACAGAACCCTGTCATAAAAAATAATCAATACCGTTTTTCTCAGCTGCAGTTTGAAAAAAATAAAGCCTATTATGGAAATAATCACTGGATCATCAAAAGAAATATTTCTGTGTTGGCAGAGTCACTGAAACGGGCATTTATAATCCGAAAGGATGATTCTGTCAGCAGATCTGATGCAGGGCAGCTTGTTCCTGAAAGGTTATGGAAAATTGGAAGAACAGACGATGACAAGTTATTTAATAGAAAAAAGAGAGCAGAAGATTCTGAGTTTGTAATAGACGTCCTGATTGATTCCAGTGGTTCCCAAGCTGGCAGACAGGCTCAGGTAGCGGCGCAGGGATATATTATCAGTGAAGCATTAAGCCAGGCAGGAATTCCTCATCGGGTGACAGGATACTGTGCTTTCTGGGGATATACAGTACTTCAGAGATTTCGGGATTATGAAGATCCAAGGGAAACAAATGAAAGAATCTTTCAATTTCGGGCGTATGCCAATAACAGAGATGGGCTTGCACTGAAAACAGTCTGTTCCTCTCTCATGGAGCGACCGGAAAAAAATAAGATTTTAATCGTATTAAGTGATGGAAAACCCTGTGATATGAGCATACAACGACCAGGAACCCGCCAGCCCAAGATCTATGACGGAGAAGGAGCTGTGAAAGATACTGCTTATGAGGTGCGTCGGGCCAGAAATCAGGGAATTTTCGTAATTGGTATTTTTGTAGGGAATGAAGAAGAGCTCTCCGTGGAAAAGAGAATCTATGGAAAAGACTTTGCCTATATTCGTAATATCAGCAATTTTTCCCGTATGGTAGGAACTTTTTTGCGAAGACAAATTGATATGGAATGAAAATGGAGGAATCACTATGGGTAAAATTGAATTTGCCAATTGCCAGGATGTAAGAAATCAGAAAAAGATACGGGAATTAGATTGTCCACGCTGTCATGAACCGGGAGGCATTGAAGCCTTTGTGAAAGACGGGATACTTGCAGAGGACGGAGTATGTGATAACTGCGGATATATTCTTCCAGAAGGAACAGAACTGGAGGAAGTGGAGTAAGAAGCCTTAAAAGGCATTATAGAGAAACTGGAATTATAAATCATAATAGATTACGGGTAAAGGAGATAACAGATGAAAATTGCTGTAACTGGAAAAGGCGGAGTAGGGAAAACTACGATATCTGCAGTATTAGCACGTCTGTATGCGGAAGAAGGGAAAAAAGTATTTGCTGTAGATGTGGATCCAGATGCAAATCTTGGACTTGCACTGGGTTTTTCAGAGGAAGAACTGGAGAGTATTACTCCTATTAGTAAAATGAGAAAGATGATTGAGGAGAGAACAGGTGCAGATAAAAGTAATACTTTTTATAAAATCAATCCAAAAGTGGATGATATTCCTGAAATTTACGGAAAAGAAAATAATGGTGTTAGACTTCTGGTTTTGGGAACTGTGGAAACTGCGGGAGGCGGATGTGTATGCCCTGAAAATGTAATGTTGAAACGAATTATTAATAATTTGGTTTTACATAGAGATGATATAGTAATCCTGGACATGGAAGCAGGACTTGAGCATTTAGGACGGGGAACAACGGAAGGAATGGATCAATTTATCGTCGTGATAGAGCCGGGGGCCAGAAGTGTTCAGACTTATAAAAATGTAAAACGTTTGGCAGAAGAATTGGGTGTAAAGGAAGTAAAGGTCATAGCAAATAAAATCAGAAATGATGAAGATGAAAAGTTTGTAAGGTCTAGAATCCCGAAGCAAGATTTTTTGGGAGGTGTTCATTATAATACAGAAGTTATAGAAGCAGACAGAGAAGGAAGATCCCCTTATGGATGCAGCAAGACAGCTACGGATGAAATTCGAAAAATTAAGGAGATATTTGATGTAATGGCAAAATAGACATTATATTAATTTAACTATTTTTCAAAAGCAGTTTGAAGTATGGTCATATGTAATGCTTATTATTTAGAAAAAAGAAAAGGAGTAAATATAGAAGAAAATAGCAAGATGTTAGAAACTGGTATTAAAATGATGCAATCTGATATGATTTGGAACATCATAAAATCAACAAGGATAAAGGTAAAAAAATATGAATAAAAGACAAAAAATTCTGATTGTAGATGATTCAAAACCGGTGTTTATGAAAGAGGATCTACTTCCCGTTATGGGAGATAATCAAATGATCCAGGATCTGCCCTCGGCATTTATTCGGGTTTTGGAGGAACAGAACGCATGGAAAAAATAATGGAAAAGGATCTTCTGATCCGGGATGTAGAAACAAAAAATATCATGACTAAATCCAGTCTTCCGGTGGGGGGATATTCTGTCAATCCTTATGTAGGATGTACCCACGGCTGCAAATACTGCTATGCCTCTTTTATGAAACGGTTCACCGGGCATACCGAATCGTGGGGAACATTTCTGGATATAAAACACTGGCCGGCAATTAAAAACCCGAGAAAATATAAAGGCCAACGGGTAGTGATTGGCTCCGTGACAGATGGGTATCTGCCCCAGGAAAAGGAGATAAGAAATACCCGCAGGATTTTAGAACAGTTAAAAAATAGCGGTGCAGAAATCCTTATCTGTACGAAATCGGATCTTGTACTCCGGGATATTGACTTGCTAAAAGAAATGGGAAAAGTCACTGTCTCATGGTCGATCAACACATTAGATGAAAAATTTCAGGCAGACATGGATCAAGCTGTCAGCATCAGCCGCAGACTTGAGGCAATGAAGCAGGTATACGAAGCCGGAATACGCACGGTTTGTTTCATTTCCCCAGTATTTCCGGGCATCACAGATTTTGAAAAGATTTTTGAACGTGTGAAAGATCAGTGTGACCTGGTATGGTTAGAAAATCTAAATCTCCGCGGTGGTTTCAAACAGGAGATCCTGGATTATATTCAGAAATGTTATCCCCACCTTGTTACCCTGTATGATGAAATCTATCGCAAGGGAGATCGAAGTTATTTTCGGGCATTGGAAAACCAGGCAGCACAGATGTCCCAAAAATACGACTGTCCTTTTGTAGACAACGAACTGCCTTATGGCCGCGCAGAGCCAGGCCATCCTGTAATCGTGGACTATTTCTATCATGAAGAAGTACGGGGATCGGAAAATACAGGGCGGCGCAAAAAATGATTGAATAAGTTGAGCTGTAAAAGAGGTGCCTCAAGAGACTGAAACAACTCATAGTTTTCCATGAATGTTACAGTCTCTTTATTATTATCAGTATACTCCACACTCTGGGTTGGTATCAATATCAAGATGAAGCAAAGGCTTTTCTCCCTCCACTGCCCGGTATATATCCAGCATAGTAATTTCATCCGCAGGTTTGGTAAGACAGGCGTTTGCCTGGCCTTGGGTATTGGAGATAAGGCTTGCATTTTTCAGCGCGGCCATCAGCTGCCGGATATAGGCAGGATTTGTTTTTACACTTTTTGCAATCTGGGAACTGGTCAGATGTTCTTTTTCTTCTTGTAATTTATATTTTAACATGGTACAATCTTAATGTAATTTTAATAATAACAACAAAAGAAAGGAAAGTCAACCATGCAGCCAATGAAAAATATTGTTTTTGAAAATGCATATCAAAAAAATGCCCGGACCTTATTAGATAAACTTAATTCTGCTGAAGCTATTCTGGTAGGAGCAGCAGCCGGCATGTCCGCTTCCTGGCCGTATATTGCAGACTATTGCGCAACTGGATGCCGTATTCATTCTCTGCGGGGTTTCCATAAAAAATATGGATTTACCGGAGCCTTTAACGGATTTTACTATCATTATCCTTCCCCGGAAGCTCACTGGGCATTTCTTGTACGTATGGGCTATATGGAATATGAGTGTCCTACAGGACAGCCTTACTACGATCTCATGGAACTCCTCGAGGGTAAAAACTATCATATTATGACCACCAATCAGGACTTCCAGTTTACCCGTGTGGTGTCCGAAGAAAAATTAAGCGCCATCCAGGGTGATTCCCGCTATTATCAGTGCAGCCGCCGATGTCATGACCAGATTTATTACAACAAGGATATGGTCTATGCCATGAATGCAGCTATTGACGAGAATCTGTGTATCCCTGCCAAAATGATCCCCCGCTGTCCCAAATGCGGAGCCCAGATGGAGCCCTGGGTACGGGGATATACATTCCTGGAAGGTGCCAAGTATAGAGACGAATACCGGAAGATCAACGAATTTCTGGAAAAGAATAAAGAGAAGAAGATCCTTTTTCTGGAGTTGGGCGTAGGACGAATGACCCCTATGTTTATTCAGGAACCTTTCTGGAATCTCACATACTCCCTGCCTAAGGCGTTTTACATTACCATTAATCCAAAGGACGCCCTTCTTCCTGGAGAAATAGAACAGAAGGGGCTGGCTATCAAAGAAGACATTGCCCTGGTGCTGCAGGAGGCAGTGAGGGTAAAGAAAGAGCAAAACAAGGAGCATGGAGAAGCATAGTCACAAGGACATAGAATCCCTTGTCTGGCTGATCACAGATGCTGATGCAGTGGTAGTAGGCGTAGGTTCCGGACTATCCAGTGCTGCGGGATTTAACCATTACCACTGGGCTCCTGCATTAGAAACACATCTGGGAGAATTCAAAGACTACTACCATTTTAATTCTCCTTTTGCCGGATTCTATTACGGCTACTCTTCCCTGGAACAGCAATGGATCTACTATACAAAATATATTTACAGTATGTGGCATCTGCCTACAGGTCAGCTATATCTGGCTCTTAAGGCTGTACTTGTCGGAAAAGATTAGAGAGATGACACCGGGGGTGCTCAGACTGCCTTTCTGGGACATGACGGCCCGTAACAGCCAGGTGTTTTACGTCTGTCTGAACCAGGAAGCCTCTTCTGCTCCGGAACATTTAAAAGGGAGAAGTCTTTACCTGCAAGGCGATCTGGCAGATATATTAAAGGAACTTCGGATACAGTTGGAAAAGGAGAAATAACATTATGGAAGAAAACTTCAGAAATATTTATAAAGCTATCCAGGAAGCAGACGCTCTTCTCATCGGCGCCAGTAACGGATTATCTATTTCAGAAGGATACAATATTTTTGCAGATGATCACTGGTTTCAGAAAGATTTCGGAGATTTCCGCAGCAGATACGGGATCAGAAACATACTGCAGGGATTATTCTTTCAGTATCCTACAGAAGAATCTAAATGGGCATTTTTCAGCAGACTGATCAGCCGGAAATGTTATCTGGAACAGCCCAGTCCTGTAATGGAGGATCTGTATCGTCTGGTTGGTTCCAAAGATTATTTTATTGTGACCTCCAATGGCGAGGACCATTTCGTGCCTGCAGGATTTGACAGGGATAAGGTCTTTGAGATGGAAGGCCGTCTCACCCAGTTCCGGTGCCAGAATGGATGCGGAACAGGTCCTTACGAAAATCAGAATGAAATTCTCAAAATGGCGAAAGCTGAAAAAAACGGACAGATCCCCTCAGAACTGGTTCCCTGCTGTTCCTGCTGTGGAGGGCCAGTTACGGTCAATATGGCAAACAGCAATGCATTCTTTCAGACCGAACAGTTCCAAAAGAAAATGCAAGACTATCAGAACTTTATTAAGAAATATCATGGTAAAAGAATAGCGATTCTGGAATTGGGCGTGGGATGGCGAAACCGTATGATCAAAGAGCCTTTCATGAGTCTTACTGCTTCTGAACCTGAAGCAGTTTATATCACCTTCAATAAAGGAGAAGTCTATATTCCTTCAGAAATTGCTGGAAAGTCGATCGGGGTAGATGGAGATATTGGGGAGGCGCTGAAAGAAATATGTCTGTCAAGAGAGAACCTATAGGGTTGTATATATATATCTATTTGGGCAATTAATTTTTCTGAATGGACAATGCAAAAAAAGGCGATTGTACAGGAATGTGAGAAGTATAAAGCACAGTTGGAAAAGAGTGGAACAAAGTACAAAATTTTATCAGAAAAAACAATGAAGATGGTTCTATTTTTCCAAGAATTTGTCGTAAAAATGTGGTCAAATCAAGAAAATCGAGTGCGAAAGCAAGTGAAAAATTTCTGTGAAGTAGTGGCATACGCCATGCACAGCTCGGGAAAGACTTCCCTCGCTGTAGGACTGTCGCCCTATAAAATAGCAAAAAAAGGCGCCTTTGCAAACTAGCAGGGCGTCTTTTTTCACCATTTTGCATGGCTTGTAGCGTTCACAAAATCTTCACAAAAAATTAGCACTCATCTCTTGACAGTGCTAACAAAAGGTGTTATATTTGCAATAGAACAAGAAAACAATAGCCTTTGATATAGATGGAGGGATTTTTATGAACATTAGCAAATTTACACAGAAATCACTTCAGGCAGTACAGGATTTGGAAAAGACTGCTTATGAATTTGGAAACCAGGAGATTGAGCAGGAGCATCTGGTTTACAACCTGGTGCATCAGGAGGACAGCCTGATACTGAAGCTGATTGAAAAAATGGAGATTCAGAAAGAGCATTTCCTGAATCGGATTGAACAGGCATTAAATACCAGAACCAAAGTGTCCGGAGGCCAGCAGTATATTGGTCAGTACTTAAATAAAGCATTGGTCAGTGCGGAGGACGAAGCCAAAGCGATGGGAGATGAATATGTCTCTGTTGAACATTTATTTTTGGCTCTTTTAAATAACCCGAGTCCGACTATGAAATCATTCTGGCAGGAATATGGAATCACAAGGGAACGTTTCTTACAGGCATTGAGTACAGTAAGAGGAAACCAGAGAGTGACTTCTGATAATCCGGAAGCAACTTATGATACCTTAAATAAATATGGTCAGGATTTGGTAGAAAAAGCAAGACAGCAGAAACTTGACCCGGTTATCGGTCGTGATGCCGAAATCAGAAATGTCATTCGTATTCTTTCAAGAAAAACCAAAAACAATCCGGTTTTAATTGGTGAACCTGGTGTTGGTAAAACAGCAGCAGTAGAAGGATTAGCACAGCGTATTGTACAAGGTGATGTTCCGGAGGGCTTAAAAGATAAAAAGATTTTTGCCCTTGATATGGGCGCACTGGTTGCAGGTGCAAAATATCGTGG
>OGKG01004086.1_pt1 | contig 12729 bp, 12 predicted proteins | sample 1572201 | NCBI WGS metagenome assembly OGKG01 (sample SAMEA2582146, study PRJEB24529) | metagenome | biome: Human gut stool | place: China | collected 2011 | reverse complement strand
TTGCTACACTTGATGAGATGGTTGAAAATGCATTTGATGACCAGTGCACAGGTGCCAATCCAAGATACCCTCTTATGAGCGAAATAAAGGCTATGTATCTTAAGGCTTACTATGGAAAATAGATTACTAGCATAAATTACAAGAATAAATCACTAGAATAAATCACGAAAATAAATTAATGTAAGAATATATTTTCACACGCGGGATTTGTGTCTGTGCGCACCTGGCACAAACCCGTTATGTTCATAAAACGTGCGCAGAAATGAGGATTATTATGAAAAAATGTATATATAAAGGTGCATTAAAGTCAGTCTATGTTGATAAGGATAAGGCTGAGAAGGTATTTGCACTATCTTACAATAAATCTGATGTATTATATGAAGCACTTAACACAGCAAGAGTCGAGGATACAGGCCTTGATATACCACGACTTCTTAACGTATCAGTAGTTGATGGAAAGTGGACTATAACAAGCGAATATGCCAAGGGTGAAACACTAAAGGAGCTTTTAGCCAAGCATCCGGAAAATTCTGACGCATATATTGAGGCTATGGTTGATTACCAGATAGCCATAAACAAACACAGCAACCCTCTTCTGGTTGATATGAAAAGCAAACTTGAACGTCAGATAAACGAGCTTAATATTCCTGCTGATACAAAATATGAGCTTGAATCAAGACTTTCAGAGCTTCCTTACCATAAAAAGCTATGCCACGGTGATTACTGCCCTGAGAATATAATTGTCCAGACTGATGATAAGAACCAGATTGTTGCTATTACCGCTGTTGACTGGGTACACGCAACTAAGGGGAATGCTTCTGCTGATGCTGCAAACACCTACCTTACACTCAAACTAGGTGATGAAACACTTGCTGATAAGTACATAACCATGTTCTGTGAGAAAACATCTACAGATAAGCGCTACGTTGATAAATGGATACCTATCGTAGCAGCCGCAAGACTTACTAAGAAAAAGCCTGAGGAAAAGGAAATGCTTGAGGCTATGATTGATATATGTGACTTCCAGTAGTATATTGTATTGTTTTATACAGTGTGTAGAATTGTGATTTGTGACCCTAATGTGCATTTTCTTGCACATAGGGTCAAATAAAAATTTTTAAAACCTATATAGGTTTATTAAAGTACGCCAATTTTGGGAACATCCTATTCATTTTAATAAATAGTAACTTAAAAATCGTATTTTTATAGGAAAAAGAAGCTGATACCTCAACGATTTTCAATCGTTAAAGCGACAGCCCCTTGTATTACTCATTTTATTTACTACACTGAATTTGGGATAAATCTATTATAATACTATCAATCCCCCATTACACCTCCACTATATGTTCACTAACAATGTCTAAATTCATTCGATTATGTTTGGTTTGCAAATATTTTTCAAACCAATCCAGTTTTTCATATATTGTTGCTTTTCTTTTTTCTTTTGCAGCCTCTATATTTTTATATTTTTCTTTATCTCTCAAAATAACACGATATATATTTCTTTTTATTTCGTCAAGCTCAACACACTCATTTTCTAAAAACAACATTGGCGAAAAAGCTTCTAATTGGTAGAAAATATTCAAAAAATATTTATCACTTTCTTTCTCAACTAGCATCGGTCTACTTGACATTAAAGAATTTACAATTTCCATACTCGTCTTTGATTCTTCCCACTCATAAAACTCTTTCCCTAACTGAGGGCTTAACGCTATCATAGGAACATCAGCATAACTGCTTTCCAATCTATATGCTTGTTCCACAGCTGGTCCAAAGAACCCCAATTCATCAAAATAAGCATCTCCAAATGTTATACCACCACGTAACAAATAACCTGCATTCAATATTCTTAATAAGGATATCGCAGTATTACTCATTGCTATTTGTATAAGCTTCATATCATCTTTTCTATATTCTTCTATTCCATCTTTATAATAATAAAAAAAGTATGCACAATCAGAAAAACTATACACTTTTCTATCATATATAACATGATTCAAATGTAATTTTTTCGTTTATTAATCGTCCAAGAATTAAATGTTTTTGTTATTTCCTTTGCACTCATATTTTCAAAGATATTCATTTTATTTCCCCTCTATTACTGTAATTTTATAGTTATTAAATTCTTTTTATTCTTCTTCACAAAATTTCATAAATAATTCCATAGCTTCCTTAGACATTCCACCCCATGCACTGTTTCTTTCGAATATCTGGTCAATAACCTGAGAAAAATCATTTGTTCTATATGTAATATCTCCTTCATAATATCCCATGAATTCCCCATTATCATTGGAGAAGCATACTACTTCTCCGTCTCCTGACATTGCTCCTATAACCGTCAGATTATCTGGCATAAAATTATGATGAAAATCATCTGTTCCCCAAAACATTGCACTTGTTCCATCAATCAGACATTTTTCTGTAAATCTGAGCCATTCCTTATATGTCTCTGGAATCTTTACGCCACTTGTCTCCTCCCATTTATTTAATTTATCTTCATCTATTGGTTCATTAAAATATGTTTTTCCAAGTTCATCATCATTGTCCCGCTTGTCACACCACTCATATAATTCTTCAATCTTGCTCTTTAAACTGTTATTTTCTGGTATCTCTATCTTTGTATACATATTTATTATCCTCTCTTTCCTTGTCCATGCGCACCCAATATATGTTCCTCTGGTGTCAATGCCTGTATATTTTTCCACTCTCCTATATACTCTGGGTGTTCCTGATAACTCATCATATGATGCCCTTCATATCTTACAGGTGTTCCATTCTCATCTGTCAGTTTTTCTCCATTTTTATATTGAACAGGTTTTCCGGCATAAATTCTTTTATTGCCAGTGTCTAAATTTATATTATATATAGCTTCTATTTCGTCCCCATTCCACTGTCTTGTACAACGCCCATTATTTAATAATTCACGCTCATGAATCCAAAATCCCTGAATCGCTTTTCTTCTTAACAAATCATTTCTAGAAACAAAACGAATTTTATCATTTACAGCTTCTAACATTATTTTCAAATATTCTATTGCCCAGTTCAGTATATTAGTAAAGTCACCCACTTCCCTGATATAGCCATGGTCGTAACTGACAAATTCACCCATATTTACATCGAAGCACAATCTCTCCCCATCTCCAATTACATTTCCTACTACTATAAATTCCTTTGGAACAAGCTGACCATAATATCCATTCTTTGATGGCATAAATAATTCCAATACTCCTCCTGCAATATAACTATATTTGCTTAAAAGAAGCCATTCTTTATAATTTTCAGGTAATACAACCCCATTCTCCTTTTGCCATAAATCCAATTCTTCCATTGTGGCAGCATTAGAAAACTCTGAATAATCAGCATTATCTAATTTTTCACACAGCATTTTAATCTTCTCATATGCATTTTTAACTTGTTCATTCATAAATTATTCCCTCACTTCCCTCCAAAAACAAAAAAGCAGACAACATCACATTCCATGACATCATCTGCAACTCAACCATCTTATATCTTCAATATATCCAATACTCCCCAGACTACTGAATCAACTTAGACCTGTAGCTTTGTGTCCCTGCATTTCTGCAAGTTTACTCATTTTGTTTTTTTATTTCTTGTTTAAAATAACATACACATTTAAATATTGCAACTATTATTTTAATTTTTGCTTTATATTTTTTTGTTTCTCAATTTCAGTTTTATAATACATTTAGATATCTTAGTTTTTAGAAGAAAAATTCCTACTATTTTATATTTTTTTGCAATATCCTCCACATATATTATATTCCCTTATGTTATACTTTTTCATCCTATAATATTTCTTGTTATAATTCTCTTTTAAAATTCATCATATACACTCACTTTATAGTGAATACTTTTGTGGTTACTTATTTCACCAAATATGTAAAATTATTTTATAATAATTATCCAAGGAAACTGCCTTCCTATTTTTCTATCTTGATATACTAGTTATTAATCTTTGTTTTCTTATTAAAGAAAGGCAGTGTTTTCCGTTCTTTCTCACCCAATTACAATATTCATCACACATGTCTAGATTATAATCACAGCCTATCAACATATATATGTAAATTTAAGCATAAAAGAAGTTCTATATAATCAGACTGAATAAAATATAAATGTTATAGACATTCATTTTCTTTTTATCACTAAAACACTGTTTCATATTACTATTTTCATCCCTGCTCATAAAATCTAAATTCAAAAATTTATTTTCTACATATTTCTTTTTCAACTCCAACAACAATAATTTGTTTGTAAATACAACTTCACATACTATATCAATAAAGCCATAAAATTTTTCGCAATAAAACGCTCACCTTTTTGTTTATTTATAACTAACTTATACAAAAAATTAAATCAAATTTTCTTATATAATCATTGTGTTCAGACTTTATTTTTTCTTTTTCAACAAATAATAATATTAGTAATTTGTAGTTTTTTACAATACCTTGTTAAAATATGGATTAAAAAACAAGGAGCCTATACCATGGAAAATTTCAATATTCAATTAAAAAACTACATTCAATTTTGCCAGACCCAAAAGTGTCTAGACTCAAAAACCATACGTGCATATAACATTGATATCTCCCAATTTGCCAATCATATCAATTGCTCGAAGCTTGATGATATTACATCTAAACATATAGAGTCTTATATTGCATACTTACATTCTTTCTATAAACCAAAATCTGCTAAACGTAAAATTGCATCCTTGAAGGCATTCTTTCATTATTGTGAATTTAAGGAAATAATTAACAAGAATCCATTTGATAAAGTTGAAATCCGTTTCAGAGAACCAATTGCTCTTCCCAAAACGATTTCAATGCAAACTTTAGAAAAATTTTTAACTACTATATATAATCAATATATCAATGGCAACACCCCATATAAGCGAAAAAAGGCTCTTCGCGATATTGCTGTTGCCGAGCTTTTGTTTTCAACTGGAATGCGTATATCAGAGCTATGTAACCTTTCTACTTCTGATGTCAACCTCAATGATAATATCGTACTTATATATGGTAAAGGAGCAAAAGAGCGTATAATGCAAATAGGAAATGCAAATGTAAAAAAAATACTTCACGAATATAAAACCACATATCTACCTGAAATCAACAAATGTAATCACTTTTTTGTAAATCAGTCGGGCACTCCTTTATCAGATCAAACAGTACGAAGAATGATTAATAAATACACTTCTCTTGCTGCCATTGAACAACACATTACACCACATATGTTCCGTCATACATTTGCAAGTTCCCTTTTAGATGCTGATGTAGATATTCGATATATTCAAGAAATGCTTGGTCATAGTTCTATCAATACAACTCAGATTTATACTCATGTCACCATGGCAAAGCAAAAAAATATATTAACTACAAAACATCCCCGTAATAATTTTAATTTTTAATCTCCATTCCCCAAATGACTGATAATCAAGTATTATCAGTCATTTAGGAGAAAAGGGGAGGAATGCAAATGAGCGAGGTACTTGAAGAATATAAAGAACTATGTAGAGAATTGAATGAATTTGAAAAGAATAAAATTCCACTTTGTGCAGCTGAAACATACATTTCTGATTTTTCTAAACAGGCACTAATTTCTAACTTTGAAGGGAAATATTCATTTGTAGATTCAAATGGTAATAATTCTTTTATCGGAGGAACATATGTATTTAGATTAAATGAATTATTAAAAAAAGAATGTCAGCTATTATTTAATGCTAAGTATACTAATGCAGATACAGTGACAGGAATTAATTGCTTTACCATATGTGCAATGTCACTATTAAAGAATACTGACTCCGTTCTTATAACCACTCCAGATCAAGGAGGTCATGCCTCTATACCTATTATTCTAGAAAAACTTGGCGTTAATTATGAATCAATTCCTTATGATTATGATAATTATCAAATTGATTACAAAGAATTAAATGATTTATGTAAATCTGGATTATACAAATTTTTAATATTCTGTCAGTCGGATATTATTAATCCACCTAATATTTCTAAAATATCATTACCTGATTCAATGGGAATTATTTATGACGGAACACAAACTCTTGGTCTTATTGCCGCTGGGGTGTTGAAAAATCCTTTAGAATATATCAATAATATAGTATTAATTGGTGGAACACATAAAACATTACCTGCACCTGCATGTGGACTTATTATGACCAATTGTAGTAATTACCAACAACAACTGCAAAAAAATATTACTCCCAATTATTTAAGAAACACTCAACCAAATCATATAGCGGCTTTATTACTTGCGCTTATTGAACAAGAAAATTTTGGGAAATCCTATCAAAATTTAACTGTAAAAATAGCAAATCAACTTGCTGAAGAACTTTCTGAGTTAGGTTTTAATATTGCAAAATTGAAAAGTAACAAATATACATATACACATCAATTATTTATTTTGATGAATAGTTTAGATACTAATGAATTTTATCAAACAGCTGAAAATTATAATATTACATTAAATAAAAAACATAAACATTTATTTGCTAATGATGGCATAAGAATAGGTACACAGGAAATTGCTCGCTATAATTGGAATTTTAGTAATGTTAAAATGCTGGCACAACTATTATATGCTATAAAAAACCATAATGAGAAAGATATTTTATATTACAGAAATAAATTAATTTTACTGAAAACCCCAGCTTTCACATTTGAGGATATATCTATAAAATAGGCATAATTCTTGAATCAATTTGTTCTTGTATTTCTGCGGCATTTGGATCCCCTAATTCAATATTTCTTATCCTATGCCGCACTATACAAGAATATGCATTATCTTGGCATAAATTATTAATTTCATTATCAGGCATTAATTCATAATCCAAATTAAGTCCCTTTACTTTGATTAAATAATACATCATCAAATTAGTTTGAAGACGAATATTATTATCGATAGTTACATCCGTGCAATGTTTGTATTCGATCACTGATTTGTCATATTGTTTATACAATCTATATATTTCTGCTTTAATAAAATACGCATTTGCCCTTAGTCGATTATTTTCTCCCTCATATACTTTAATAACTTCATCAATGCATTGAATTAACATATCTTCTTTTGACGGCTTTTTATCATAGAAAATAAATATCGGTTTATAGCGTTTTAATTTATATTTGTCAAAATCAGTACAATTCAAAGAACTATTCGATGCAGTGAAAAATTTCTTTTTAAATTCTTTAAGTGAATCATCGGAAGAATATGGAACGCTTAAATCATTTATAAAATATTTAGCTGCCAAGATACCAAGTGAATCAACTAAAGCTGCAAAAGAATTGTATTTAATACTGTCTAATATTTCAAGTGCTTCATTACAATGCCATAGGTGCTTATTATAATGTGCTTTATGTAATTCAATTTCATATTTTTGATTATATTTTTTATATGATGGTGTTTCAATAATAGATAATGTTGCTAGTGCTGTTTCATATTGATTTAACATATGCTCGCAGTTTGAAAGTATAAGGTTATATTTATAGGTTAAATGCATATTATTACTAAAATTATTCTTATATTCTACCTCGAACTTTGTCAAATTATCTCTAGCTGTCTGATACTTTCCTACAATAATATCTAATTCTATTTTATGAAGACATTTTTCATATTCAGTTGGTGTTTTATTTGATATATCTTTAATCCATGATACACCTTTTTGTTCACTAAGCAATGCTGTGATTCGACCAATATTTCCATCTGTTAATTGGAAAAGTGTATTGATTTCAAATTGTGTAAGTGTACTAATATTAGGATATATTTTGCTTATTTTATTTTGCAATTCATTAATATCATTTTGTGGAAATTCAGACATAGTATGTGTTGTCAGTGCTAAATTAGTTTTATTCTTTAAAATATAAATCATTTGAAAATGGAACTGTTTTTGTTTGTCTAAAATAGCACTAATTTTTTCAACATTATCAAAGATTAATACAGTCTTACTTGTAATAATATTATCTATAAAATATTTGTCAAATTCTTTAGTTGTCAAACTATCCATATCCAAATAATCTGCCTTTATATATTGACATTTGTACTGGATATTTTTAAATTCTGAATCCTTAGGATTATTGATAAAATCACACAGTCTTTTAGCCATCCAACTTTTTCCGCATTGTTCTTCGTTTCCAGCTATTTCAACACAATGTTCATTAATGTTTAAAATGCGAATGATATCCTCTAAATCGTTTTTTCTATCAGTAAATATTGATTCAGTCAATCTATTTTTTCTAGCATTCTTTAATTTATGCTGTTCAATAATAAGTGGAATTACCGAATATATAGATGGAATTACAACTATAACTGCTGAAAACACTCCAACACCTATATTGTTATATGCTCTAAATCCAACTATGGTAGCAATTATAGCAAGAAAAACCAATGATATATATAAACATTTTGTTTTATTCATGGTATTTTCCCTCCCCTTTTCTCCTAAATGACTGATAATACTTGATTATCAGTCATTTATTTTTAATTTTTGAACTCTTAAACAAATAAAATGTGAATATCTATTAAGCTACCACAATATTAGCCATCTTTTTACATAAAATAATGTTATACATCGCATATTTTAATTATCATAGTATGCCGTTATCTATTTCAGAATTATAATATGTTTTATACAATATATTATTTCATTTAATTTAAGAATTATAGTATTTCTATTTTAAAAATACATTAAATAACTTTAAGTTATTGGCAATCTAGACTTATATCTTTGAAATCAAAAACTTCACTTTCATAGCCACTTAAGCATTTTTTATTTTTAGCATTTCTTTTTCTGTAAATTCGCTCACAAATTAAATTTCCACTCTTTATAAAGAAATACATTTACCTGACTAAAATAGTATAACACATTTACCATAATTTTTCTACCTAAACAAATCATATCAACATTTCTAATGATATGCCTCTATATTATCTAGCTTTATCTTCTCTTGCCTTTGATACTTTCTCTACTGTCTCCACTTTTACATCAGTACTATCTCTTGCCTTAAAAGCATCGGCATTATACTGATACTCATGACCTTCTACCAGCATCGATGCATGTATAACCTCCGCATAGACTCTATCCCATTCTGCTTCTACTATGTCTGATACTTTCTGTTCCCCGCTCTTAATATCTTCCATACGCTTTACCTTATCAAGTTGCACATTCTTAGCCAGATTATCAAGCTTATTAATCGAAGCGTCCAGATGTAGCTCCATTGATACAAACAGCTTTCTCACTGCATTCATAGGGGCAAGTACCGCCTTTGTGATAGGGTGTTTCTGCTCCTTCTGCGAATAATCCACCTCCGGCTTATCTGCAAAGGTAAGGAACGCATTGTTTACGGTCTGTCTGGCTTCACGAAGTCCCTTTGCAAGAATTGCTGTCCTTGCAATATCCCTGTCTGTAGATACAATCGCATCTTTTACTGCTGTTCTGACATTAAGAAGGCTTTTCTTAATTCCTGCAAACTCTGTCACCCTGTAAAGTACCGCCCTGCCCTTTTCCTTTGTTTCATCAACAATGCTCTTGGCAGTAGATTTTACCTATATCTTTACCTCAGATACCTGTGACTTTATCTGCTCACATCTGGCATTTAATCTCTCCTGTACTTCTGCCAATGCCTTTTTTGCATTATTGACAAGGGTATCTTCCTGCATTTCTCTAATCTGGTTCTGCATACTGGTAAGTTCTTCTGTCATAGACGCAATCTTTTTCTCCAGACCGTCCACATAGCTGCATATCTCAAATACATCATTTGCAGGCTCTTTCATAGCATTATTTTTTAACAGGTCGAGAAGTTCCCTTATGATCTCCTCATTGGTAAATGTCTTTTCTGCTTCCATCTGCTTTTCCTCCTTATAAATGGGGCAGCTCCTGCCGCCCCTTAATCTTAATTATCGAAAGGGTGTATCCTTTTTCTCCCTGTCGGGATTTCCGTGGTTCTGTTCGGCATTCTCCCTTGCTTTTTCGTTGCTCTTATCCTTTGCTTTCTCATATTCTGCGATAATCTCATTATAGAGCTTCTCCTTGAAATCCTTTGTGACCAGATAGCAGACGTCCTGATAGATTGGCTTGCCATTCTCGTCCACCTGCTTTGTCTTATAGGAAGGCATTGACACAAAGATTTTTTCTTTGCCCTGAATGATATTTACATTATTTACAATAAAGCTGTTGTCTTTGAAATATCTGCCAGCGATTTCATCATATATTCGATCACCTTCTGCTTTTGCTTTCATAAGACAAAATAAACAGATTGTTACAATAATTACTGCTACTACTATAAATACTTTCATATACAGCCACCTCTCTTTTTGTGAGATGACTTATATTCAGACCAAATCAGCTTCTTTTCTGCCATCTCCTGCTCCTTTCCAATAAAAAAGGCAGGACACACAGCCGAATACACTTTTCAGTGCAAAGCTAATTTAGTCCTACCTAAAATTATTACTATTCAATTTTCACCTCTCTTGGGTACACAAAGCACATTCAGTTCATAAATCTGATATAAGAGTTTCATAATTGCCTATAAATACTTCCGTATCATTATTATAAAACTGCATTGGCATATTTTTAACTACCCCAAAGTGTAGGTGCTATCCTTACATCACCAAAGTAAGTCTGAAGAAGCAGTTTGCATGACCTTCTGGCAAATGTATTATTTTAAACCTTATCTACATCAAACACCAATACTCTATATTATATTGCATACCTCTAATATCTCACTTTATAACTTGCATTAACCACAATAAATCAATATACTAAAGTAAATTATTATATATATTATAATGATACCATGGTCAAAAGGTCTAAACCCACATGAGCTTGCTCATAGGTGGGTGAAAGACCTTGGGACCCGCCCCGATATGAGCATAAAAGTGGGATGATAATCCCACGATATGCGAATATTGGGGAGAATTGTGGGAGTGCGTAGCACGGAACAATTCGTAGGTATCAAAGTCGGGGGCTTTTGACCCCGACATCATTATAATCAATTTTATACACTATAATCATAAGAAAGGACTACAAGAACACTATGGAACTAATAAAAGGCAGACCAGCCAATGAAGCTGACAGACTTGATAAAGAAATAAGAGTATATGACCTACTCGACCAGTTAGGAATGGAATACTATCGAACCGACCATGAACCAGCAACAACTATGGAAGTATGCAACGATATCGATAAAATTCTTGGCACACTTATATGCAAAAACCTTTTCTTATGCAACAGACAGAAAACACAATTCTATCTTCTTATGATGCCTGGAGATAAAGTATTTAAGACTAAAGATTTAAGCCAGCAGATTAACTCTGCACGACTTTCATTTGCCGATGAGGAATATATGAAAGAATACCTTGATATAACACCGGGTTCGGTATCTATTATGGGACTTATGAATGATACCGGCAACCACGTCCAGCTTCTTATCGACAGGGAAGTCCTTGAAGAGGCTTCTCTTGGCTGTCACCCTTGTATCAACACTTCAAGCCTTAAGTTAAAGACAAATGAAGTTATGGAGAAGTTCCTGCCTGCTGTACATCACAAAGCCATAATAGTTGAACTTCCACGATACGAAAATATTTAAGTATAATATACCTTATTGTAACTTTATTGATTGGGTGCTTTTGATGATTGCATATATGATTCTTTGTCCTATAAGTCGATACATTAATGGATTATAAATACTTAATAAAGTAATTTCTAAAGCATAAAATAAAGTGCTTAGTATTATCTATCATTCCCCTGAATAGATTAACACTAAGCACTTAATTACTGTATCTGTCCATCTGAAATAGTAATTATCCTGTCTGCATAATCAGCCATCTGTCTGTCGTGTGTTACCATTATTATTGTCTGCTCGTATTTCTGACTTGCTTTTGATAACATCTTTGCAACTGTTTCTGCACTTCCCGCATCAAGATTTCCTGTAGGTTCGTCAGCAAATATAACAGCCGGACTTGTTATAAGTGCTCTGGCAATTGCCACTCTCTGCTGTTCTCCACCTGACATTTCTGATGGATATTTATTCTTACAATGGCTTATCTCTAATTCTGATAAAATCTCATCAACCTTTGCATCATCTGGCTTTTTCCCATCAAGTAGAATTGGCATAACTATATTTTCATATGATGTGAATTCTGGAAACAGGCTGTAATCCTGATATATAAAGCCTATATTTCTTCTTCTGAAACCTGACAGCTTCTTGTCCTTCATATGTGTTATGTCCTCGCCTTTTATTAATATACTGCCTGTATCTGGTGTATCCATACTTCCAAGTATTCTTAATAATGTAGATTTTCCCGAACCACTCTTTCCTATAATAGCTGTAAATTCACCTTTCCCGAATTCAAGGGAACACTGCTTTAATGCAGGAACATCTACACTTCCTGTATGATATGTCTTGGATATCTCTTTAGCCTGTAATATAGCCTCCATACTTATCCTCCATTTCTATATCTCTAATTCGACACATAATTAATTTAACAATCTCTCTATACTGCTTACTTTGTTCAGTAACATTTATTATTAAGCCGCTTACATTACTTAACAATAACTATTAATTATCAATCCACTTACATTGCTTAATTATAACTATAATTTTCTTATATTACTTGAATATATCAGCACTTCCAATATAAGCATAAGTGGAAGTGTTACTATGCACCACAGTGATTCCCTAAGTGCTTCACGCATACATATTC
>OGKG01004085.1_pt1 | contig 12731 bp, 8 predicted proteins | sample 1572201 | NCBI WGS metagenome assembly OGKG01 (sample SAMEA2582146, study PRJEB24529) | metagenome | biome: Human gut stool | place: China | collected 2011 | reverse complement strand
TCCCACTTCACCATGAGTGAAGTCTGGCATCTCTGATTTGTTGTCTTTTCAAACCAGTCAGCATCATTGACATCGGAGTTAGATGCCAGCGCATAATATCCGGTCTGGGCAGGTGTACAATAGATTGTCTGCGTCCATGCTCCATTGCTTATCATTCTTACCTGCGTATTACCTGCCTGTAAGGTCAGTGTCTGGTTCTTACTGATTGGCTTTGTATTTCTAAAATAGGTAACACTCTTCGCTGCCCCTTTAGGAATGGCTGTCACTGTAGTTCCACTTTCCTGATACCAGACATCTGTGCTCTTTTCCTTTGGCAGTGTGATTGCTCCACTTGGATTAACCGGAGCCTTGATCTCTTTCAGTGAAGTACAGTCACTTAAAAAGTCCTGTATTTTCGTTACCTTACCCATGGTAAATCCAGACAGATCAAGTGAAGTTATTGCCTTGCAGTCAAAGAACATGGCATCCATGTTCGTAACTTTTCTGGTGTCAAAGTGAGACACATCCAGTGTACTGAGTTGTTCACATCCGGCGAACATAGCACTCATATCGGTTACATTACTGGTATCAAATCCATCTATGCTCAGCCACCTCAGATTCTCACAGCTATTGAACATCAATGCCATATCTGTAACATTCGATGTTTTGAAACTCGGAATATCAAGACCATACAGAGATCTGCAGTCATTAAACATCTCCCTCATGTCTGTCACTTTCTGTGTATCCCAACTACCTATATTCAGACTGCTTAGTGCTGTACAGCCAGAAAACATCTGACGCATATCCGTGACATTACTGGTATTCAGATTGCACAGATTTAAGTCTGTCAGTCTGGAATATCCCCCCTCGCTCATATCGAACATGTTGCTCATATCCGTGACCGTGCTGGTGTTAAATCCACTCAGATCCACAGTTTCCAGATTATAGCAGTTCAGAAACATTCCGGCGGCTGTGGTTGCACCCGTTACATTTACTACTGCAGATTTAATCTTAGAAGTGTAGTTATACCATGGGATGAGATAACCTGTTTTCCGGAAGTCACCGGTTCCATCCACTCTCAGACAACCAGCAGAATCAATGGACCAGGTAATGTTGGAACCATTGTCGGTTACTGTTCCGGATGCGATTGGTTTATCCAATGCGAGGGTGACGGAAGCCCCGCTATTGCTCTCAAGGAAATAGCTCTCCCCCTCTTTTGCTTCTATATATTCTTCCTTTATTTCTTCCCAATTATCATGCACAGCATCATATTTCCGAAGACTAGGAAGATAATAATCATCATCGACCGTCATATAGTATTTTCCAGCTTCTGTCGGCGAAAACACTGCATAACTATACGGTTCAATCGAGGCTCCTGATTCCCTGATCACGCTGCAGTTAGCTTTTTTGCACACTTTGAAAGAACCCGTTCCAGCCTTAGGCATGCAAAATGTAATGGAATCTCCCTCTTCCAGTGCAATTTCATTAAGCATGTAGCTATGGTCATGACCACTATAATGAATATTGTCAAACACATAGCAGAACCCGGTCTGGTCATTTTTTATCCATGCCGGATAAACAAAATCCCCACTTTTTATTGTATAAATACCTGCTTCCAGTGCCTTAAATGTATATATTCTATTGTCTGTACTTGGCTCTGCCTCTGTAACTTCCTGGTTTACGGCAACCGCCGGTTTTTCAATCTGATCTGAATCGTATGTAATAGGATAAAGTGTCCATGTATCATCCGTCTTGTTCTCAAATCGTATGCTTATCCTCGCTTGGTTATCTGCTGTGCATGAAGAAACACTGATTCCTTCGTAGACTGTTTTATCTGTCGTTTTATAGTAGGTATTACAGTATCGCCACTCATCCATAACAGAAAAATAACGCTCAGAGCCATCAGAGTCCGGCATCAAATAATCTCCCGGTTCTGTCGGAATAAACTCCACATTTTTTGTCGTTTTTGCCGGTATGGTAATCTCCTCTGGCCATTGAGACCACTTTTCAACCACATCCAGATCTGTTTTTACTGTAATCTGTACATCTTCTTCCAATGGTTTAAGTGACCATTCCCTGTTATCATCAACATAGATAAAGGAGTTCGCCTTTTCAGAGAGCCTCACCGCATACCATAGCGTATCTCCATCCTGAACCGTGTTTCCTATGGCAGTCTGAGCACCATATCCTGACATTTCCAGAAGGCTCACCTCTTTGGAAAAACTTATATATAACAGACTGCCCGGTTCTCCCTCAATTTTGCAAAGTCCCATTGAACCTGCCGGAATCGTGATGTTTTGATCCTGTACTAACTTGTATGCAGCTTGATAATCCTCTGCTTTATAAAAGCCAAAAGATGCCGTGCTATCACCATCATCACTTACCAAAACACTATAAGTATCTCCCGCCTTCAGCCAGAAGGCCTCCTGCACTGCACTGTCTATCAGTATCTGATCTCCGTAAACTGACTGACCATTTGAATCCACCGATCCATCATCAAATGTCTCAGTTTCATAGATTTCCATACTCACTTCTTTATCTGCATCAGAAGGTTTCACATAATAATATCCATCTTCTGACGGAGTAAACTGAAACTCTGTCCCATCTGCCAATGTATACGAATTACCAGCTTCAATTACATTGTTACTCTGATTCGGACTGGCATCCATCGAATAAGTTGCTGATTCTGCTTTTACTGTCTGGTTACTCTTCAGCTGTACTTCTGCTTCTACTTCATCAGACTCTGCGTCGTCTGATTCTACATCTTTCGACTTTGACTCATCCACATCGGCTTCTGTCTCTGTTTGTTCCGACTCTGCTTCGTCTGATTCCGAGGGTGCTGCTTCTGACACAGCCTGTACTGCTTCCGGCTGTGCCGCCAATGCCGGTACGCAGTCACCAATGGTCAGCGCGCAAGCCAACAGCAGTGCAAGTAACCTGTCCATGTGTTTCTTCATAAGACTTTTTCTCCTTCTTTGTGATTTTGTGACATTCTTTCCAAAAAATGTCTTTGTTTGATTTTACCTCGGTCTCAATAATCATGTCAATATTATGGAAAGTTATATTGCATAATCAGGTGCAGATTTTCTATCGGATAAGACAAAAAATACCTGCAGTCAGATCTGACCGCAGGTACTTGCCTGTCTTATAAACTTATATTCTCTCAACCACAACTCTGCATCGTTTCTTACAGAATGCCATCCCATAGAGCATAATATCATTTCTTCCATCATTCAGCAGATATTCCTGATATCTTCTGTCTTTAATCTGATCCAGTGCGTTTTGGCACGCCTGCTCCATATCCTTGTATTCCTTTGTGTATTTCAGTTCCACAACGATACCTGCATCTGGATCATCCGTCTCCACAATAATATCTGCGAATCCTTCTCCAGCTTCTGCATTAGATTTCACCAGCCAGTCCGCATTTCCCGTGAGGATTCCTACCAGCAGATTATGATACGAGCTTTCTTTCTCTTCCTTTCTGGCTCTGGTGTCAAAGACACTGACCGAATTGCTCAGGATCTTATTCAGATATTTTTCGATTTCTTCTGTATTTCCTTCTGCAAATGCTTTCCAGAAATTCTGCAGCTGCTCTGTGTTGGAAAAAATCGATTTCTTAAACCATTCCTGTACCTGAAGTTTGAATACTTCCCTGACTTCTCTGTTCGGAATCACCAATTTGTAGGCGCCAGCATCCGTCAGACCAGTCTGGGTCAGATAACCCGTGGTAAACAGGACACTCCAGAGGTTATCAATACTGTTGTCGATTTCATCATAGGTCAGGTCCAGCCGGATCTGTTTTTCAATCGATTCACCGGCAATCAGACTTTCAATCTCACTTCTGGTTGTCTTGGTGGCTTTGTCAATAAATCTCTTTACCAGATCATTTCCGCTGGTATTGATCCAGTAAGCTTCAGGTCTGGCATTTGGATCACTCCTGATCCGGTCCACATGGTTCACCACATCCCACGGACAATAGACATCTGCATTTCCAAAGCGATATCCATCATACCATTCCTTTGTCTCATCAAACCGATTCTCCACATGATAATATGCAAGAAGTTCTTTTACTTCTTCATCGTTAAAACCAAACTGCTCATCAAATCTTGTATCTGTAATGGACAAGATTTTAAAATTATTAAGTCCCGTAAATATGCTTTCCTTGGATACCCGGAGACAACCGGTCAGCACAGCAAATTCCAGGGCATTGTTCGTTTTTAATGCTTTTCCAAACATTGCGCGTATCAAAGTGACCATTTCCTGATAATACCCATGCTGGAATGCCTTATCCAGTGGCACATCATACTCGTCTATCAGAATGATCGTTTTTTTACCATAATGCTTGTATAACAGTTCCGAAAGTGTCTGCAAGGAAGAGAGTAACAGTTCATCGCTCATCTGATATGTTCCTTCCAGAAGAGTTATCATCGACGTATATTTGTCTTTTTCACTGTTAGTCAGACGGAAACTATCTTCCAGGAATTCAAAGCGTTCTGCCTCTTTGGCAATCAATTCAATCATCTGATATTTTGCCGCTTCATAATCCAGTCCTTCCACATTTTTCAGTGAAATAAAGATAACAGGATATTTCCCCATATATTCTTTACATAACTGCTCATTACTGGAAATCGCTAATCCATCAAACAATGCAGGATCTGTGCCAATCTCAAAAAAGCATTTCAGCATACTCATATTGAGTGTTTTTCCAAAACGCCGAGGACGGGTGAATAGGTTCACTTTTCCCCTATTATCAAGCAGCTGCTCAATCAGCTTTGTTTTATCAATATAGTAATAACCGTTTGATCGAATCTCTTCAAAATTTTCGATTCCAACTGGTAATTTTGTCTGTTCACCCATGACTTACGCTCCTCCCCTCTGGCCTGATTTCGTTCATATACTTTACTAATAGTATAACCGCATAGCAAAGATTCTGGCAACTGTATTTATGTTACTTTTTACGGCTCATAATCCGCGATCATCTCAATGAATTCCCGTACTCTCTTCTGCTTCCACTCCGGCAGAGCATTGTAGACTCTCTGAACCGGCAGTCGACGAGCCGGCTTTTCTGGCACTTCCCCATCTTCCATGAATTCTCCCATCAGAACATCCATGGACACATCCAATACATTGCATATTTTCATCAGGGTGTATACCTGGGGTCGGGTCTTTCCACACATCATCTCGCTAATCGTAGATGCGGACAGTCCTGCTTCTCTGGCAAGGGATGACATGGTCAGTCCTTCTCTTTCACTGTACCTTCTGATCTGTTTCAAAATTCTCTCACATACCTTTTCTGGATCGTATCTCATAAATGTGCTCCTTCCTCTTTCGATTTTTTGAAATGTATTTTCGCTTTTTCGAAAATCCTTTCCTATAATCGCTTCTATATATAACGAGTTTGCAGTTTTGTTTTGACACTTTTTGAAAAATTTTTTTAAATTTCTTCAAAAAGAGCCCGGAAATGTGTTCCGGACTCTTTTGTACGATTAAAAACATTCTTCTTTTTCTTCTCTGCAATTGATGAATTTGCAGGTTCCTTTTTTATCTTCTGGAAATTCTGTAAAAATGCAGTTTTTGAATTTACATTTTACAAAGGATACTCTTGTAAGCGTCACATTCTGGATAATGCAATCTATAAATACACACTTGTGAAATTCTGTTTCTTTAAACTTACTGTGCGAAAAATTGCACCGGATAAATTTTGCTCCGTTAATGTAGTTTTCCTTCCATGACATGCCAATGGCAACGCAATCTTCCATGCGGATCCATGCCAGACGGGAACGTTCCAGATGGATATTGCTGATAATGCAGTAATTGAACATATCACTTTCCATATCCAGCAGCTCATAATCACTGCACATAAAATTGCACTTGATATATCCGTTAGCCAGGAACTTTGCTCCGATAATGATCCGTGTAAGTGAGAAATTACTGTTTAACACAGATGTACAAAATAATTTTCCACCTGTGATATGATATCCATAGTAATTCTGGTTCTGAAGGACTTTAAATTTTGCACTCAATGTCAGGGGCATATTTTCACCTGCCTCTTCTCATGTCTCGGATACGGCTTTCTCTCATCCGTCAGGTCCAGCAGATAATCCACGCTTGTCTGATAAAACCGGGATAGTTCGATCAATGTCTCCAGGGGCACATGGATCTTTCCTGTCTCATAATCGCTGTACGTTGTCTGGCTGCAGCCAAGATGCTTTGCCAGATCTTTTTGTTTCAAATCTTTATCTTCTCTTAAATCTCTGATACGCCTGTACACAACTTTTACACCTCGTTATTAACATAACGTAAAAGTCGACAGCATATTGAGTTTTACCGGTATTTCCGGTAAGATTTTCCTTTTTCTTCCAAATATCGCGAAAAGGAACACAAAAAACAGGTGCCACGCAGCACATGACACCTGTTCCTCTTTCATTTTAATAGCCGGTATAGCTGATGTTCATATCTACATTTCCTTTGATACCGGAAACGCTTCCTTTGGAAGAATACTGCCACATATCATATTTTCCGGAATATGTGCAGCTGGAATTGTACTGTGCCACCCAGATACAGTATCCATTCAGTGCGGATGCATTCAGCTGGTTTGCATACCAGGACTTGCTGGCGTAAACACCTGCTTTGTAGCCTCCGTTTCTGACTGTCTGGCAAAATGCCTTTACAACTGCGGTACGGGCGCTCTTGCTCAGTCCATTGGCACGTCCGCTGGATGCGCTCTCGGTGTCAATGAAGATCGGATACGTCACTTTATAACCGGATGCCAGAGACATGGCCATACTTGCCTCTTCTACTGCTTCTGCTTCGTTGACCGCCTGCGTAAAGAAGTACAGTCCGACTTTAATGCCTGCCTTTGTGGCACCGGAAATATTTTTCTTAAAGTACGGATCCTGAACCAGTGCTCCGCTGGAAGATCCTCTGTATCCTACACGGATGATCGCGAAATTGATACCGGAAGCTGCCACAGCACCCCAGTCGATATTTCCCTGATACTTAGATACATCGATTCCACGATTACCAGAGCTCTGTGATAAAGCTCCATCACCTCCGAAGGTATACATCACGCCGCCGATGACCTGATTGCCGGTTATTTTATTGTGATTTACATCATAATAATATACTTTTCCACCATCTGTTCTCCAGCCGGTGTACTGCGGAGATGTATAGAAGGTATCCGTAGATGCATAATCCTTAAGGGTCGCCTGCTTTGTTGCATTTGCATCTGTATACAGAACATTTCCTGATTTATCTTTCAGTACAACAGAGCTGTCAGAGAAGTCTGCAACAGTTACTTTCGTCTTCACAGAAGCCTCTTTTGTGGTTTCCTTTGCATCCGTGACATATGTAATGGTGGCTGTCACTTCTGCAGAACCTTTACTTTTTGCAGTCAATGTTACAGAAGTTCCGCTGTCACCTGACAGTGCAACAACTCCTGCATTGGAACTGCTCCATTTTACCTGTTTGATCAGTGCACTTTCTCCCGTGATGTTAAGTGCAACTGCCAGAGAATCAGATGCGGAACTGCCTCCGTTGTAGAGCGTCACTGTCTCCGGAAGAGTGACCGTAGCTGTTGTCGCAGCAACTGCTGCCTTGGCATTTGCGTCTGTCTGTTCTGCTGCTGCATAAACCGTTCTCATGGAGAAGATCTGTCTCAGCGCTGTGGTCAGGCTCTGCTCAGATGTACCCTCACCTTTGGAAGGGGGCTCCGGTATGGTTGGTTCTGTTGGCTGTTCCGGGATAGTTGTCCCGCCGGAATTATCCCCGTCACCTTTGTCTTCTTTACCCGACTCTGTTGTCCCGCCGGAATTATCGCCACTGCCGTTAGTATTATCTTTGCCGGTGTCCGTCGTTCCGCCGGAATTATCGCCGTTGCCCGGTTCCGTCGGAATGGTTGGCGTCGTCGGATCTGTAGTAGTCGTTCCTGCACTCTTAGTCAGTGTAACGCTTACCATCTTACTGCTTGCGGATGCTTTGCTGAAGTTGGATACATCCACATCTGCACGGGATACTTTGCTTGTAGATACTTTGCTCTCCAACAGTGGAACGGTATCCTTCAGAGTACTTTCCTGCGGTACATCTTTTTTCGCAGTATCCTCTACCGCAGTATTGATCTGAGCTTCCGTCTTGATCTCATCTTTGACATCTACTTTTTTGTACTCGATCTTGTCTTTGACAGTTACCTGCATGGTACCCTTTTTCACTGCATAGGATCCTGCATTTTCCAGAGTAACGGTATATTTACCTGCTTCGATCTTATCAATATAGATGATGCCATCCTTGTCCTTATCTTCATAAGTGGAGGCTTTTGCATTTTTCTTATCAGATTTTACACTGACAGAGAACTGCTCACCGGTCACCAGCTTGGATTTCTGATCCTCAATCTTGATCTTCAGATCCTTCTCGATAGAAGTACATACAAGAGAAAGCTCTTTCTGATCTTCCTCAATCTGCTCTTCCTCTTCTTCGATCTCCTCTTCTTCCACCGGCTCCTCTTCTGCTGCTTCCTCTTCAGGCTCAGGACCCGGATCCTCGATCACCTGGGCTTCTGCTACTTCTTTCGGAAGGCTTTCATACCCATAGATCACATAACCTCCTGCACCAATACTTCCGGCTGCAACAACTCCTGCCAGGATCAATGACAGTAGTTTCATTCCTAAAATCTTTTTCATCTCTCCATCCCCACGCTTCAGTGTGTTTGTAGATTAATCTCTTCTGAAAATATCTCTGGTGTACACCTTTTCCTGTACATCATCAAGGCACTTATCATATCTGTTTGCAATAATTGCATGGCTCATCGCTTTGAATTTTTCCAGGTCATTAACCACCACACTGCCGAAGAAGGTCTCGCCATCTTTCAGTGTCGGCTCATAGATGATCACGGTTGCGCCTTTGGCCTTGATCCGCTTCATAACTCCCTGAATGGAGCTCTGACGGAAGTTATCACTGTTGCTCTTCATGGTCAGACGATAGACACCGATGGTCACGGATTTCTCCTTGTGCTCATCAAACTCATTTTCCTCATCATATCCATAGTAGCCAGCCAGCTTCAATACCCGGTCTGCGATGAAATCTTTTCTGGTACGGTTGCTCTCCACAATGGCCTCGATCAGATTTTCCGGCACATCTGCATAATTTGCCAGAAGCTGTTTGGTATCCTTCGGCAGACAGTAGCCGCCATAGCCAAAGCTTGGATTGTTATAATGACTTCCGATACGCGGATCCAGACATACACCATCGATGATCTGCTGGGTGTTAAGTCCTTTGCTCTCTGCGTATGTATCAAGCTCGTTGAAGTAAGCCACACGCAGAGCCAGATAGGTATTTGCAAATAGTTTTACTGCCTCTGCCTCGGTAAATCCCATGAACAGTGTATCAATGTTCTCTTTGATCGCACCTTCCTGAAGCAGTGCTGCAAACTCATGGGCTGCCTCCACCAGACGCTCATCATCCTGATCCGTTCCGACAATAATACGGGATGGATACAGGTTGTCATAAAGTGCCTTGCTCTCCCGTAAAAATTCCGGGCTGAAGATAATATTGCTACTGTTAAACTTCTTACGGACACTCTCGGTATATCCAACCGGAATCGTAGACTTGATCACCATGATGGCATCTGGATTGTATTCCATTACCAGCTTAATGACTGCTTCCACTGCGGAAGTATCAAAATGCTGGGTGCGACTGTCATAGTTGGTCGGCGCTGCGATCACTACGAAATCTGCTGCGCTGTAAGCCGCTTTTGCATCCATGGTTGCTGTCAGATTCAGATTCTTCTCCGCCAGATATTTTTCAATATATTCATCCTGGATCGGAGATCTCCGGTTGTTGATGAGTTCTACTTTCTCCGGCACGATATCCACAGCCAGAACCTTATGATGCTGGGACAAGAGAGTTGCAATGGATAAGCCCACATAGCCGGTACCTGCAACTGCGATTGTATAATCTTTCATTGTATGTTCTCCATTTTTCATAATTTGAAGTCAAACATATATTCCCCATATGCATGAACCAATGTAGAATATTATCATATGACTTTTATTTAAAAGTGATAAAATATATGGTTATTTTATCACTCAAGTATAGCATACTCTCAATCGTATTTCCATCATAAGTCACGCCATCCACATAAAAAATGCCCGCGGAACTCCGCGGGCATAGATTATTTCAACGCCTCTGCCAGCCGGTCAAATGCTTCCTTCAGATATGCTTTTAACTGCTCCGGCCACTCGCCGCCTTCCTCATAAGCAGCCTGACATGCCACCAGTCCCATGGTGTTGAGCTGGCTGTAACCTGCCTGATCCACCGCTTTTCTGAACCAGTGACGCAGCCCCCTGTTCGGGATGAAAATATTAGAGGTCTGAAGTCCCGCCAGGTTAAAGGTCTTACTGGGTGCTGTACAGGTAACGGAGATGTCAAATGCATTTCATGAATCCTACCAAAGATCACCAAGCTTCATCTTGCAGGTGAACGTATCAGAAAAAGGCGAAACACACGGACTTCCATGCATTTCGCCTTCTTTGCATTTCATTTTGTAATTGTTCGGATGCGGAAACAGCTTCTGATGTCCATCCTAGATGTAATACATATTTTCTTCGTCCTGTTCCCGCTGCATACAGTCCTGCTCAAGATCAGCCAATGTCAGATTCTGAAGTATCTGGTCCAGGCGATCATTGACGCGGTCCACAATATCTTTCTGGATCGTCTCTGTCACAATGGAAGCAGTTCCTTCCCCATTGCCGGTCTCCGACTCCAGATGGTAAGAACCTTCCAGAGCTTCCACGATCTGGGAAACCGTAATCTTGTCTGCAGGATAATTCAGCAGATACCCACCCTGGGAGCCTTTGACGCTTCTGACGATCCTGGCCCTGCGAAGGCTTGCAAATACCTGTTCCAGGTACTGCGGGGATATCTGGTTACGCTCCGCAATGCTTCCCAGTGACACATGCGTATCACGGGAATGCATGGCGAGGTCGATCAGAGCGATTACTCCGTATCTGCATTTTTTGGAAAATTTCATCCTTACTGTACTGCCTTAAATGCTTCGTCCAGATCCTGGATGATATCGTCGATATTTTCCGTACCAATAGAAAGACGGATGGTATTCGGTTTGATACCCTGATCCAGAAGTTCCTCTTCTGTACACTGGCTGTGAGTTGTGGTTGCCGGGTGGATCACCAGTGACTTCACATCTGCTACGTTTGCAAGCAGGGAAAACAGCTCCAGATTGTCGATGAAATCTTTTGCTTTCTGTGCATCGCCTTTGATCTCGAAGGTGAAGATAGATCCTCCGCCATTCGGGAAATATTTCTTATAAAGAGCCTGCTGCTGCGGATCCTTGGATACGGATGGATGATGAACAGCCTCAACCTGCGGATGATTATTCAGATACTCAACTACCTTCAGTGCGTTCTGTACATGACGCTCTACACGAAGGGACAGGGTCTCCAGTCCCTGCAGGAAGATCCAGGAGTGGATCGGAGAAATAGTTGCTCCGGTATCACGCAGAAGGATTGCACGGATCTTGGTCACAAATGCAGCCGGTCCTACAGCTTTGGTAAAGCTGATGCCATGATAGCTCGGGTTCGGCTCAGTCAGTGACGGGAATTTTCCAGATGCTTCCCAGTCGAATTTACCACTGTCTACGATCACACCACCAATCGTAGTTCCATGTCCGCCGATGAATTTGGTTGCAGAATGAACAACAATATCTGCACCGTACTCGATTGGACGAACCAGATACGGAGTTGCGAAAGTGCTGTCAACAACCAGCGGGATCTTATGTGCATGAGCGATCTTGGCAATAGCCTCGATATCTACTACATCAGAGTTCGGATTTCCAAGAGTCTCAATGTAAACTGCTTTGGTATTTTCCTTGATGGCAGCCTCTACTTCATCCAGATCAAAAATATTTACAAAGGTGGTCTCTACGCCGTATGCCGGAAGAGTATGCTCCAGCAGGTTGAAGGTTCCGCCGTAAATATTTTTTGCAGATACGATATGGTCACCGCTCTGTGCCAGGTTCTCAATGGTGTAGGTAACTGCTGCTGCACCGGAAGCAACTGCCAGAGCTGCAACGCCGCCTTCCAGAGCTGCAATTCTCTGTTCAAATACATCTTCCGTCGGGTTGGTCAGACGTCCGTAAATGTTTCCTGCATCTGCAAGACCAAATCTTGCTGCTGCGTGATCGCAATTACGGAATACATAAGAAGATGTCTGGTAGATCGGCACTGCGCGGGCATCCGTTACCGGATCCGGGCTTTCCTGTCCTACATGAAGCTGAAGGGTCTCAAATTTGAATTTTCTGTCTGCTCTTTTCAATTTTTCTGCCATGGGTCTGTACCTCACTTTATCGTTGTATGTGTGTTTGCGATTATCTGCAGATCACCACCTTGATGGTCACTGATCTGTCTTTATTTACTCTGCGAACAGAGGTGTGGAATAATATCTGTCTCCACTGTCCGGAAGAAGTGCTACGATGGTCTTTCCTTTATTTTCCGGTCTCTGAGCCAGCTGGATCGCTGCTTTGAGTGCTGCGCCTGAAGAAATACCTACCAGTACACCTTCATGTTTTGCAAGAAGTTTTCCACCTGCAAATGCGTCGTCATTTTCAATGGTAATGATCTCATCATATACTTTGGTGTTCAGTACATCCGGAACGAATCCAGCTCCGATTCCCTGAATCTTGTGTGCTCCGCTTCTGCCCTCGGAAAGTACTGGGGATGAAGCCGGCTCCATAGCTACGATCT
>OGKG01004082.1_pt1 | contig 12735 bp, 8 predicted proteins | sample 1572201 | NCBI WGS metagenome assembly OGKG01 (sample SAMEA2582146, study PRJEB24529) | metagenome | biome: Human gut stool | place: China | collected 2011 | reverse complement strand
TTTTATTTGTAGCATTTCCCGGCTGCACAGATGCTGTAATTGTCGCTGTCTGACCAACTTTTAATGAAAGTGAACTGTGATTTAATGTAATCCCCGTTACATAAGTGACCGGACGATTCGTTACACTAAAGTCAACATAAACTGCCTTTCCACCTGTTCCATTGGCACTGTACGGTTTCATCCATAGACGATAGTTTCCTGTACCGAGTTTTCCTATATTGTAGCTGTTTCCCGTTACATAGTGGTCAATCAGATCCGCTCCGCTTTTTGGGTTATAGCGTAATGTAAAGCCATATGAGGCAGTGTTTGCAGGGGTATTCCATGAAACAACCACATCTTCATCTGTATAATAATTCGATCTTGCACTGATAGACAGACTACCCGGATTCGTACTTCCCAAATAAACATATCCTAAAAATCCGGCATTTCGAGATGCAATATTGGAAACATTTGTTGTAAATATTCCACAATATCCATGTGCAGCGTCACTATACCCTGTACCGCCCTCACTGATATAAGCAGTACTTCCTTCAATTTTTTCCAGGATTGCCACATGATTTGACCAGCATATGATTGCCGGAGCTGATGGAGTCTGTCCTGTTTGAAATCCTTCTCTTCCATTGCCGCCATTCCACCAGTTTGTGCCCGCTCGAACGATATTTCCTTTTCCTGTCAGCTGATTTACCCTTGCTGACGCAAACCATGCGCACCCCTCGTTAGTATACGCATATTGCCCCCAAGAATAACTTTGAAATGTTGTATATGGTGCTGAATTAATATCAATGCTAACTCCACCGGTACCATTATTTTTAATTCCACTACTACATGCTGCGGATACTTCCATAGCACTTTGCGGTTGCAAAGTAATGCCAACTACCATTAAAAAGACCAATATTACTGTACCAATTCTTTGAAATATTTGTTTCATATCTACATTTCCCCCTTACTTCAATTTATCTTATTTTTAAACATAACTGTCTCCTGTTTTCAAATAGAACACATTGAAATAATTAGTTATAAAGGTAGCAGTTGCCGAGGATATATTCCTCAAACCACCCCATATATACATCTGTTATTTTTATTTTTATAAATCTGGCATTTCCAATATCTACTTTAAAATGCTTATATTCCTGTGTTGCTGTAATTGTTTCTGATGTATAAACCAACTGATCATCTGCATAAATCTGCATCACAGCATCCTCTGTCTTCGAATCGGCGCACGCAATATCTCCCTCTATATATTGATATAACCCATTCAGAAAATACGTTAATTCTGATTCTCCATCAACTTCCGTACTTACTAGTAATGCATTTGTATAACTTCTTTCCAAACTATCTTTCACAGTTGTTGCTTTTTTATGGTATGTTTCATTTCTATAATACTCCTCCATATCATACAACGCCTGCTTCGCCACCACATAAATCTGTGCCACCGATTTATTTCCCACACGGTCTACTGCCTGCACCGTATAATATCCATTCTGTGTTACCGTAAATTTGCGGACTTTTGTAATGTTATATGCCTGATTGAACTTTGCACTGGATGCATCACTGATCGCACCTTTGATCCATTTTACGCTCTTGATTCCACTAGCATCAGATGCTGACACGGAAATCAGTACTCCACCACTCACAACGGACTGGCTAAGTTTTACAGTCGGTTTTTTCTTATCAATATTTGTTACCGTAATTCTTTTGATCGTTACATTTCCTGCTTTGTCGGTAACTTTTACAGAATAGGTAGCATTTGAAGTTACCTTTTTCTTTTTCGCCTTTGTTATATTCGACGCCTTTTTCCAATAACGCGCATTGCTTTTTGAAATTTTGCCTTTTTTGATCAAAATACTTTTGATCCCGGACTTATCCTTCGCCTGTACCTGAATATATACATTTCCTCTTGTATATCCTGTCTTGTTCAGATACAAAACAACATTCGGCTTTGTCTTATCCTTTTTTGCGGCTGCTACCGTCGTTGAACTTCCCGGTCCGAAAACAACACCAGCTAACAGTATGATTACCAGCATTCCTGCGCCAAATCATGCAGCTTAAAATAATTAAAAATCAAGGTTCTCCTGTTAATTGCATCCGAATCCGTTAACGGATTAGCAAACATCTGGTCCATTAGTCGCTCTGCTCCTCGGGTAACCAATTCACCATACAAACTATAAACGGAATTATTACTATATTTACCTAAAATATTCAGGTCATCCAAAGTCTGTTTATCTGTCTCAAAACTCATTGCTCTCCTCCCTCACCATTTATAATATCAATAATTTTCTCGTTGTTGATAATAATCATTCCATGCCGATCATTAGTAATCCCCTCTGTCAACTGGTAAGTATAAACTGGCTTTCCACCTTCCATTTTAGTAGGAAGATACACGAAACGAATATTCTTGCACCGTTCTTTCAAAACCACCCCCACCTCTATAATATGCGTGGATATCAAGAACAAACAATCAGGCACGCCCGCAAAAGCTTCCGTCACGGCCAACGTGGCATCATAAGCATCCTTGACATTGGTTCCCCGGAAAAGTTCATCAAACACGATAACAAGCTTTTTTGTTTGTTGCAATTGCATAACCACTTTCTTCAACCGCAATACCTCTGCATAGAAATGACTATACCCCATACTCAGATTGTCTGGCAAGTTAATTGTCGTGAACATCCCGTTGCGCACGGAGAATTCCATTGCCTCCGCTGGAACAGGAAAACCCACATGAGCCAGAAAAATCGCGATAGAGAACGTTTTCATAAAAGTAGACTTTCCAGCCATATTAGCTCCTGTCAGAAAAATAACATTACTATTCTCATCTACCTCCAACGTGTTTCCCTTCGGTTTTTTCAAGAATGGGTGAAAAGCCCCTTTTATCTTCAAAACATTACGTTCACCGGGACATACCGAAGCAAAAGCAAATCCTCGTTCTTTAGCCACTCGTGCCACGGCAATATACACATCCATCAAGTAAACATAGTGAAGCATCTTATAAAAACTATCCCGCTCCTCGAAGCGAAATACCCGATCATAAGCAACAGCCTGTTCATAATTTATCTTCTTCTTACCCGAGTACCACGCCCATTTCTCATTATCCAACAACTTTCTCAAATTCAGATTCACCTCAGCCACAGCTTTACTATCCGAGTCTACCGTCTTACTCAAAAAATCATTCAGGGTATTCAACAATTCGAGACACCCCAATATTCCATTCTGAATCCAAGTATATCCCGTATCGGCTCCCATCAGATTTTTCATCTTCCACTCCAAAGTATTATTCTGATGTTGCAACTGACTACGCGTGTCCGTGTTATCCAGATAAAACTCAATCGCATCAAAAATTGCCGCCCGGAACGGGAACTCCATACCACAATTCTGATAGTAATGAATAGCTGCGCTCCTATTAGCAATCAGGTCACATTCCGAGAGGGGATGCTGGAACATTTCTTCCAGCAATTTTGCCCCACCCCGGGTATGTGTTCTGTTAAAGATCTCGTACACCGATTTGTTTGCCCCGGCACTCAATATTGCCAGATCATTCAATGTTTGTTTATCTATTCGAAATCCCATTTATTTCAGTTTATTCTATAACTCAATCGCACCAAATTTTGAAAGACACACTACGAATCATTTGTTAGTTCCTCTTTCTACGAATCATCAGGATTATTCCCCACAACAACAACATCACGGGCAATACCACCATAAAAGCAATCTTCACATACGGCATATCCGGACGTTCCAAATGAATCTTATCATCCGGACCTCCCGGACGACGCACGTCCAAAGGAGCTTCTCCATAAGAGAACCAATGGAAGGTACCAGTCACCAACGGATAATTCGCCACGGGTACCCCTCTCTCTCCCGCAACACCATCATTACTAATACAACTAGCATTACCCAGAATCATGATTCGTTGTTCCCGGTCCCCAACCATACGTGACAAAGCCAAAGCCGTCGGGAACATCCGCTCAATCTCGCCTACCGCGGGGTTTAAGACAACTGTATCATTCACGAAGTCACGAGTTTCCAACTCATTCCAGCATCCCGTGGAATCCGTCCGCAATAATTCACGTACGACAAAACCCTTATCCGTTGTATAATCCAACCCCACGGCATCTTTCATATTCACTTTAAATTTGCGTGTCAACCACATAAATTCATATTGATAAGAAAGCTCTTTCACCGTTTCCGGCACGGGATTTACCATCATAGAATTAGGAAGAATATCCACTTTTCTTTGCACTAGAGTACCCGGCAACAAACGCACACCCAATGGTTCCACGATCGAGTTCATGATATCCTGTTTGCCGGCACCAGCCGCAATTAACAAGTTCCCTCCTCGCTCAATATATTTATTCAATTTAACTGTCTCTTCCTCAGTTAAAGGTTTACTCATATCGGCGATAACCAAAATATTGATATAACTCGGAATATCAGAATCTCCTGAAATAGACACTTCCTCCGTGTCAAACCCTTGATTCAATAACGAATGGCGGAAAGTTTTTTCTCCAGCAAACAACAAATAGTCCCGACGGAGTTGCCCGGTTATGGAAGGTTCTCCATGTCCAGTAAGAAATCCCACTTTAGGCAATTCCATCACAAAACGCTTGAAAGTCACACCAACTTCCGCCTCACTAGGGAATATCTCCACATCATTAAATAAACGCAAAAAAGCCTTTTGCCCGTTTTTCCGCTCTATCAACCGAACAAACACGTTCCCTTCCGGCTCTAAATCAATAATTTTCTTTATTTGCTCCGGGGTTAAAAGTTGCTTAAGATTCCATCCCTTCTTCTCGGCCTCCTCTTCGGCTATCTCTTTAATCGTCTTACCGGGATAACGATTCATTAACCACGGGTTATTAGTTACAGTATCATAATAATACACGTACTTCATCTTGATATCCGGCTTAAAGCGAAGATATTGTTTGAAACGTTGTTTATCGTTATTTACCATCTTGGGAATTCCGAGATAAGCGTTCCGATCCAAATAATTCACATAAGTCGTAATCGTCATTCCATCTTCCAACTGATTCATAATTTCCTGACTCTTCGGGGTCAAAGTCATCCGTTTCGTCTCCGTCGCATCATAAAAACACATCATCATCGGACGGGACGTGATATAACCAATCATACAAGTACCCGCAATCACACCCAAATATTTACCCCACGTCACACTCTTTGGAGCATACTGACGAGTTGAATTCAATCTCAAAATCGCCAACGACAAAAACATAGCCACCACAACTGCAAAATAAATCACATCCTCACTACAAATCAACCCCGCAATCATCTCGCCCGAACGACCGGAAATACAAAGCCAATAAGTGATATCCCGCACGAATTCATAACTCTGCCCCACTTGATTCAAGTAATTTAAAGCTGCCAAAATAACCAATGTTCCAATACCGGCCACAACCTGATAAGATGTTAATGAAGACACGAACAAACCGATTGCCGCATAAGCACACAACAAAAGATACAATCCCAACAAACCAGACAAAGCCTCACCCCAGCCAAAATTATCGATAACGCATCCGCCAAACAACACCATCACGAATAACACACCCATCAACACTAACCCGTACAACATCATAGACAAAAACTTACCCAAAATAATATGAGTAGACGTCACCGGAGATGCGTACAACAACTTGATCGAACCACTACTATACTCTCTACTCATCAACGACATTGTCAGCAAAGGCATGTAAAGATAAAGATACTGTTGCACTACCGTGAACAAACCTCTCATTCCTCCCAACAAATTGGCTGTCAAAAATCCCCAACTATACCCTAACGTATTTGCCTGTGCTTGTTCTCCAATCAAATCAATAAACTGCATTCCTACCTGGAACGAGAACACCACTAAAATGAACCACGCAACCGGAGAATAAAACAACGTGGCTAACTCCGCTTTTGCTATTTTATATATTCGTCTCATAATATCTTACTTCATATTAATTTACATACTACTTTCTTTTCCCTCTCGCCGCATTTTTCGACAACTGGGCAAACACGGCATCCAATGAACTCTTTTCAATAACCAACTCAATCAAACCCCATCCTCGGGTAACGCACTGCTCGGCAACCCGCTTAGCCGTATCCTGATCTCCGTCATACCGTAAACGGAAACGTCTTTCCGACAACGTCTCCACTTTAGAAATACCCGGCAACATCAAATCACACTCCATCGGAGGCGTATCTAGTTCAAGCAACAACGTGTTCGGCTGAATATAATTATCAAACTGCTCTATTGTCCCCGAAAAAATCATCTGCCCGTTCTCGATCATCTTGATCTCCCGACACGTGGCCTGTACTTCCGAAAGAATATGAGTAGACAACAACACGGAACGTTCTTCTGCGATCTCCTTAATCAAATGACGCACTTCCACAATTTGATTTGGGTCCAACCCGTTAGTCGGTTCGTCCAGCACAACAAACTTCGGGTTATGCACGATCGCTTGAGCAATTCCCACCCGTTGCTGGTAACCACCGGAAAGATTACGCAACACCCGTTTACTGAAATGAGTAATCCCACAACGCTCCTTCGCCTCATCCACGGCCGCTTTGATACGAGTCTTATCAACCATATGTAATTCCGCACAATACGTCAGGTACTCGTCCACCGTGAAGTCCAAATGCAAGGGAGCTTTCTGGGGCAAGAAACCCACGTTCTTTTTCGCCTCCACCGGATTCTCCCGTAAATTAATACCATTTATATAAACATTTCCCTCCGTCTGTTTCAACACCCCGCAAATAATATTCATCGTGGTCGACTTTCCGGCTCCATTAGAACCCAAAAGTCCCAAAATACCCCGTTGATTAATCTCAAAATCAATATCTCGGATAGCCCACTGAACACTGTAACGATGAGACAAATGTTCTACTTTTACAATCGAATTTTCCATACAACAATTTCATTAAATTATTTCATACAACGAACTTAAACACCTCTTTTAAATACAGACCGATCCTATGCTATCGCTAAAAAGCGATAGCATAAAAAAGTTCTGTCATTATTAATAAACTGCTTTACTTACTCCGAATACTTTGCATTAGCATTTCCGATCTTCTGGAAATCAATGCCATATTCCTCTAGGAAATATTTCTTCAATATATCATGCTTCTTTTTCACTAGCGGATAAGTCAAATAAGTCGCCCAAGAATTGGACTCCGTTTCCGCATGACTAATCATATTCATCAGATAATGCCTCAAATCATTCGTCCTCGACAATTCCGTTGTTCCATAAACAATGTAAGTACACCAATCATACACGGATCCGTAAGACTCTTCCATATCTATACTCGGAACAAATCCTCTCGTTCTAGCCTCTACTCCAGCTGTAGCCTTCTTGGAATAATCACTCACATAATAAAATTCATCTGGCGCCACAAGTGCTCCGGAATTAATCAAATGCTTCAGGAATTCCTGCTGCAACACATTTTTAAAAGATTTCTCCACCGCTCCCGATAATGAAACGATATCCTTATTCAATCCCGCAATAGCCAACGTATTCGTGGTCAAATAAACTTTATAATAAGTCGCCGATCTCTCGTACGTATAGGTCTGTTTAATTGAATCCGCCATCAATATCCGGTAAGGTAAATTCTTCTGCAAAAAATCCTCAGGATAAAAATCCAACCAGATTCGTTCCATTACATCCAACCAATCCCCGGCATAAACAGGGTCTCCCAATATAGTCCCGTATGAATAATTAGCACTACTACCCACACTCACTTGAGTCCAATTAAAATCCTTCTGCGTGTACTCGTACAGAAAATACGAACCATACGTGTTGAAAAGCTCCACGATACGATCATCCGCTGAAGATTTTCCCTGTGGCAATTGATAACTTCCTACAAATGGAATATCCGGTCCTAAATCCTTATCATCCGAGCAAGCCGTCCACGTGCTTAAAGCGACAAGCACAAAAACAAATATCTTTCGCATAATTCTCTTTTTTATGATTATTCTACAACTCCTTGTCTTAAAGGTTCGCTATCAGAAACGTTCTGCACCAATTGACGATTCTTTTCCATCACACTCGGAGGGATCGGAAGCGTATACATCCGATCCTTTTCCTTCAACGTGTACACCATCTTCGGGGCGGTCTCACTCTCCTGATAAACATGCTTGATCTCTGGCATACCATAACGCCGCAAGTCAAACCAACGATGTCCTTCAAAACAAAGCTCCAAACGCCGTTCCTTACGAATCGTATCCAATAATGCCACGGGATCCGTGATATTTACATCTTCATACCCCTCGATACGTTTTTTTCGAAGTTCATTCAAATCAGACAATGCCTCCGCACTTTTATCCGGCATCTGGGCATAAGCCTCAGCTCGATTCAAATAAGCTTCCGATAAACGCAAACACTGTCTCGGTTCACCCTCAACACCATACTTATTATAAATATACCCTCTAAACTTTCCTCCCGCAGCATAATCCTCAATAATATACATCCCCATTCTCTTATCATTAGCCGTATACAAACTCAACAAGTCCGAACTAAAAGTAAAAGCACTACTAAAACTAGCGATACTACTTCCAAAAATCCATAAAGTTTCATTCATTGTATAACTATTCATACCCGCAAAATCACCGTCTTCCAAAGAAGTCAGATCACTCAATCCCTTACCTAAGCGAATAGCCTCCGTAGCCGCTTGTGCTGCATCACTCCATTGTTCCATGTAAAGATACACGCGGGATAATAAAACCTTCACGGCAGGAAGATTTATTCGATAATTCCCTATCACGACCTCATATTTCTCGAACAAACGTGCAGAAGCATTCAAATCTTCTAAAATCCGTTCGTATACCTTTTCCACGGTCTCCCGGGGACCACCGATTTCCTCGTTTACAGCGGAAACCAACTTCAAGGGAACACCCAATGCCGTCTTATTATAATTATAAGGTTCACCATACAAGTTCACCAACCAAAAATAATAATAAGCCCTTAATGCCAAAGCCTCGGCCTGCACTTTTTCACGTTCGGCTTCCGTGCCGATTGCATCACCAATATAATCCAACACGGCATTACATCCCTTGATCCTCTCGTAAAACTGGTAATATTCCGTGGAAGCCAATACAACTCCTTCGTTCCGTCGGAACATATCCGGCTGCCAAGTAAACATAGGAAACCACGCCTCAGCTTCCGTACTTCCCAAAACATTTCCCACCAATTCCTGTCCCAACCAGTTCATCTCTTTATCATCATCCAACTGGGCACAAATCGCCCCGGGATAATTAGACACACTGGGATAACCGCTCCCCATCAGCAACTCGCTAAAATCCGTAACCGTTTTAGGAATAACCTCATCCTGCGATTCTTCATTTAAAAAATCGGAACAACCTCCCCACGACAAAGTCCACACCGCAAGAATCACCCACTTAAATATATCTTTTATATTCATCTCTTCTATTTTAAATTTCAACATCAAAATGCCACACTCAATGACAACGACATCGTACGCCTAGTGGGCCATCCACCTGTCTCCGGATCAATCCCCTCCCATTTCTTATCGAATACAATCATAAATGGGTTAGACATACTTACCCCTAAACTCAAACTATTAGCATGTATGGCTTGCAAAATTTTCTCTCCGAATTGATAATTCAACGATAATTGCGTGCAACGAATAAAATCAGTATCGGCTACTCGGATATCCGCCAAATTATACATTTGATAAGGAGTTTTATAACTTCCGGATCCCGGTAATGCCAATGCATCTGTCCGGCCTCGTCCCGGCAAAGAGGGATAAATAGTCTCATCCCCGGGATTTTTCCAACGATTCAACAATTTCCGCGAAACATTTAATTCCGGAGAAGGAAGCCCTTTTTGGCCATTGGATGTATTATACAAATCCGGGATACGTCCCTGTCCTCCAAACTGCATGGAAAAATTCGCTTGTAACCGCAAATTCTTATAACGAAACGAGGTTGAAAGCCCTCCACTAAAATCCGGTTCATCCTTACCGCTATAAACCAAATAATTCATAAAATTATCCGTATCCAAATCCAAATTCTTAAACAGAGGTGTTCCATCCTCCGGGTCAAGTCCGTCAAACTCTAAAGAATAAAAACTTGAATACGACTCCCCGTTTACGATACACGTCCCATTCAAAAAATCATCCAACGTATTCACCCGTTCATTATTCGTTTGTTTATTTTTCGTAACAGCTGTATTCACTGAAAACTGCCAGGTGAAATCCTTATTCCGAACAGGAACCACGTTCACGGTTAAATCATACCCCTTATTCTCCATCTTTGAACCGAAAATCACGGAATTTTGCATACCATTCTCCGCCGGCACATCCCTGGATGACAATACATCACTATCCTTCTTGAACATATTAGCCACCAAATTCAAACGCCCCTTCAAAAAAGACAAATCCACGCTAAAATTCCACGTTTTTGTTTTCTCCCAGCCCAGATTATCATAAGGCAAACTCCTAATGTTTAAAGTATATTGTTTATACTGATTATGGAAACCGCCATCCGAAGCGATCAAATAAGGAGACACGGTTTCCACCGCCATTCCCTGGTAACCGTACGAGGCCGAAAGATCAAGCCCGTCAATCCAATCCCAACCCGCTACAAAATGTTCGTTCCCCACTCTCCACTTTAAACCAGCAGACCAGGTAGGACGGAATTTTTTATCCGGATCCTGCCCGAAGCGGTTAGAAGCATCCAAACGGGCATTAAAATTCAACACGTAACGATTATCATACGAGTAAATGCCCGTAAAATATTCGCTCAAAGAATTATTCTCCCGGTTCACCACCTTACGGTTTGTCCTCATATTCTCATAAAGATCATTATCCAAGGTAGTTCTCCCGACTGGCGTATAAGTAAGAGGCACACTCGCGAATCCTTCTCCCCGGAACTTCAAATAGCCGAAAGTCTTATTATTTGCCCCCGTTGTTTTGGCTGAAGTTGCTTCAATACCCAACTGCACGGTAAAACGATGTACATCATTCAATGTTTTGTCATACACTAAACTATTCCGGAAAGTATAAGTCCGTACGGAAGTCTCCTCCGTGTATAACAAACCACCCCATGGCAAACGGGAAGCTTTTTCTTCCGCACTATTGGCCAACACACTTCCGTACTCATACCCTCTCGTTTGGGTGATATAAAACGAATTCTCTGTCGCCCAACTTTTAATATTAGAAGAAGACAAATCATAAGAAAACACTCCCTGATATTGTAAGCCTGGCAACAACTCCCAATTTAAATCCAAAGTTGCGGACAATTTCTTTGAATTATTCTTGTTTCCTGTATTTTTCCGTTCATTAATAATATTATAATTGTACACATTTTTCAAGCTCTTGACCGTACTCAAGACCCCCATTTTCTCATGATAGAAATACGTCCCGTCCTCATTATATGCGGGAATTACCCGAGAAGTACTATAAGCATAATTAAACGGGTTCACATCATAAGCAAAACCATCCGTAGTCCGATAACTCCCGTTAAGCATAAAACTCGTACGAAAAGAGGAAGTAAACCTCACCGTCGTGTTCGAACTCACCGAAAAATTAGCCATTTCATTCCCGATAGCTTCCCCGATCGTTTCGGAAATATTAATTGAAGTCCGATTAGAAATCTTATCCGACCCACCGGTCACGCTCAACGAATGTGTATGGCTCACTGAATTTCGGAATAAAATATCAAACCAATCCGTGTTCACTCGTTCCAACCGACGAAACTCCTCTAGCATCTCACTTTCGGTAATTTCCTTGCTATTCAACTTCGCTACCAATCCCTCATACCCGATAGATAAAATGGAAGACGGGAAAGACACTCTCTCTTCATATATCTCCTGTGACAACCGCATCCGTTCCTGTGAATTCATCTGCTCATACAACCCATAATGAGGCCGCTGTCCCACGGTCAACGTACCGCTATATGAAACAGAAGTTCTCCCTGTTTGAGCTCTTTTTGTCGTGATCACGATTACCCCGTTAGCTGCATTTGACCCGTAAATAGCCGTGGCCGAAGCGTCCTTCAACACAGTCAACGTCTCAATATCATTAGGATTTAACCAAGAAATAGCATTGGCTACAATCGTACGCATGTCCTCTATATCCCCGGATAAATCTTCCTGCATAGCAATCGGATCGCGCTGAATCACCCCATCAACAACCCAAATCGGTTCTTGATTTCCCAGCAAAGTAGAAGTCCCTCTTACCCTAATCTTCGGATTTGCCCCAACTTGTCCCGTATTCATACGAACCGTCATACCGGGAACAACTCCTTGCAACATCTGGTCAATAGAAGTCACGCCAGCCACTTTAATATCATCTACTTTTACGGAAGTTACTGCTCCCACATAACTACCCTTATTAATATTCATGTACCCGGTCACTACAACATCCTCCAACGTTTTCACATCCTCCTTCATCACCACGTTAATCGTATCCTTCCCGGCATAAACAATTTCCTGTGTCAACATTCCCACGAACGAATACACCAACGTAAACTTTTTCGGGGCATTCGGAATCGTCAACGAGTACTTTCCATCATGCCCCGTTGCTGTTCCGATAGCCACCCCTTTCATCTGCACAGTCACGCCGGGAAGAGGCTGTTTTTTCGTATCAGAAACTTTTCCCGTTATAACGATCTTCTTTACTTCCTTATCTTCCTGGGCATCCCGAGGCCGCACAACAATCAGCTTGTTCCACACTCCACCGTACTTGTCCTATCCTTCCTCTCCCCGAAACAGCCTGCCCACC
>OGKG01004080.1_pt1 | contig 12741 bp, 8 predicted proteins | sample 1572201 | NCBI WGS metagenome assembly OGKG01 (sample SAMEA2582146, study PRJEB24529) | metagenome | biome: Human gut stool | place: China | collected 2011 | reverse complement strand
TATACAAGGATATGCTTATACTTGTTATTGCATATGTGATTTCAATTGGAGTAGTCCAGATATCAAGATATATAAAACGTTTTTATGTTCGCAGATTCGCCAATAATGTTAATAGAAGAATGAAGAAGATATTGTATGGGACGCTTGTGTTAAAGAGCAAGACAGAACTTGAAAGTGAAGGTATGGGCGATATTATGACAAAGGCAATCCTTGATGTTGATGATTGTGCTGAGGGCATGAGAAAGTTCACAACAGAGGTGTTTGATACAGGAGTAGCACTGGCTGCATATGCAGGAATGCTGCTTGTATATGATGTAAGGCTGGCACTCATTGCAATGATATTTCCACCGATATCTTATATGCTTGCAGAGAAGATGAAGATTATCGTACAGAGAACAGGTGCAGAATATAAAAGACAGTTAGGAATATTAAGCAATGCCACACTAGACAGAGCTTCTAATGCCATAACTTACAGGGTATACGGAAGGGAAGAGGACAGAAGAATTGCATACGAAGATAATCTTTCATCATATGAGAAAGCTGCTATCATGACAAATATATGGAATTCTTCAATGACACCCTTATACAGGATTATATCAATGACAGGTATAATATTTATATTATATTTCGGCAGTAAAAATGTACTTGGAACGGGGTGGAAAAGCTGGGATATCGCGGCATTTACGACATTCCTTGCCTGTTTTATAAAGTTATCGGATAAGTCTTCAAAGGCGGCAAAGCTGTTTAATGCAGTTCATAAGGCACAGGTTTCGTGGAAACGTATTAAACCGCTTATGGTTATTCAGGATAAAGATACAGATTGTAAAAATCAGACATCAGGAAAGCTTGAAGTAAAAAACTTAAGTTTTACATATCCAGATGGAAAAACTGTATATAATGATATTTCCTTTACTGCAGAGCCGGGGGAGATTATAGGCGTTACAGGTCCGGTTGCTAGTGGTAAGTCAACATTTGGAAGGACATTTCTGTGTGAATATCCATATGAGGGAAGTATAAGGTATAACGGATGTGAGCTAAGAAATACTACGGATAATGTAAGGTCGGGGATAATAAGCTATCTTGGACACGACCCTGAGCTTTTTAATGACTCTATTAAGAATAACGTGCTTCTTGGTGACGATTGCAATGTATCAGAATACCTCAAGAACGTATGTATCGATAAAGAAGTTTCACAGATGGAAAATGGAGTTGACACACTTATTGGTAATGGTGGTGTAAGACTGTCGGGTGGACAGGCACAAAGAATAGCACTTGCCAGAACACTTTGTCATAAGAAGCCGGTACTTGTGCTTGATGATCCATTTTCAGCACTGGATATAAGCACTGAGAAAAAGATATATAACAACCTTTGTGATATAGCAAAGAATAATATTGTAATTATTATAACACATCGTCTGTATATGTTCCCGAAGATGGATAAGGTTATATGGATGGATAATGGAAAGGCAATAGTTGGAACACACGAAGAGATTATGTTACAGTGTCCGCAGTACAGGAAGTTGTATGAAAATGTCAGCACACAGATGAGGTAGACGTGGCTGAACATACAGAAAAAGGTACATTACAAAATAAAAATACCAACGAAAATAAGAAAAAGGAGGTGGATAATATTGAGCAGTAATAATGTAAACAGCACAGAAGCCAATAATTATTATATTAATAACGTTGATAATAAGAAAATAAATAACAAGAATTCACACAACGTAGTTTTAATAATATTACATACTATAATAAAGAGAAAATGGCTTTCTCTTGGAATTATAATTTCAGTATGTGGTGCGGTTATAACGGCTCTTTATCCCCCACTTGTACTTGGAAAAATAGTAGATACTCTGACAACAGGAAGTCAGTTGCCTGTATATCTTGTATTTCTTTATATGGCATTTACAGTTATTACAGGTCTTATGGAAGCCACAAGAGAAGGGCTTCTTACAATATTTGGGCAGAAGATAACACATGCACTTAGAAGTGGACTTATGGAGCATTTTGTAAGACTTTCTACTGACTCACTTAATAAGCAGGAGCCAGGTGCTGTTGTATCAAGGTTTGTAGGTGATGTTGATACAGTTGAGAACCTTTTCACCTCGGGAATTGTAAGTATGTTTGCAGATGCCTGTAAGATAATAAGTATTCTTGCAGTTATCTGGTTCAGAAATAAAGGACTTGCAACAGTGCTTATAGTGCTTCTTCCATTTTTATTCTGGTTTACAAGACATATACAGAAGAATATGCTTGATGCCCAGTTAAAAAATAGACGAGCAGTAAGCCGTGCTTCAGGACATGTACCTGAAACACTTCACAATATCCGTACGATCCATAATCTTGGCAAGGAGAAGTATATGGAGAAAAGATACGATGAATATATAAGCGACAGCTACAAAGCTATGGAAAAGACCAACTTCTACGATGCCGTATATTCACCAGTTATTCTTATATTAAATGCAGTTGTAGTGGCGGTAGTTATGTTGTTTTCAGCCTCAGGCAATGCCAAAGTCCTTACACTTTTTGGTATGTCAGCAGGTACAGCAGTAGCAGTTATTAACTATATATCACAGATATTCTCACCAGTTGAAAGTCTTGGAATGGAAATCCAGACGATACAGTCAGCGATTGCGGGCGTGAGAAGAATAAATGAATTCTTTGAACTTCCAGTACTAGATAACAATGAAGAATTACAGGCAGAAAAGACGTTTGATAGTAAAAATGATACACCTTATGTCCAGTTCAATGATGTAACATTCGGATATGAGGCTGATCACATTGTAATAGCTGATAAGACATTTGTTGTAAACAGAGGAGAGCAGGTTACACTATCAGGAAGGACAGGTGCAGGTAAGAGTACAATATTCAAGCTGCTTTTAGGACTGTATAAGCCACAGAAAGGTTCTATCCTTATAAATGATATGAATTCAGCTGCGATACCAGATAACAGAAAGAGAAAAATATTTGGTTATGTTGAGCAGTCATTTCATATGGTTCCGGGAACTATTAAAGACCAGATTACACTTTATGACAAGTCCATATCTGACGAAGCTGTTATCAAAGCGGCAAAGCTTACAGGACTTCACGATACAATTATGAACTTTGAAAATGGATACGATACCCAGTGTACACAGGAAGTATTTTCGCAGGGACAATGGCAGTTGTTATCCATAGCAAGAGCTACAGCTGGCAACCCAGAGCTGCTTTTACTTGATGAGATAACAGCCAATCTTGATGCCAACACAGAAAGAGATGTTCTTACAGCACTTAAAGGTGTATCTGAAAACAGAACAGTTATATCAATATCACACAGGGTTACGGCAAGAACAGGACGTGTAATAAGCTGTTAAATACAATATTTTATAATGACAATGACGCCAGAATGTGATAATATTTTTTATATTGGATAATTTAATGAATTAAAGTATATTAGGTGGACAAAGTGGAAGATATTATGTATAGCATTAACAGGTTGTTAAGCATTACAATTGGAAATAATAGGGCATATTTAGATGTGCAATATGTTAATATTGCTATGTTGGTCTGGGGTTGTGTATTCTGCTTAATAGCAGGGATAGGAATGATTTTAAGTAAGAATTTTGACCGCCGTAAGAGGCTGTGGATGATACTTTTGCAGTTTGCAACAGTTGTTCTGTTGCTCAGTGATGCAACCGCCTGTATATTCAGAGGTTGGACGGGTGTATTTGGATATTGGATTGTAAGGATAAGTAATTTTATAGTATTTCTTGACAATAATATAATATTATATTTGTTTCACAGGTATGTGTGCAGTTTTATTTTTACGGAACAGGAAGAAAGAACTTTAAAAAGAGCAACATTTATAAATATACTGTGTGCCGTGGCAGTAGCTCTGGTTATTATTTCACAGTTTACAGATTTGTATTACTATTTTGATGCACAGAATGTATATCATAGAAGTGAAGGTTTTATAATATCTATTTTTATACCTGTAACAGGAATGATGGTAGAGATGTCATTTTTGATAGAATACAGAAAGAAATTAAGCAATACTACAATTTCTTCACTCGGTTCATATATTATTCTTCCAATTGTAGCGGCAATAATACAGTTCTACTTTTATGAAATTTCGCTGATTGATATAGCTATATGTAATTCAATGATAGTTATGTATATAACTGTTATTGGTGAACAGAACAGGAAACTTGACAATCTGGAACAGAAGCAGATTAAGACAGAGGCTGAACTTGAAATATCTATGGTGCTTAACCAGTGTATAGCAGAACTGACAACTGAAGCGGATATTAACATAGCTATACATAATCTTCTTGCAATTATTAATAATTATTTTGGTGCTGACAGATGTTATATTTTTGAAAATAATTACGATGATAATACAATGGATAACACCTATGAGTATGTTAGTGATAGTATTACAGCAAAGAAGGATAAGCTTCAAAAGCTTTCAATGAATATTGTAAGTTTATGGATGGAGAATTTTAAAGAGGAAAAGCCATATTATATAGCAGATATCAGCAAGCAAAAGGAAGAACCTGTATACAATATGCTGCATGAACAGAATGTAGACAGACTTCTTGCAGTGCCATTAAAAAGAGATGGAAATATAATTGGATTTCTTGGAGTGGACAATCCGGTTAATCATTACGAGGATATGGCATTGTTGTCTTCTATACAATATTTTGTTACTAATAGTCTTGAAAAGCGTGTGCAGCAAGATAGGATGCGTTATTTAAGTTACAGGGATATGCTTACAGGTTTGTACAATCGTAACAAATATATAAGCATTGTTAAAGCGGCTAAAGACCAGATACTTAAAAATGTCGGAGTTGCTTACATAGATCTTAATGGTCTGAAAGCAATTAATGATAATTATGGACACTCTAATGGTGATAAGTTCATATGTACAGCAGCAGACACATTCAAAATGGTATTCCCGGATAATTCTTACAGGATAGGTGGGGATGAATTTGTAATTATAGAGCAGAATATTGAGCGTGATAAATATGAAGAAAGAATTACAGCCTTGAAAAATATAATGCAGGATAAACAAGTAAGCATATCCATAGGAGTTCTGTGGAGAGAGCATGTTGACGATTTAGAAGAATTATTAAAGGCGGCAGATAAGCTTATGTATATGGAGAAAGATATGTATCATAATAACAGAGAATAAAGTTAAAATAAAAGGGATTTGGGATACACTTTCCAAATCCTTTTTGTGTTCTTTTTGTGCTGTTAAGGGATTTATAATAAAAGCTATGATGGGTATGTATCCCCAGCACAAATATAATTATAAAATGTTGTTAAAACAGCATAAAATGCTTGTTACTTTGGAACAAATGCTTGTTGTTTGTTATATTGATTGTTATAGTCAGACTATATTAATCAATGCCATTTGATATTTGAATTCAGTATTAATATCTTAGGCGGGAAAAGAGGTATAATATGGCTGAAAAGAAATTTATTAACGCAAAGTTAAAAGGATATAATGAATTACAGGAAATACTTGTTGAGGACGGAGTATTTAAGGCAATTGCACCACATATAGATGTAGATAGTGATTGTGAAATTGAGGATTTGGGAGGCAAGCTTACACTGCCACCATATGTTGACCCACATATTCATCTTGATTATGTATTCACAGCAAGAAAGCAGGGCGCAACTAACGGAACAGGAACATTATTTGAAGGAATTCAAAGGTGGAGTGAAACTAAATCAGATTTAACAATTGATGAGATAAAGGCAAGAGCAATAAAGGCAGTTAAAATGGAGGTGTCACACGGTGTCCAGTTCATAAGAACACACGCTGATGTAACTGACCCTAACCTCACAGCCTTAAAGGCACTTCTTGAATTAAAGGAAGAATTAAAAGATATTGTAACAATCCAGATTGTATCATTTCCACAGGAAGGAATGTATTCTTACAAAGATGGCGACAAGCTTGTTGAAGAAGGACTTAAAATGGGTGCTGATTGTGTAGGTGGTATTCCACATTTTGAGTATTGCAGGGAATTTGGTGAGAAATCAATCCATAAGGTTGTTGAATTAGCTGTGAAGTATGACAAGCTTATTGATGTACACTGTGATGAGAGTGATGACCCAATGAGCAGGTTTGTGGAGCTTCTTACAGCACTTTCAATTGTTGAAGGAATCGGACCTAAGACAACAGCAAGCCATACCTGTTCATTAGGTTCAGTAGATAACAGCTACGCATTCAGAATGATGAAGAATTTCAAGAAAGCAGGACTTAACTTCATTTCCTGCCCAACAGAGAATATATATCTTCAGGGCAGACAGGATACATATCCTAAGAGAAGAGGTCTTACAAGAGTTAAGGAATTATATGAAAATGGAATAAATGTATGCTTTGCACAGGACTCAATTCAGGATCCTTGGTATCCGGCAGGCAATGGCAATCTTATGAATGTGCTTGATAATGGTATACATATATCCCAGATGATGTCATTTGAGGAAATGGATAACTGCCTTGACCTTATAACTGTTAATGGTGCTAAGACTATGAACATATCAGACATATATGGAATTGAGGCAGGCAAGCCAGCTAACTTTATTGTTGTCGATGCCAGAAGCGAATTCGAGGCAGTATGCGAAAGAGCCGATGTTGTTGCAAGTGTCCGTAATGGTGAATATCTGTTTAAGAAAGCACCAGTGGCTTTCGAGGCTTTGAGTGAATTTATGGCATAGATAAAAAGAAAAATATGATATAATGAGCACAAAAGAAAAGGAAGCGGCTGCGAAGCAGACATTTACTTTTCTTGTGCCATTAACGAACGAACAGTCATGCGAAGCAGGACAAAGAGTGCGATGAGCACGAGTTCGTGAGTGTAGGGAAGATAAAGAGTGAATTATGATATAATATGACTACTTCGTAGTCACTTAGAAGTTTCTTCGAAACTTCGGATGCGTGGAAAAACAACGCAGGGCATATGATATAATGAGCACAAGAGTGCTCATCTTAAAAGTTCCTTATGGCACTATAAATAATTATAATAATATGTAAATAATAATTACAACATACAATATAGGAGCAGCAATATGTTTCAATGTAAAGATCTTCTCACTCTCCCCTCAATGGCGAAAGCCAGAATAATAGCAGGAAAGAGTGGTTTGTCCAATAGAATAAGGTGGGTATATAAGCCTGAGAATATGAATTTTGCGAAGTGGGTAAAGGGACAGGAGCTTTTGATTATAAGCACGCCTGTTATACAGAGTAAGGATTTTGACCTGCAAGCAGTTATTAAGAAAGCTAAGAAGCTTGATATGGCAGGTGCATTGCTTCTTGTTGGTGATAAGTACATTGCCAGTATAGGCAGTACAATAATATCCTATTCCAATCTTAACGATTTTCCGATATTTGTCATATCAGGTGAAATTCCTCTTGTTGACATTTTTGAAGAAATCGGACACGCTATTGCGTATAATAAAGACTCAGATGTATTAAGTGATGATATTCTTTCAGGAATTATATTTGGAAAGGACATCAATATAGAAGCATTTTCTATTAAATTTGAAGAAGCTGGCTATGACATCAATGGTAATAACCGTATGTTTATGATTAATATTCATTCAGATAATAAGATAGAGAATTTTGATTATGATTTCATTATGAATAAGCTGAGGGACAGTTTTGCACAGAACAATGGAAGTCTGATTTTATCAAGATATGCTAATAACATAGTTGGCTGTTTTAATTGTTTGGAAAATGCTGATGATACACACGGTCTTATTAATCAATCTTATGAAGCATTATCTGAATACGTGCAGGGCAGGTATACGGATATAAAGCTTGTTATGGGAATTGGACGTGAATATAATGGAATATCACATTTGCAGAAAAGTTTTACGGAGGCTTCAAGGTGTGTAATCCTTTCGGAGAAGATACAGCTTAATGGAAGTGTGTTCTGGTATGAAGAAATGGGAATATATAACCTGTTCTCTGAATTTGGAGATAAAAAGCTTATACAGGACTTTGTTGACAGTACATTAGGCATAATTATTGACTATGATAAGGAGAATAATACTAATCTTTTACAGACGTTAAAAGCGTACCTTTGGAACAATAACAGCCTGCTTCACGCTTCTGAACAGTTATTTACGCATCGTAATACAGTAAAGTACAGAATACAGAGAATAACTGAGCTTACGGGCAGGAATTTTGATGATGCGATGACACGTCTGGAGTTTATGAATGCTTTGATATGTCTTGAGGTAAGATAGACATTTGTGCTGTGAGAACAAATGAAGTAATACAAGATTGTTATTAGAAGTCATAACAATAAAATATTTATAAAAGAATGTTGAAGTATATATGTCTTAGTGATATATTCTTGAACATAGACAAGAAGCAAAGGGGCTTCTGCTAATGGTAATATTAGCGGAAGCCCCTTTTTGTGTATTAGTAAAAATGTTAATCTAACTGGCAGTAAAGGCTGAAATAGAAATTACTAAAGCACATTCATTGTTTATCTTGTGGTATATAAAATGTACCGCTGGACGCGTCAGATATTAATAAATATTTATATAACAGGAGGAAATGATTATGAGCTACGGTCTTATAGCAGTAATAATTGTAATCGGTATTGTCATAGGTGCTATAGCTACTAAGAAATGTGAGCCATTTCTTATAGGCGGTTCAATTATAGGAGCAATATTTTTATATAAGCAGGATTTTATAACCGAATGGGTTAATACACTTGAAGGTGTTATGAGTGATGAAGCATACTTAATACTTGTATGTGGTTTGTTTGGAAGTATAATAGCACTTCTTACAGCCTCTAAGGGACATTTTGGATTTGCAAAGATTGTTTCAAAGATATGTAACAGCGAAAGAAAGACTTTATTCACAACATTTATATTAGGTGTAATTATATTTATTGATGATTATCTTAATGTATTATCAATAGGTACAGCAATGAAGAAAGTATATGATAAAGTAAAAGTACCAAGAGAAGCACTTGCATATCTTCTGGATAGTACAGGTTCACCGGTCTGTGTTATGTTCCCATTCTCATCTTGGGCAGCATATTTTGGAGCTATCTTTTTCGCACAGGAGAGTGTTCAGGCACTTGGTGCAAAGACCTGGATGGGAGCTTATATAAAAGCAATTCCATTTTGTATATATCCAATAGTTGCATTACTTATTGTAATTCTTTTCTCAGCAGGTGTATTTCCTAAGCTTGGCGGAATGAAGAAGGCTTATGAAAGAGTTGCAGCAACAGGTAAGGTTTACAGTGATGCAAGTAAGAAGTACAATATGGACGATGGCGAAGGCGAACAGGACGGCAACATATTCAATTTCCTTGTTCCAATGCTTGTACTTGTAGTTGTAGCCTGTGTTACAGGTAACCTTGTAGTAGCACAGATTATATGTCTTGCAGTAACACTTGTTATGTATCTTGCAGAAAAGCTGATGACATTTACAGAATACTGGGATAATTTCGTAAAAGGATTTGCAGATATGCTTCCTATTATAATTCTCCTTATAGCAGCACTTACATTCCAGACAATTGCAAGCCAGATGCAGATGACAGAGTTCTTCATAGATATTACACAGCCAATATTATCAGCAAAGATTTTCCCAATGCTTGCATTTATCATTACTGGTATATTAGCATTTATGATAGCCAATGCGTGGGGCATATGTACACTTGTTGCACCAGTTCTTCTTCCACTTGGTGCAAGTGTAGGAGCCAATGCAATACTTATAATGGCAGCAATTCTTTCAGGTTGTGCATTTGGTAATCACGCCTGCTTCTACTGTGACACAACAGTTCTTGCTTCACAGGGTTCAGGTATTGATAACTTTGACCACGCAGTATCACAGCTTCCATATGTACTTATAGGAGCTGGAATAAGTATAATTGGTTTCCTTGTATTAGGATTTGTTATGTAAGTTATGTAGGGATTAATTAGAAAATGTTAATTGGAAATATGACATATAAAAAATTATAATATGATTTCAGACATATAGAAATTATAATAAAACAACAAATATGATTTCAGAACGGAGGCAGTTATGAGTGATAAGAAATATGTCGTTACAATAGCAAGGCAGTTTGGCAGCCTTGGACGTCCAATAGCCAAGCTTATGAGTAAGAAGCTTGGAGTTGAATATTATGACAGGGATATAGTGGAGCAGGCGGCTAAGAAGCTTAATCTTCCGGTGTCGCAGATAGATGAGCTTGAAGAAAAGGTTAAAAAGACAGCAACTAATTCATATAAGAGAATGATGTATCCTCTCGGAACACAGTCAAGTACAGAGCAGGACAGGATATTTGAAGCCCAGCAGAATATTATGAAATTCTTAGTTGAGAGAGAAAGCTGTATAATAGTTGGACGTTGTTCGGATTTTGTCCTTTCTGATGAAGAAAATGCGGTGCATATATACATTTATGCTCCATATGAACAGAGAGTTAAGAACTGTGTGAATGATCTGAATTTAAGCGAAGAAGAAGCCAAGAAGATGATAAGGTCAGTAGATGAGGCAAGAGATAATTACCATATGCACTATGCAGGATTTCTTCCATCAGACCCTAAGCACAAGAATATAATGATAGACAGCAGCTCTCTGGGCGTTGAGGGTACAGCTGAGTATCTTGTGGATTTTATTCAGAAGAAATTTGATTTAAAAACATATACGCTTGACTAAGTATGTGTTATCATATGCGTAATCTAAACATTTATGGCTTACAATAGTTAATTTAATGAGTTGATAAATATGTAACCAATAGAAAGAGCATATCAGGATAACCCTATGAAAATGAGTGTAGAACAGGCATATAAAATATTAGCAGTATCAAAAGGCACTGATATAAAAGCGATTAAGAAAAAATATAGAAAACTGATGTTAAAGGTGCATCCCGATTCATTAAAGTCAGGGAAGAATACATATCAATATAGTGCGCAGGAGATTAATGAGGCATATTCAATTATTATTAAGTATTTATCTGATAATAAAATGTCCGGTTATTTCAATAATTCCAGCGATGATAGTTATTCATCAGAGTACACATATGATGAAGAATATTATCAGGACTATAATTCATATGCTTCCGATGGCGGTAATTGGGATGCACCTGTTAATGATAATGCGTATACAAGCCGTAATATATATCATTATGCAGAAGGTGCAAGAGGAAATATTACCGGAAGCTTTGTTATAGCAAAAGGCAAATATATCTGGACGATAGAAGAAGATTTTACATTATTCATAAAGAGTATATCAGAAAGCAGTGATAAGCTGTTATCAGGTATAGATAACAGAAGGAAAGGAAGCATATCGGATACAAGAAGGGCAGTTATAAAAGCACAGCTTGCATACCTTTTAGCCCAGCAGTATATAGATGCAACCTACACACTTAATGAACTTATCACACCGGTAAAGCAGAATAATGCACAGATATTTTATATAGACTCAATGCTTGAAATACAAGCTAATGCCCCATTTTTACGGGCAGGTATGACACTATACCCACAATCACTTAAAAATCACCGTCTATATTTAAAGACTAAATCGGGAAATGCCGCAGGCTATATATCATTCAGGGACGACAGGCTATATTACATAATAATTCCACTTCTTGAACAAAAAAGAGCACAGGTAAAAGTCCAGATTGCCACCAGGCAGGATAAGAACAACACAAGACACAATGTGAAATACAAGAATCTTGACTTTTGGATAAAAATTTCTGATAATAATTCAGGAACATTTCCTGAAAGCATAAATATGCAGATTGAGGAAATACTTACTAAATATTCTAAAATGTAATTGGAGGACAATCAATGAATAGACATATAGATAAAGCAATGCAGTTAAGAAATGAAACCCCAATGGTAAGCAACTGTGCCCAGACAATAATGAGAGCCTACGCCGATGAATTAGGAATGACCGAACAGCAGGCAGCAGCAATAGGCTGTAACTTTGGTGGCGGAATGAAATGCGGCGGCACTTGTGGAGCAATAACAAGTGCTCTTATGGTATTAGGTGCAAAAGGAATAGACTCCCCTGCCGTAATAACAGAATTCAGAAAAAGAATAGCCGCCAACCACGATGGCTTAACAGACTGCGTAGACCTCCTAAGAAACAACGCCCAGAAAGGCGGAGTAAAGAAGGAACACTGCGATAATATGATAAAAGAGTCCATAGAATTAATAGACGAAATCACCAACAAAGAAGATTAATGTTGCAAAATATTCCAACAAGTGATATAGTAATAAACAATTAAATAAAAAACAAATAGAGTGAATTTCAAAGAGTTCACGAAGGGGAGCACCACCACCGGCGCTTCCTTTCGTGAACTCTTTTTTGCGTGAGTAGCGATGAGAATACACTAACAAAGACACTTGCCGAACTCTGCTTGCAGAAGTGAGCAAGAGGCTTTGTTAGCGTATTCGAGGAGCACCGCGACAGTGACAGAGCGAAGCTCTGGAACGCGCTACTCACGCAAAAACAGTGGAGGGACGCCACCCAGCAAACCTTATCCCCTCAGTCAGCAACTCCCAGACAGAGGAAGCGAAGCTTCCAAATGTCGTCCGACAAAGCTAATTCCCCCTCCCACGTCAGCGACCCGCAGACAGAGGAAGCAAAGCTTCCAAATGTCGTCCGACAAAGCTAATTCTCCCTCCCACGTCAGCGACCCGCAGACAGAGGAAGCAAAGCTTCCAAGTGTCGTCCGACAAAGCTAATTCTCCCTCCCACGTCAGCGACCCGCAGACAGAGGA
>OGKG01004079.1_pt1 | contig 12742 bp, 10 predicted proteins | sample 1572201 | NCBI WGS metagenome assembly OGKG01 (sample SAMEA2582146, study PRJEB24529) | metagenome | biome: Human gut stool | place: China | collected 2011 | reverse complement strand
GAAGAAAGAAAACAAAAAGAGATAGTAACTACTAAACAATTAGTAGAAATTATAGAAAAATCAATACCAAAATCAAAACAAAATGATGGTCATCCTGCAAAAAGAACATTTCAAGCAATAAGAATAGAAGTAAATGATGAAATAAAACCATTATATAATACAATAAAAAATTGTATAGATTGTTTAAATGATAATGGTAGATTATGTGTTATTACTTTCCATTCTTTAGAAGATAGGGCAGTAAAAAATGCAATGAATGATGCAAAAGGAAAATGTACATGTCCAAGTGATTTACCATATTGTGTATGTGGTGCAAAATCATTAGGAAAAATAATAACAAGAAAACCAATAGTAGCAACAGAAGAAGAATTAGAACAAAATTCAAGAAGCAAAAGTGCAAAACTAAGAATTTTTGAAAGAGTATATTAGAAAAAAATACAAAAAGAAGAGAAAAGAGGTGAGAAAAACTTATGGCACAAGCTAGATACCAATATGGTACAAGCCCAAGAAAAATAGATCCAGATTATGAAAGAAAAGGTAAAAAAACTAAGAAAAATGAAAAAATAAAAATAGTTGAAGATTTACCAAGACAACAAATAAAAGTATCAAAACAACAAAAAAAGAAACAATTTCAAATGACAGTTACTGTTATTGGGTTATTTTTGTTGCTTTTAACCATAAGTTGTAGAAACTCACAAATTGATAAACAATTTAATCAAATTCAAAATCAAAAGAAAGAATTAGCATCAATTCAAAAAGAAAATGAGCAGTTAAAAGTTAATATTCAAAATAGTATTAATTTAAGTAATATTGAGAAATTAGCAAAAGAAGAATTAGGAATGGAAAAATTAACTAATAAACAAACAGTATATGTTTCATTACCAAAAAAAGATTATGTAGAAGCACCTACAGAAAAAGTTGTTATTGAAAAAGAAATGAATTGGTTAGAAAAATTATTTAATAAATTCTTAAAAAAATAATAGTATATTTTTAATAGCCTCTAATAATATTTATTAGAGGTGTTTTTTTATGGTTCAGACTAGTTTAACAAATAAGAAAAAAATGAGAAATATGTTATTTATTGTTTTTTTAATAATTATTATATTAATTGGAAGATTAGGATATATTCAACTTATACAAGGAAAAGAATTATCAGAACTAGCATATGAACAACAAACTTTAGATAGAGCAATCAATCCTAAAAGAGGTACAATATATGATGCTATTGGTACAGTTTTGGCCCAAAGTAGTACGGTTGAAACAGTAACAGTAAATCCTGGAAACATATCAGCAGAAAATAAGGAAAAAATAGCAAGAAAACTGGCAGAGATTTTTGAATTGGATTATGAAAAAGTCTTAAAAAAGGTTTCAAAAAGAAGTTCTATAGAAACAATCGCAAAAAGAGTAAATAAAGAAAAAACTGATCAATTAAGAGAATGGATGGAAGAAAATAAGATAACTGTTGGAATTAATATAGATGAAGATACAAAAAGATATTACCCATATAATAATTTTGCTTCTCAAATAATAGGATTTTGTGGTTCTGATAATCAGGGGTTAGATGGAATTGAAGCAAAATATGATAAAGAATTATCTGGCACAAAAGGAGCAATAAAAAGACATACAGATGCAAAAGGTGGAGAGATAGGAGAAGAAGGCGAGAGTTATATTTCTGCAATAAATGGAAATGATTTAGTTTTGACTATAGATATAAATATTCAATCAATAGTAGAAAAATATTTGAAGGAAGCATGTATAGACAACAAATGCACAGATGGTGGGAATATTGTAATAATGAACCCACAAAATGGAGATATATTAGCAATGGCAACATATCCAAATTATAATTTAAATGAACCATATGAAGCATATACTGATGAATTAAAATCTGCTTGGGATACTATGAGTCAAGAAGATAAAACAAAAAGTTTACAAGCGGTTTGGAGAAACAGAGCAATTACAGATACATATGAGCCAGGTTCTACTTTTAAAACTATAACATCTTCTGCAGCAATTGAAGAGGGCTTGGTAACGGATATAGATAAAAGTGGTCAATTTTCTTGTACTGGTGGAATTGAGGTAGCAGGAGTTAGAATAAAATGTTGGAGATATTATAGACCGCATGGAGCTGAGAGCTTAAGACAGGCATTAATGAATTCATGTAACCCAGTATTTATAGGATTGGGACAAAAAATGGGAGTTACAAAATATTATAGTTATCTAAGAAGATTTGGATTATTAACCACAACAGGTGTAGACTTGCCAGGAGAAGCAGGAAGTATATTTTTGGCGGAAAATAAAGCTGGTCCAGTAGAATTAGCGACAATAAGTTTTGGTCAAAGATTTGAAATAACACCATTACAATTAGTAACAGCAGTATCTGCAATTGCAAATGGTGGAGATTTAGTACAGCCAAGAGTTGTTAAGCAAATTGTAGATAGTAAAACTGGTGAAAAAAGAGATGTTGAAGTAAAGAAAAAAGGCAATGCAATATCAAAGGAAACTTCAGAAAAGGTATTGAGTATGATGGAATCAGTAGTTGCTGAAGGAACTGGTAAAAATGCTAAGGTTGCTGGTTATAGAATAGGTGGAAAAACTGGAACTTCAGAAGATGGCGTTAATACAGGTAAATATGTTACATCTTTTATTGGTGTTGCTCCAATTGATAATCCTCAGTTGGTAATGCTTATAACTTTATATAATCCAACAGGAGAGGGAGGACACCAAGGAGGTGGTGTTGCAGCACCTCTTGCTGGGCAAATTTTTAGGGAGATTTTGCCTTATATGGAAATTAATCAAGGTAATGCTGATGAGGTTGAACAGGTAGAGCAAGTGGTAGCTCCTGATATTGTTGGTAAAAGTGTTGCTGAGGCAGAGAAATTGCTTAAGGAGAATGGATTGGAGTTGCTTTTGGAGAGTGAGGTAGAAGATACGGAGGCTTTGGTTAAGGAACAAGTTCCTAGTGCGGGGATTATGGTGAAGAAGGGGAGCAAGGTTTTTGCGAAATGAGTGAAAAAAATGTTTAAAAAGTCTATACAAATGTGTGATTTAGTTATATAATGTAGGAAAATTATGGGCAAGATTTTGGCTATAAGACGTATTAGTTTGAAAGGATGATTCTAAATGGAATTAAAGAAAGTTTTATTAGGAATTGAAGGAATTAAGGCTAGAGGTAATCTAGACTTAGATATTGTAGGAATTGAAAAAAATTCTAAAGAAGTTAAGAAAGGGTATATGTTTATTGCTATCAAAGGTTTTTCTGTTGATGGACATCAGTTTGTTGAGAATGCTATTGAAAATGGTGCTATTGCAGTTATGGTGGAAGAAGGTTGTGATTTAAAAGCTCTTAAGATACCAGAGGATGTAACTGTTCTTATGGTTAAAGATACAAGAGAGGCTTTGGCTATTTGTTCTGCTAATTTTTATGGTAATCCATCAAGAAAAATGAAGTTGATTGGTGTTACTGGAACAAAGGGTAAGACTACAACTACTTTTATGATTAAGGAAATTTTACAAAGATCTGGTAAAAAAGTTGGTTTGATAGGAACTATTGCAACATATATTAATGATAAGAAGATAAAAGATAGTGATAGAACTACTCCAGAGAGTTTAGAGTTACAACAAATTTTTAAAATGATGCTTGATGAAGGTGTTGAGGTTGTTGTAATGGAGGTTTCTTCACAAAGTTTGAAATTACATAGAGTAGATGCTTGTGATTTTGATTTAGTATTATTCACAAATTTTTCAGAGGATCATATCAGCGAAAAAGAACATCCAGATATGCAAGATTATTTTAATTCAAAATTAAAATTATTTAAAATGTGTAAAAATGGAATTGTTAATGTTGATGATTTGCATGGAGCTAAAATACCAGGATTATTCCCTGAAAGTAATATAGTAACATATGGTATTGATAATTTTGCAAATGTACTTGCAAAAGATATAACAATAACAAATTCATATGTTGATTTTAAAGTAAGAATAACAGATAGAAATGAAAGAATAAAAACTGGAATACCAGGAAGATTTAGTGTATATAATTCATTAGCAGCTATCTGTGTTGCACAAAAATTTGGAGTTTCTCCAGAAATAATAAAAGAGGCTTTATTAGAAGTAAGAGTACCAGGTAGATCAGAGTTAGTTGATAATAAAAAAGAACTAACAATTATGATAGATTATGCACATTCTCCAGAAAGTTTGCAAAATATATTACAAGCAACAAAAAGTTATACAAGAGGAAGAGTAATTAGTGTATTTGGTTGTGGTGGAGATAGAGATAAAGGGAAAAGACCAATAATGGGTGAAATCTCAGGTAAAATAGCAGATTATACAATTATTACATCAGATAACCCAAGAACAGAAAAACCAGAAGATATAGTTGAACAAATTGAAGCTGGTATAAAGAAAACAAAAGGAAAATATGAAGTTGTAGTAGATAGAGTTGAAGCTATCGAAAAAGCAATTAAAATGGCTAATAAAAAAGATATAATAATATTAGCAGGAAAAGGTCATGAACCATATCAAGAAATAAATGGTGTAAAGCATCCATTTGATGAAAGAATTATTGTAAGAGAAATAATTGATAAATTAGATAATAAATAAAAAACGGAAGAATAAAAATAGAAAGGTTTGATAAAATTGGATTTTGAGATAAAAATATTACTTATAACTTTTGCAATCTCAGTAATTTGTGGAATAATAACAATACCAATATTGAAAAAATTAAAAATAGGTCAAATAGAAAGAGATGATGGACCAGCATCTCATTTAAAAAAACAAGGAACACCAACAATGGGAGGAATAATAATGATAGTTGCAATAATTATTGCAACTGTTGGAGCTTGTATATTCTTTTCAGTAACAAATAATCAAGAATTGATTAAAAGATTAATTCCATTATTAATAATAACAATAGCATTTGGAATGATTGGTTTTATAGATGATTTTAAAAAACTAGTTTTAAAAAATACAGATGGATTAAAACCAAAATATAAAATGTTAGGATTATTAATTATAGCGGTTATATATGTATTGTTTTTGGTTTATGGTTTTAACTTAGGAACAGATACATATATTCCAGTATTTAAAATATATATTAATATACCAGTATTTTTATATATACCACTAGCGGTATTGGTAATACTTTCTACTACAAATGCAATTAATTTAACAGATGGAGTTGATGGATTATCATCAAGTGTTTCTTGTTTAATTATAACATGCTTAACAGTAATAGGAATTAGTAACCAAATGTATGAAGTTTCAATATTTGGAAGTATAGTAATTGGTGCGACTTTAGGATTTTTAATATTTAATTTACACCCAGCAAAAGTATTTATGGGAGATACAGGTTCACTTATGTTAGGTGGAGTAATTTCATCAATTGCATTATATTTAAAAATGCCATTATTATTAGTGTTAATAGCAATAATACCAGTATTAGAAGCATTATCAGATATAATTCAAGTAATGTATTATAAAAAAACAGGAAAAAGAGTATTCAAAATGGCACCATTGCACCATCATTTTGAATTATCAGGATGGAAGGAAAATAAAATAGTTGTAGTATTTTCTTTAATAACATTAATTGCCTGTGCAGTAGGATTAAAAATAATATAATACAAAAGTAAAAAAACTCGTTGGGAGGATTTTAAATGGCAAAAAAGAAAAAAGAAAAAAGTTTTTCAAGTTTCTTAAATAATCCAATAGATTTTACATTAGTAATAACCATTCTATTTCTTTTGGGAATAGGCTTAGTTATGGTGCTTTCAGCAAGTTCACCATCAGCGCTTTCTGAAAGTGGGAATAGTTATTCATATTTTTCAAAACAATTGCTTTTTGCAATTTTAGGATTATTAGCAATGGTATTTATATCAAAAATAGATTATAGATTTTATCAAAAATTTTATAAACATGCATGGATTCTTTCTGTTATTTTATTAGTAGCAGTAAAATTAATAGGAACAGAAGTAAATGGAGCAAAAAGATGGATTTCTATAACAAAAACACTTTCATTCCAACCATCAGAAGTTGTAAAATTTTTAATGATAATATTCTATGCAGCGATTTTGGTAAAAAATAGAGATGAATTAAAATTATATGGAAAAGGTTTTATAAAACATTTTCTATATTTAGTTCCAATAATTGGACTATTAATATTAGAACCACATCTTAGTGCATCAATGGTTATAATTGGAATTGTTAGTATTATGATGATTGTTGCAGGATGCAAATTTAAACACTTTCTACTTACAGGATTAGGTTTTGGGGTACCACTTTTAGGTGCTGCTATAGCATTTTCACCATATAGATTAGAGAGATTTGTAACCTTCTTAGACCCTTGGAAAGATGCAACAGATAGTGGTTGGCAAGTTATTCAAAGTTTATATGCAATTGGTTCAGGAGGACTATTTGGAGTAGGGCTAGGAGATAGTAAACAAAAATATTTATACATACCAGAGCCACACAATGATTTTATATTCTCAATATTAGCAGAAGAATTAGGATTTTTTGGATGTGCAGTAGTTTTAATATTATTTGCAATATTTATTTGGAGAGGAATTTTAATTGCAATGAAAGCGCCAGACATGTTTGGTAGCTTACTTGCAACAGGAATTACAGCTTTAGTTGCAATACAAGTTATCATAAATGTAGCTGTTGTTACATCATCAATGCCAGCAACAGGTATGCCTTTACCATTCTTTAGTTACCGGTGGAACGGCACTATTTATATTACTGTGTGAGATGGGAGTATTATTAAATATTTCAAGAGCGGGAGCAAAATAAAAAAATATAATTTAAAGCATTAAAAAGGAGATTATTATTATGAGAGTAATAATTGCAGCAGCAGGAACAGCAGGTCATATTAATCCAGGTCTTGCAATTGCAAATAAAATAAAAGAAGAAGAAAAAGATTCAAAAATAATATTTATAGGAACTACAAGAGGATTAGAAAATGATTTAGTTCCTAGAGCAGGCTATGAATTAAAAACAATTGATGCATATGGTTTAAGCAAGAAAATATCAATAGAAAACATAAAAAAAATGTATAAAACATTAAAAGGCTATGGAGAAGCAAAGAAAATAATAAAAGAATTTAAACCAGATATAGTAATAGGTACAGGAGGGTATATATGTGGTGCAACAATTTCGGCAGCACATAGTTTAAAAATACCAACTTTATTACATGAAAGCAATGCTTTTCCAGGTAAAGCAGTAAAAATGTTAGCAAACAAAACAGATACAATATTAGTATCTTTCGAAGATGCAAAAAGTAGAATAAAAAATGCAAAAAATATTGTTTATACTGGAACACCTGTAAAAATAAGAAAAAAAGAGTATGGAATAAATGAAAAAAATTCAATAATAAAAAGTGCTGGGCTAAATGAAACAAAACCAATAGTATTAATATTTGGAGGAAGTCAAGGGGCACAAAAAATAAATGATGCAATTTTAGGAATATTAAAAAATAAATTAAACAAAAATTATCAAATTATTTGGGCAACAGGTCCAAAACAATATGATAGAATAAAAGAAATTTTAGAAGAGAATAATGTATATATAAATCATTTAGAAAATGCAAAAATTGTACCATATATTTATAATATGGAAGAAATGATGAATGTATCAGACTTAATCGTTGCTAGAAGTGGGGCAATGACAATAACAGAAATTTCAAATTTAGGAAAAGCATCAATATTAATACCATTGCCAAATGTTAGTGGTGACCACCAATTACATAATGCTAAAGTATTAGAAAATATAGGTGCTGCAAGAATAATTTTAAACAATGAATTAAATTATGAAAATTTAAATTCAAACATAGAAGAAATTATATTAAACAAAAATACAATAGAAACAATGTCAAAAAATGCATTAAAAGTTTCAACTTCAAATGTTGAAGATAAAATTTTTACAGAAATAAAGAAAATTGTTAGGGAGTAAAAAAGGATGTTTAAAAAAGTAAAAGCAAGAACAATAATATTTGCATTAATTATAGGGATTGTAGTTGTAGGAATATTAGGTGGATTTTATTTAAGTATGATAAAAGAAATAATACAAATGTCAAGTGGAAATGTTGTTGATATTATAAACCAAGCTGATATAATAAAAAAACAAACAGAAATATCAATTTTAGTGGCAATAGGAGTATTAATAATATTTGCATTAATTATTTCTAAAGTATTATCAAAATATGTAATTTATCCAAAAAACAAATTTATAAAAAGTGATGAAAAAACAGAATTAAAAGATAAATTAAGTGAAGTCTCAACAAAGAAAAATCAAATAGAAACAATTCTTTTGCATATGACAGATGGAATAATAGCATTTAATATGTCTGGAGAAATTATCTTAATAAATCCAGCTGCAAAGAAATTTTTAAGTATAAGCCCAGAAGATAATACTTTTAATGATATATTTAAAAAATTCGAAATAGATATTAATATGGAAAAAATAATATACTTGGAAAGCTGGACATCAACAGAAAAAAGATTCCAAGTTGATGATAGATATGTTAAAGTATTTTTTGCACCATTCAAAAATGAAGAAGATAGACCAGATGGTGTAATTGCAGTAATTCAAGATATAACAGAACACGTAAAATTAGATAATATGCAAAAAGAATTAGTTGCAGATGTATCTCATGAATTAAAAACACCAATTACATCAATTATGGGTTATGCAGATACTTTACTAGAAGGTGGCTATGATGAAGAAACACAACAAAAATTTTTGAACGTAATAGCCTCAGAATCAAGAAGAATGGCAAGACTAGTAACAGATTTATTAACACTTTCTAGATATGATAGTAATAAAAAGAAAACTCAAAAAGAAGCTTTTGATTTAGGGGAACTAGTAAAAAAATGTCAAGAAAAATTGGCAATAGAGATAAAAAAGAAAAATCATACTGTAAATTGTTTTGTTACAGCAGATGTACCTTTAGTTTATGCTGATAAGGATGACATTGAGAGAGTTGTTTTAAATATAATGACAAATAGTATAAAATATACTCAAGATGGCGGAGAGATAAAGATTTATGTAGGGTTTGTTTATAATGATGCTTATATCAAGATTTTTGATAATGGTATTGGTATTCCTGAGGAAGATTTGTCTAGAATTTTTGAGAGATTTTATAGGGTTGATAAGGCTCGTACTAGAGAGATGGGAGGAACTGGTTTAGGTCTTTCTATTGCTAAAGAGATTTTGGATAAGAATGGTGGTAGTATTGATATTAAGAGTAAGGTTGGAGAAGGAACTGAGGTTGTGATTAGGATTCCAACTAAGCAGTGATTTTGATACGTGATTCCTCAGAGCGAGTATATATATAATATTTAAAATTTCCGTTCTCCAAGGCGTTTGGGGATACGGAGGATTCATAGAGTTGATACGTACTATGGTCGGTTGTATGATTGATTTTGTAGGTCGAACTCGATTTTAAATATTATATATATACTCGCTCTTTGAATGAGGGATGTTTTTTTTCTTTTAAAAAGTTTGTCTTTTTAATACTTAGAGTTGAAAGAGATTGAAGGCAATTTGTCGAATTTTGCGATGAAAAGTTCTTTACAAATGTTAAATGTTGTAGTATTATAATAATAGATTTGAATCAATCTATTTTTAAAATCATAAAAAGTTTTTTCGAAAAAACAAATTTCCAAACAAAAAAATTTAATAAGAGGTGGTGAAGTTTATGCATGATTAGCTATACCAAAAGATTTGTTAATGTTATTAGTTTGTTAATAACAATAGTAATATATTTTTTTGTCACAAATGTGAGTATTAATTTTTGTCCACAGTCTATCTTTAATATGTTTAAGAAAAGTGTAGTACAAGTTGAATTAAATTCTAATAGTGTTAATTTAAATTCTGATAATGGTATAGAGGAAAAAATAGAAATTCAAAATGATTACCCTAAAAATCAAATTGTAATAAATGAAGTTATAGAAGATACAAAAGAGGTTAATTGGAAGATTTTGATTCCAGCTATAGCATTAGAGGCAGAGATATCTGAAGGCACAAGTAAAGAAATTATGGATAAGTATGTCGGTCATTTTGAAGAGACATCTAAAAGTGTAGGGAATGTAGGACTTGCGGCACATAATAGAGGATATAATGTTAATTATTTTGCTAATTTGAAAAAATTAAAAGAAGGAGATAAGATAATTTATAAATGCTATGGTTTTGAAAGAACATATGTAGTGACCAAGAATCTTATTATAACAGATGAGGATTGGAGCTATTTAGAAGAAACAGAAAAAAATACAATCACATTAATTACGTGTGTAGAAAATGAGCCAATGTACAGAAGATGTATACAAGGAGAGGAAATATAAAGGAGGCATGGAAAATAAAGAAATTTAGAGGATTAAAAAATATTAAAAAATTTTTTGCAATGTTTGTTAGTTTTAGTTTGTTAAATATAATTACTATTTTTAGTACAGTTCAAGCTGTTGATATAAGTTCAGCAAATATAGTGTCTGGAGGAGAATGTGGCAATTTATTAAAATATAAAGGTAATGTGGTTTTAGTTCATTATGTTGAATATAAAAAAGATGGAGTTAGCTATCCTGCATATTGTTTAGATAAAACAAAACCACGGAGTGACCGATGGATTTTCATATTCTGTATCTGTAAATGAGGCAATAACAGATGTTAATTTATGGAGAATTATAATTAATGGTTATCCATATAAATCTATTCAAGAATTAGGATGTAATAATAAACAAGAAGCATTTACAGCTACAAAACAAGCAATATATTGTTATATACATGGAAACAATCCAAATGATTATCAAGCAATAGGAGAAGCTGGTCAAAGAACTTTAAATGCTTTAAATAAAATATTACAAGATGGAAAAAATAGTAAAGAAACACAAATATCTAATAATATAAAAATAAACAGAGAAGCAGATACATTTAAAGTTGATAATATAAACAAAGAATGTGTATCAAAAATATATTCAATAAAAGCTGGAACAACAATAACAAACTATAAGGTTAGTCTTTCTGCTGAAAAAAATCAATTACCAGAAGAAATAAAAATAACAGATTTAAATAATAATGAAAAACAAGAATTTTCCCAAAATGAAAAATTTAAGATTTTAATACCAATTAAAAATCTAAAAAATAATGGAAGTTTTAATATTAATATTGAAACGAAAATAAAAAATAAACCAGTATTATATGGAAAAGCACCAGATAGCACTTATCAGGATTACGCTTTAACAGCAGCAACTTATGAAGATGCAACAGGAAAAACAGAAGATGATTTTTATAAAAATGAAACAAAAATTAAAATAATTAAACAAGATAAAGATACAAAGGAAAAATTAGAGGGAGTAGAATTCAATCTTTTAGATAAAGATAAAAATGTAGTATATGCTAATTTAAAGACTAATAAAAATGGAGAGGTTGAAGTTTCAAATTTACTTCCTGGAAAATATTATATAAAAGAAACTAATGCAAAAGATGGATATGTTATTAGTGATGATTTAGTTGAGATTAATGTAGAATTTAATCAAAATGTAATTGTTACAATAAATAACAAATTCAAAGAAAAAACAGAAGTTAAAATAGAACATAAGGAAGAAACGGCAACCATAGAAAGTTCTAAAAATAGTACAAGTGAAAAAACGATAGTTAATATGGAAACTGAGTTGAAAGAAACTCATAAAAAATTACCTGTTACAGGTATGTAGGTAATCGAATATGTAAAAATTTCTATAAAGAATCATATTTTTTTGGATTTATCAATATTTAATTTGATGATTAATTTTATTATTATAGAGCTCATAATCTGGGTTTGATTATGAGCTTTTAATAATTTTACAAGTTATGTAATTTGATATTTATTGCTTATTTTAATATAAAAAATTTAAAATCAAACAATTTAAGTTTAGGCAAAAAAACAAAAATTAGAATCAAAAATTTTAAATAGAAAATTTAAAAATCTAAATTAAAACTCCAAATGAATCAATACAAAAAATAAACTAAAATTAAAGCGAAAGATAAAAATACATAAAATTGAATATTTATAAAAAATAAAAAGAATCAATAAAATTATAATTATAAATATAATAATAAATATTTACTAAAAAGTATTGCTAACTACAATAAATTTTAGTATAATAAGGAAGGAGATAAATGAATAATAATTTAGAAAGACTACCACTAACAGATGATTACATATTTAAAAGAGTGTTTGCATATAAAGGAAATGAAAGTGTATTAAAAGATTTTCTAGAAGCATTACTAAAAATAGAAATAAGAGGGATAAAAATAACAAATCCAGAAATAATACCATATGAAAAAGGCGAGAAAAGAGGACTACTAGATATAAAAGCAGAGATAAATGATGGAACAATGATAGATGTTGAATTGCAAATGAAAAATGAAAAGAACACAGAAGAAAGAGCAACAGAATATATGGGCAAAATGATATCAGAGCAATTGCAAGTTGGAGATAGTTATCAAAAGCTAAAGAAAAGCATAGTAATATTTATAACAAACTATAATTTTTTAAATCGAAATAGTTATCATAGTGTAGGAAGAATGAAATTTGATAAAACACTAAAAGATGAATATGTAGATATGGGATTTAAAATAGAAGATGAGATTGCATCAAAATATATAGAAGTTCATTATATAGAATTACCAAAATTCAAGAAAAAAGAGTTATCAAGATTCACAAAATTAGATCAGTGGATGTGTATATTCACACAAAATAAGGAGGGGATTATGT
>OGKG01004077.1_pt1 | contig 12747 bp, 9 predicted proteins | sample 1572201 | NCBI WGS metagenome assembly OGKG01 (sample SAMEA2582146, study PRJEB24529) | metagenome | biome: Human gut stool | place: China | collected 2011 | reverse complement strand
AAACTAACAACACTTCTTACATGATCAAAAAATGGAATTATAATTGTAAGACCTGCATCAGCAACTTTATAAAATTTACCTAATCTTTCAATTATATAAACCTCAGATTGTTTAACGACTTTTATTGATTTGAATGCTATAACTAAAATAATAGCTAATAAAATTAATAAAAATACCATAATTAAATCCTCCTTATAAACAATATTTATTTTAACACTTAAAAATATTAAGTAATATAAAAAACTAAATTAAATTTTAGACTCTACTTTTTCTGATTCAACAAGTTTTACAATAGCTTTAACACCATTAATTTTTAAAACTTCAACCTCTGAACCTTCTTTAATAATTTCATCATTTTCAGTTTCAGCAGACCAAACTTCACCATTCAATTTTATTTGACCAGAAGAGTGAATAGGGTCTATATCTTTTATAACTAAAGCTTTTTTACCAATAATGGAAAATACATTAGTATTTGTCTTTTTAACATCAACAAACTTTTTTACTAAAGGCTTAGTTGCTAGTATAAAAATAGTTGAAGTTATTAAAAATACAGTAGTTTGAATGATTATATTTGTAGTAAAAAAACTAACAATCATTGCAAATAAGGCACCGATTCCAAACCAAAAAATTAAAAATCCTAAAGTAAAAATCTCACCTACAAAAAATAGTCCGGCAATGATTAGCCAAAATTGCCACATAAAAACCATCTCCAATCTTTTCCATACATTTATATTATACTATAAAAATTTAATTAATTCAACCGTAGACATTGTAATTTTCCTAAAAAAATGATATATTAATACTATCATTTATAATAAAATAAAAGGAGAGAAAAAATGAACCTAAGAAAAAATAAAGGAATAACAATGGTAGCCTTAGTAATAACAATAATAATCCTACTAATTCTAGCAGGAATATCAGTAACAGGAGTAATAAGAGGAATAGATGAAACAAATGAAAGCACCCAAATATCACAATTAGAAATGGTTCAACATGCACTATTAGAAAGAAAAACAAAAGCAGATCTAACAAAAGAAACATTACCAGGAACAACTGCAGACTATACAGAACTACAAAACCTAATAAACGAAATAAATACAATGAGTTCAGCAAATATCACATTAAGAGGAAATAAAGAAGATTATAAAGAACTATCAACAGCAGATTTAAAGGAACTAGGAATAGAAAAAGAAACAAATACTTTTATAGTAAATTATAAAACAGGAGAAGTAATAAACAAAACACAAAAAGTAACAAAAGCTGGAAGAGCTTTATATACATATGCAAAATAAATTAAGACTTGAGATAGGGAGTGTAAATTTGAATATTGAAGAAATTTTAGAAAAATCAAAATTGAATAAAGAAAATTTATATTATGATGAACCTATGGCAAAGCATACATCATTTAAAATAGGTGGACCAGCAGATCTTTTTATAAAAGTAGACAATATAGAAGAATTAAAAGAAACATTAGATTTAAGTAAACAAAATCAAATACCACTAACAATTATTGGAAATGGAAGTAATCTACTTGTTACAGACAAAGGAATAAGAGGAATTACTGTAAAATTAAACTTAAAAGACATAGAAATAAAAAATGAAAATAATAAACAAATAATAAAAGTAGATGCTGGTGTTCCAGTAGGACTATTAGCGCAAAAATTATTAAAAGAAGAAATTGCAGGATTTGAAGAACTTTCTGGAATTCCAGGAACAATAGGTGGAGCAGTAATAATGAATGCTGGTGCACATGGAAAAGAAATAAAAGATATATTAAAAAAAGTTACTGCAATGGACTATGATGGAAACATATATGAATTCACAAATGAAGAATGTAAGTTTTCATATAGAAACAGCAAATTCCAAAAAGAAAAATATATAATTTTACAAGCAACTCTAGAATTAGAAAAAGGAAATTCTACAGAAATAAAAGAAAAAATGGATGAATATATGCAATTTAGAAAAGAAAAGCAACCAATAGAATACCCGAATGCAGGGAGTACATTTAAAAGAGGAGAGGATTTTGTAACAGCAAAATTGATTGATGAAGCAGGCTTGAAAGGCTACAAAGTTGGAGGAGCACAAGTATCAGAAAAACATGCAGGATTTATAGTAAATGTAGATAATGCAACAGCAAAAGATGTAATAGAACTAACAGATTACATAAAAGAAAAAATAGAAGAAAAATTTGGCAAAAAAATAAATTTAGAAATACAAATAATAGGAGAAAAATAAATTTTAAGTAGGGAATTTTGAAGGGAATGAATAAAATGAATGGATTTATGCAATGGTTTAAATCAAGCAATAAAATGAAAAGATGGATGTTTTTAATTTTAATTGGAATTATACTAATGTGTTATGGAATAGCAGAAACTTTAATATTAAAAGAAATGTCATTTGCAGAACTTGCAAAAATAATAGTAGTATTTGTAGCAGGATTTGTAGCAATAGTTCTAGGTCTTGTATTTTTAAATAAAAGAACCTTAGAAGTATTAATCGAATCAACAGATGAAAGAATGAACGATACAAAAAATGTTAATGTAAAATCATTAATCTTCAACAAAAAAGTATATCATCAAGGACCAAATATTGTTGTAATAGGTGGAGGAACTGGATTAAATACAGTTCTTTCAGGATTAAAAAAATATACAGATAATTTAACAGCAATTGTAACTGTATCAGACTATGGAGAAGAAAAAACAGAATCAAGAAAAGAACTAAATAATTTACCAATAGATGATATAAAAGATAGTATGATAGCTTTATCTACTCAAGATGGAGAAATAGAAAAATTATTAAATTATAAATTTTCAGGAGGAAGATTAAATAATTTAACCTTTGCAGACATCTATTTTAAGGCAATGAGTAATGTGAATAAAGACTTTTCAGATTCAATAATAAAAAGCAATGAAGTATTAAATATTGTAGGAAAAGTAATACCTGTTACACTAGATGAAATGAATATAGTTGCAGAACTAGAAAATGGTTATGTAGTAACAGAAAAATCAAAAATACCTCAAATAACCTATGAAAAAGTTACAAAAATTAATAGAATTTACTTAAATCCAACAAACTGTAGACCAGCACCAGGAGTTATAGAAGCAATAAAAGAAGCTGATTGTATAGTAATTGGACCAGGAAGCTTATACACAAATGTAATTCCAAACCTTTTAGTAAATGGTGTAGCAAAAGCAATAAAAGAAAGCACAGGATGAAAAGTTTATATTAGTAATATAATGACAGAACCAGGACAAACAGATGAATACAGCGTTTCAGACCATTTAAACGCAATAATAGAACACTGTGGAAAAGGAATAGTAGATTATTGTATATATGATACTGGAGAAATAGTACCAGAATTTATAAAAAAATATAATTTAGAAGGACAAGACCTAGTTATTCCAGACATAGATAAAGTAAAAGGAATTACATACTTACAAAGAGATTTATCAACAATATCAGATGGATGTATTAGACATGATCCAGACTTAGTAGCATCATCAATAATAGAATTAATATGTGATGATTTAAAATATCAAGATAAGCAAAATGACCCACAATTTTTAATGCTTAATAATAAATTAAGAGAAGATAAGAGAATAAACAAAATAAAAAAACATATGGAAAAAGAAGAAAAGAAAAATCAAAAACATCCAAAAGAAAAATCTAAAAGAACAAGTAAATTTAGCAATAAGTATAGTGAAAGAATTGCATCAATTAGAGAAGCAGATGAAATGATAAAACTAAAAGAAGAAAAAATGAAAAAAAAGACAAAAACAAAAAATAAAACACCACAAAAAATAAGAGATGAAATGCTTAAAACATTAAAAGATAGCAAACTAAAATAACGGAGGAAACAATGAAATTTACTAAAGAAGATTTAGAATTACAAAATGGACTAAAAAAAGAATGGTTAATAACAAATGGAATAGGAGGCTTTGCAAGTTCCACAATACTTGGAGCAAATACTAGAAAATATCATGGACTACTAATAGCCCCACTTGTTCCACCAGCAAGAAGATTTCTAATTTTATCAAAAGTAGATGAAAGTATAGAAATAGAAGGAAAAAAATATAATCTGTACACAAATGTAGGAGAAAATTATATTTCGCAAGGATTTAAATATCAAAAAGAATTCGAAAAAGAATATTTACCAATATTTAAATATGAGGTAGAAAATGTGGAAATAACCAAAACAATATGTATGGAATACGGAAAAAACACAGTTGGAATTCAATATAAAATAAAAAATAGTGGAAAACCAATAAAATTAAATTTAGCACCAATAGTTAATTTTAGAGATTTCCATTCAATGAGTACAGACCATATATTTAATATAAGACAAGAAATAAAAAATAAAAAAGTAAAATTAATAATTGATGAGAATCCACAAACACCAGTATATATGAACATTTCTGAAGGTAGCTATATAAAACATGAAAACGATACGTTTACAAATATGTTTTACATAGAAGAAGAAAAAAGAGGTTTTTATCCTAAAGAAAATCATAGTGTACCAGGAGTATATCAAATCAAAATAAAACCAAATGAAGAAAAAGAAATTTCTTTAATTTGCTCATTAGAAGAAAATATTGAAGAAATAGATGTAAAAGAACTAATAAAAAAAGAAATAACAAGATTAGAAAAAGAAGTAGAAAAAGGAATTAAAGGAAAAGAAGATACAAAAATATTAAGAGAATTAATACTTTCATCAGAGCAATTTATAGTATATAGACCATCATTTAGACTACATACAATAATTGCAGGTTATCCATGGTTCTTAGATTGGGGAAGAGACTCATTAATATCTTTTGAAGGATTACTATTAGCAACTAACAGATTTGAAATAGCAAAAGAAGTTTTACTTACAATGGTAAGAGATATAAAATATGGATTAGTTCCAAATGGTTATTCTGGATTTGATAATAGACCATTATACAATAGTGTAGATGCCTCATTATTACTATTTGAACAAGTCAAAAAATATATTGAATATACCAAAGATTATGACTTTATAAAAGAAAATATATATGGAAAATTAGAAAAAATAATAGAAAATTATATAAAAGGAATTGACCTTGATAACAACAATATTCACTTAGAAAAAGATTATCTAATATCATCAGGAACACCTACAACACAAAATACTTGGATGGATGCAAAATATGGAGACTTTGCAGCAACTCCTAGAAATGGAAAAGCAGTTGAGGTAAATAGCTTATGGTACAATGGATTAATGATAATGACAGAATTGTCAAAAAAATTTGGAAAAAGTGAAGAAGCAAAACAATATGAAAAATTAGCAAAAAAATGTAAAAAATCTTTCCAAGAAAAATTCTATAATGCAAAAAGAAAATGTTTATATGATGTATTAGGAGATAACAAAATAAGACCAAATCAATTATTCAGCTTAAGCCTAACATATCCAATTATAGAGCCAAATTCAGAAATTGCATATAACACAATAGAAACAGTTGAAAAAAAATTATTAAACTCATATGGATTAAAGACTTTAGCAAAAGGAGAACCTAATTATATAGAAATATATGAAGGTGATGGCTTTAAAAGAGACATGAGTTATCATCAAGGTATAACTTGGGTTTGGTTATTAGGCCTATATTATAATTCATTAAAAAATATGATAGAGGCAGAAAAAAGAAAAACCTATAAAACAAAATTACAAATAAAATTAAAGGAATTTAAAGAAAAAACAATAAAAACATTTGAAAAAGAAATTGAACAAAGAGGTTGTATAGGAAGCATTGCAGAAATATATGATTCCAAAAGACCACAAGAACCAAAGGGAGCAATAGCACAAGCTTGGAGCGTAGCAGAAATTTTAAGAATAGTTATGTAAGAGAAAGAAGGGCAGAAAATGACAATTGATAATTTAGAAAAAGAATTAAAAATAGGAAAATTGAATTCAATATATCTATTATATGGAGAAGAATTATTTCTATTGGAAAACTGCCTAAAAAAAATAAAAGGCCTATTTGGCGAATGTGTAAAAGGTATCAATTATATTTTAATTGATGAACAAAATGTTTCAGAAATTATAGATGATATAGAAACACCAAGCTTTGGGTATGAAAAAAAATTAATCATTGCTAAAAATACAGGATTATTCAAAAAAGAAGGCAAAAAGAAAGCTGGAGATTTATATAAATTAAAAGAAAAGCTAATCAATTATATTAATGAAAATTTAAAAGTTATTGATGAAGCTGTTGTACTAGTATTTATTGAAGAAGAAGCGGATGAAAAATCAGATTTGTTTAAAACAATTGATAAATGTGGAGTAACTTGCAAATTTGAATTTCAAAAACCAGCCCAAATAGAAAAAAGAATAAAGGAAATTTGCAATGCCTATAAGGTAAACATAGATGCACAAACTTTAAGATATTTTATAGAATGTTGTGGAACAAATATGCAAGACTTAATTAATGAAATAAGAAAATTGATTGAGTATGCAGGAGAAAATGGCACAATAAAACAAGAAGATATAGATAAATTATCAATAAAGAAAATAGAAAGTGTAATATTTGATTTGACAGACAATTTAGGAAAAAAAGATATTGCATCAGCATTAGAAGTATTGCATAATCTTATCTATGAAAAAGAACCATTAGCAAAAATTTTAGTGACTTTATATAATCATTTTAAAAAATTATATATAACAAAAATGGCTTTAAGAGAGAATAAAGAACTTACAACTAGTTTGAATTTGAAACCAAATCAAATGTTTTTGACAACAAAGTATAAGGTACAGTCAAAGTATTTTAAGGAAAATGAGTTACGTTCTATTTTGCAGGATTTGTGTGATTTGGATTATAATTTTAAGAGTGGAAAAATAGATTTGCAGGTTGGGATGGAGACTATTTTATGTAGGTATTGTTCATAAAGTTTAGAAAAAAAGTCTCTCTACCACTCAAAGATAAAGGTTTTTAATAATTGTTTTTTCGGCTTTCTACATAATTTGAGAAATTCTAAATTGATTTTTTGGGACCCTTTCACTTAGTCCTCACTGACGTTCGACGTGAACATTCCCCTAAAAATCAATTAAGAATTTCTAGAATTATTTCGGGCGCATTCAAAAACAATTATTAAAAACCTTTATCTTTTACTGTTAGAGAGACTTTATTTCAAAAAATTATGAATAAAAGAATAAAAAATCGCCAAAATATAATTAAAGATTATATTGTAGGTGATTTTTTTATGAAAAAGAGAAAATTAGTTAAATTTATTATTATAGAAGTTTTGTTGGTTTCTTTGCTTGTGATAGCATTGATTTTTAGCAAATATGAAAATGATATGGAAAGTATAGAGACTCTTTCTAAGTATGGTTCAAGAGGTTCTGAAGTAACGCAAATTCAAACTAAGTTAAAAAGATGGGGATATTATTCTGGAAGTGTTGATGGAATATATGGAACTCAAACAGTAAATGCTGTTAAGTATTTTCAAAGAAAGAATGGATTGACGGTTGATGGAATTGCTGGTCCAGCAACTTTAAAAGCAATGGGAATAACCTCTACTTCATCTTCTTCAAGTAGTTCATCATCTAATTATAGTAGTAATTTGAATTTGTTAGCGAGAGTAATATATGGAGAGGCAAGAGGAGAGCCTTATAGTGGACAAGTTGCAGTTGGAGCAGTTGTAATGAACAGAATAAAGAGTAGTTCATTTCCAAATACTTTATCAGGAGTTGTATATCAATCTGGTGCATTTGATGCTGTAAAAGATGGTCAAGTAAATTTGACACCAAATGATACTGCAAGAAAAGCTGCACAAGATGCTATGAATGGATGGGATCCAAGTTATGGAGCTATTTATTATTTTAATCCATCAACTGCAACTAATAAATGGATTTGGTCGAGACCAATGACTGTTACTATTGGAAAACATAGATTTTGTAAATAAAAGATTGAAAATACTGGAAAATAGTGCTATAATATTAACATAAAAAGGTAAAAATAACCTTTCAAAAAATTGGAGGTTATAAAAAGCCTCTGATATTAGTAACTAATAATTATGGTTTCTATGTAAAGGAGGAACAAAAATGAGTGAAGAAGAAAAAATTGTTTTAGAATGTACCCGGTATGGAATACTAAGAAAAAAAGAGGTAAGCCGGGAAAAAATGCTTAATGATTTTTCTAGCATGGAAGGGCTGTTTAAGTATGATGACTTAAAGACCTTTTCCAAAATAAAAAGTGCAATAAATACAGCAGAAACTATGCGGTGGTACGAGAATTACAATGAAGGAACTTCAAATGCAATAATGATTGATCAGACAAAAGTAATCCGCATTCCATGGGTAGATAAATTAATTATTAACTTCTTTGAAAAATACTTGTCAATATCAATTGAGTATACTTATTGGCCTTCGAATAGTGAAGAAGGAGTAAAGCTAAGCAAGAGTTTAGACTTAGATAAGATTTATTTGTTATTTGATAGTTTGGCCAAAAACTTCGAGGAAGATAATAGATATTCAAAAGAGATATTAGAAATGTTAAAATATATTTCAGCTTTTGAATTTCATGATGAAAATTGTGAAATAAGATTTCTTGAAGGAAATGTTACAACTAATTTTGACATACCAAAAGAAAATACAGTATTATTAGCAATATTGAGAAAACTTGCACTTTAAAATATCTTCATTTATTAAAAGAAACAACCCAGAGTATAATATATGCTCTGGGTTGTTTTTTACTATTAGAAACTTATTATTTTAGAATTGGTAAAGATGGCAAAATACCATCAGGAAAATTATCATTTTCCCACAAATAAGAATTGCTTTGAATATATTTATTATAATATACAGCTGTTGAATTAACACGTATTCTAGCTTCTTCTGCAACATCTGTATTTGTATCTTTATTTTTAGCAAAGATGGCAAAATCAGATTTATACAAATCTATTAAAGACCGTGCATTTTCTTCAACGGTTTCTCTGGAATGCACATAATTACTTGTTGTTTCAATTGGCTTATTGTAATTAATAGTATTTTTATTACTAATATAAAAACAAACACCAACTGCAACAATAATTGCAAAAAACAATATAAATGGTTCTAATAGTAAACACGATTTTCTTTTTCTCATAAACTAAAATCCTCCAGTAAAAATAAAAATGTCAAACTAACAAAAAGTTAGTTAAAAAAGAAAATATATATAAAATGGTAAATACCATATATCAATATTATACTACAAAAATAGCAAAACTGCAAGATTAGTCAAATCTATTTACTATAGCACAAAAATTTGATATAATTCAAGAAAAATAATAAATAAGAGGAAATAAAAATGTCAAAATTTGTACACTTACATATACATAGTGAATTTAGTTTATTAGATGGAGCAAATAGAATAAAAGACTTACCAGTAAGAGCAAAAGAACTAGGAATGGACTCAATAGCTATAACAGACCATGGAGTAATGTTTGGAGCTATTGACTTTTATAAAGCCTGTAAAAAAGAAGGAGTAAAACCAATAATAGGATGTGAAGTATATGTTGCACCACGTTCAAGAACAGACAAACAACCAGGAATAGATAATCACTACTATCACTTAATTTTACTTGCAAAAAATAATGAAGGCTATAAAAACTTAAGTAAATTAGTATCATTAAGCTTTGTAGATGGTTATTACTACAAACCACGTATAGATAGAGAAATATTAGAAAAATACCATGAAGGATTAATATGTTTAAGTGCTTGTCTAGCAGGAGAAGTAAACCAAGCACTATTAAGTGGACAAAATGAAAAAGCAGAACAAGTTGCATTATGGCATAAAAAAGTATTTGGAGATGATTATTATATCGAAATACAAAACAATGGAATAAAAGAACAAGTTTTAGCAAATCAAAAATTAGTACAATTAGCAAGAAAATTAGATATTCCATTAGTTGCAACAAATGATGCACACTATTTAAAAAGAGAAGATGCATATAACCACGAAGTTCTATTATGTATTCAAACAGGAAAAAGAATGAGTGATGAAGACAGAATGAAATTTGACACAGATGAATTATATGTAAAATCACCAGAAGAAATGGCAGAATACTTTAAAGCCTTTCCAGATGCAATAGAAAACACAGTAAAAATCGCAGAACAATGTAATGTTGAATTTGAATTTGGACATACAATATTGCCAAATTATGACGTACCACCAGAATATCCAACACACTACGATTTCCTAAAAGAATTATGTGACAAAGGACTTAAGAAAAGATATGGTGAAAATCTATCAGAAGAAATACAAAAAAGAGCAGAATACGAATTAAATATAATTAAAAAAATGGGGTATGTAGATTATTATTTAATAGTATGGGATTTTATACATTATGCCAAAACAAATGGAATACCAGTAGGACCAGGTAGAGGTTCAGGAGCAGGTTCAATTTTAGCATATGCAATAGAAATAACAGACATTGACCCAATAAAATATGGACTACTATTTGAAAGATTTTTAAATCCAGAAAGAATAAGTATGCCCGATTTTGATGTTGACTTCTCAGATGAAAGAAGACAAGAAGTAATAGACTATGTTGCTAGAAAATATGGTCATGACCACGTATCACAAATAATAACTTTTGGAACAATGGCAGCCAAAATGGTAATAAGAGATGTAGCAAGAGTTTTAGACTACCCATATGCAGAAGCAGATGCCTTAGCTAAAATGATACCAAATGAAATTCATATAACAATAAAAAAAGCCTTAGAGCAAAACAAAGAACTAAAAGATAGATATGACACAGATGAACAAACAAGAAAAATATTAGATATAGCAATGGGATTAGAAGGAATGCCAAGACAGGCTTCAACACATGCCTGTGGAGTTGTTATAACAAAAGATCCAGTAGACACATATGTACCACTTTATGTAAGAGATGGACAAATAAACACTCAATACATAATGACAACACTAGAAGAACTAGGACTTTTAAAAATGGACTTCTTAGGCCTAAGAAACTTAACAGTAATACAAAATACAATAGATATGGTAAAAGAAAATCATGGAATAGATGTAGAATTTGACCAAGATATGTCAGATCCAAAAGTATATAAATTATGGCAAGATGGAAATACCTCAGGAATATTCCAATTTGAATCACAAGGTATGACAAACTTTATGAAAGAACTAAAACCAGACTGTTTAGAAGACTTAATAGCAGGTGTTTCTTTATATAGACCGGGACCAATGGATCAAATACCAAGATATATAAGAGGAAAACAAAATCCAGGACACAACGAATATACACACCCAAGTCTAGAGCCAATACTAAATGTAACATATGGTTGTATGGTTTACCAAGAACAAGTTATGCAAATAGTTAGAGATTTAGCAGGTTACTCTCTAGGAAGAGCTGACTTAGTACGTAGAGCAATGGGAAAGAAAAAACTAGATGTAATGGCAAAAGAAAGAGAAGTTTTCATCCATGGACAAGTTGATGAAAACGGAAATATAGAAGTACCAGGATGTGTAAGAAATGGAATAGATGAAGTATCTGCAAATAAAATATTTAATGAAATGGCAGAATTTGCAAAATATGCTTTCAACAAATCTCATGCAGCGTGTTATGCAGTAGTATCATACAGAACAGCATATTTAAAAGCCTATTACCCAGCAGAATTTATGGCAGCAACTTTAAATAGTTATTTAGGAAACTTAGACAAAGCACCTCAATACATTGATGAATGTAAAAGACTAGGAATTCAAATATTAAAACCAGACATAAACAAAAGCTTTGAAAAATTCACAGTTGAAGATGAAAAAATAAGATTTGGACTAGGAGCAATCAAAAATGTAGGAACAATTCCAGTTGAAAACATAGTAAAAGAAAGAAAAGAAAAAGGCGAATACAAAAGCTTTACAGATTTTTGTGAAAGAGTATCAGAATTACAAGTAAACAAAAAATGTGTAGAAAGCTTAATAAAAGCAGGAGCATTTCAAGAATTTGAACAAACAAGAGCAACATTATTAGCATCATTTGAAGCAATAATAGACACAATACAAAGTGGAAACAAAAAAGGTTTTAACGGACAAGTATCAATGTTTGACATAGGAACAAAACAAGAAAAAGAAGACATGGAAAAACAAAAATACAAATTTGAAGAATACGAAGAAATGCCAGAAAAAGAAATGTTATCAATGGAAAAAGAAATGCTTGGAATATACATATCAGGTCACCCATTAGAAAAAATGAGAGAACAGATAATGCATAGTACAAACATAAATAGTTTGGATTTAAGCAAAATAGCAGAACAAGCAGATACAACCAATATAGAAGAAAATACACAACAAATTCAAACAACAAAACCAAAATTTGTAGATGGTCAAAAAGTAAAATATGCAGGAATAATAACATCAATAAAAAAGAAATACACAAAAAACAACAAAATAATGGCATTTATAACAATAGAAGACTTATATGGTACAGCTGAAATAATAGCCTTTGAAAATGCAGTAGTAAATGCAGGAAAAAGCCTAATAGAAGAAAATATAGTTGTAGTAGATGGTCGCTTAAGTATTAGAGATGACCAAGAGCCAACAATAATAGCAAACGAAATAAAAGATTTAGGAGAAGAAAAGCCGAATGTTATAACCTTTGATATAACTAATTATACAGAGGAGCAGAAAGAAAAATTAAGATGTGCTATAAAATATTTTTCTGGAGATAGAAATAATATGAATGTTCAAGTAAAAATTGGTGAAGATATAAAGCCTTGCGGTGCTATTTATTATAATGATGAAG
>OGKG01004065.1_pt1 | contig 12786 bp, 3 predicted proteins | sample 1572201 | NCBI WGS metagenome assembly OGKG01 (sample SAMEA2582146, study PRJEB24529) | metagenome | biome: Human gut stool | place: China | collected 2011 | reverse complement strand
CCAAGAGGATATAGAACTCTTTTTTGGAGTTTACACAGAATTATTTACAGTCTCAAATCCACAGTCAGAATGTCCCCTTCAGACTCCTGGCTGCTAATTTTGCCGCTACTCAGCCCGCCATAATATAAATCATATCCGTTTCTTTGTTGTTCTGTACCGTTTCATCCCAGGTGATATGCAGAATATAATAGTTCACATAATTCCCATTTTTATCTGGCTTTTGCTTTTCATCCGGAAGTTTTTCCTGACTGGCTGTCTTCCAATAAAGAGGCTCTGCTGATTTCTGAACATGACTATATTCTTCATATGTTTTCTTATGAGAAGCATTTGTTGCATAGTTGCTTTCTGTCTCTTTATTTAAATAGTTTCCTGCCAACTTACTACCTTTCTTATAGTAATCCCCCAGATAAAAAATACTTCCATCCACTGCCTCCGTTTCTATAGATGCCTTATCAATTTCATACGAAAATCCAATATTCGTAGTATGTGCCAGCTGAAGATGATAATCCAGTCCCGGCTTTGTGCTGTACACACAGAATACAACGTCTTTATACTTCTGTGCCTCGGAAACGTCAATATTGCTCAGCTCCAGCTGCTGGATCGGTTTTGCATCTCCGGCTCCGATCAGCAATGCGTTTGGCATATTTACTTTCGTTATCGTCTCCATACTTCGATGCATATACAGCCAGGCAAAAACCGGCAGCACCAGAAGGGCAGAGAATGCCAGAATCACAGATATGACACTCCGTTTTTTCCGCGTCAGCCACATCCTATGCTTCTCCTGCCTGCCCTCATCCTGCTGTTTCTCTGTCTGCTCCTTCATGGAAACACCTCCTTCTTTGCCACATTTTTGTCCGGTTTTATTGCGCATCCAGTTTCAGCTGTACATACTGGACGTTTTTCCCAAGGTACTGGTCTGCTGAATCATAGTAAGTCGCGACCATAGAATAGAGAGCCGGATTGAATTTCTCCCGTATCTGTGAAAGCGTATCTTTTGTAACATTCTCCTGAAATTTTACAGAATCCTCCCACCGGAAATAACGATTCGATGATGAATTCTCCTCCACTTTACTCATCGTCTCAAACAGGTTTTCCGGCAATGCTGAAAGTGCAATATCTTCACTTGATAGATCTTCCGGAAACAGCAGCGGATTCTTTCCGCTATAGCCGTCTGCTTTTCTCAGATACGACTCCAGCCTTTCCGGCCAGATCCAGTATATCGTAACCGGATAAGCAGTGTCTTTTTTGGCATTCGTATTATTCCAGGTCAGCTTTCCACTCTTTGATTCAAGGACAGCCGCTTCCGTTTCACTGCCAAGCCTCATACTCCACTCTTCTGCATCCCGGGATATCCAACCTTTATAGCACCCCGCCTTCTCATTGTATCCCGCAAACAAAAGAACGTGTCCTTCCAGTAATTGCTGCAGCGACGGATCCGTAACTTCCGTTAAATCATTTTGGGGCACATTCGCCTCATTCTTTTTGTTATCCGCTATCTGATATCCGGTCAGAACCAGATCCAACGTTACTTTAAGCGAGCCATCCTTATTGGGAATGATATAAAATGTCATTTTTCCATAAGAACCCGGCTCAATCCCTGTCGGTTTTCCATCCTCACCTGTATTGTTCATATTGCTTTCCGGTGTAACAGCCCAGCAGATGGAAGTGTGGCTTCCATCGGTAGACCAGTATTTTTTCCCGTCTATCTCTCTTAAGGCTCCAGGGGATACTGTCAGCAGTTTGTCATATATTCCTCGATCTGCATCTTCATCACTTTTTGTCCCTGCCGCGGCAAGATCGAAGGGCATATCCGCAGGCCGGATAGCAGCACCAGTCGCATCGACCCTGGTATTGCTGACAAACCATGCAATACTTACAACGATCATCACAATGAAAGCTGCAACAACGATGATTCCCGTCCGGAAAAAGATTTTCCACTGGTTTTTCAGAAGCTCTATCTGTTTCTGCGCTTTCTGTCTGTATTCTTCTGCCGTAAGCTCTTCTTTTCCTTTTTTCCAGCGCATCCCTTTTCACCTCGCTTCTGTCCCATTTTTTATCGTTGCCGGATCGCTTAATCATTGTCTATCATATCCTGATAGATCCGGGCATTTGTATAGATGATATAATCCGTTGCTTTCGTATCATCCAGTTCACTTCCGTTTTTATCGAGCAGAACCGCAGTCAGGCGCACTCTATAATTTGCATAAGTATAGTTCTTTTCTTCAAATTTCTCGCCGGTCAATGGCGTAAAGGTAAATTGCGCAAACTGATGCTTCGTATCGTCCGATACAAACTCGTTCTTCCACTGATATGCTTTATCACCATTTCCGGAAGTATCATCCGATTTTGAATCTTTGACAATATTCTGGAGATAAGATCCAATTTCCAACGGTTTTGTTTCATCATAAGTTCCATTCCCATTTTTCTGGAACAATTCCATTTTATAGCGGATGGCTGCAGCCCTGGAAAGAGTTTCTGTATCCACATTGGAATAATCATAATCTGCTCTTGTATAGATCATGTCGGAGCGGTTCTTTGCTGCATCACTCGGGTTGACTCCAAGCTGCTGCGTCGTATCTCCGATTCCGGTTCCATCTACGCTGGAATATCTGAGGATCGCTTTGGATGGGTTTGTAATGTAATAACGATTTTTATCTTCTTTCGTTTTTTTATTTTCTGTAATCGGCAGCTGCGTGGATGTATTGGCAATACGTGACACACCAACAACGGATGTACCACTACTGTCTGTATCTGCGGTGCCTCTCACCGGAAAATCATCCACGCCATCATAAGTAAGTGTGATTTCAGCTGTAACTGTTATCGCATTCTTCTCACTGTCTGCCTTTTCTAATGCACTTTTCAACTCGCTGCTTCCATATCGAAGCGACATCGTTTCAAGTCCGGCTGCGTTTGAATTCTTACCTTTTTCTGAATGGATTTCTGTTCCATCTGATTTTGAAAGCTGATATATATATTGGATGTTTTCTGTACCGATTACACCATTAATTCCAGCCGCATTTTCCAAATATTTTTTCAGGCTGATATCAAACTCGTGATAAACTTCGGAAGGTCCAAGTGACTTGAACTGAGCCTGCCCTGCCTCTGTCAGCCACAATTTACCTGTCAGCTTAATTTTGATACCGTCTCCGTTTTCCATTGCAGTATCTCCCATCGGACTTCCATTATGAATACGGCTGGTGGAAATGCTGAACGTCTGCTGAACTCCATTGTATACTACGTAAGCAGAACTATCCGCATCCTTATCCGATTTAATGACAGCCGGCAGCGTACCTTCCTTGCGTGACATTGTTGCGGCGTACAATCGGTTGTTTACAATGGACACTCCATCTGTCTTTGGAATCTGAATGGTAAGATAGTACTCTTCCTTCCATTCCTGTGAATTTAAAGAAGTATCCGTTCCTGGTATTGTCATCCGATATTTGTCTGCATCTTTGTCCTTTTCTTCCGCTTTCCGGTAATAGTCTGCGCCGATTCTGACCGTTGCTTTGGACGGTTCTGTCTCCTTCACATAATAGGTTGTTCCATTTTCCAGTTCCAATACCTGCTCTGCCTTCAGCCCGAGTAAATCGCAAATATAAACAGGAGCGAATTTCTGAGGTGTCTGACCTTGACCGCTACTGCCTGGCACTGTCATATTTGCAAGGTCAAAGCTATGCAAATTCTCGCTTCCGTCTGTCGTATAAATATAATACTGTTTGGTCTGCCTGTCTACCAACGTCAGCCTCGTTCCTTCCGGGAGCAGTTTTTGTGTATCACCCGAACTGCCCGATGCCAGATCCAGAACCTTGTCATAATACCACAGCAGATTCTCACCATTGTCCAGCATGGACTGCCAGTCTGTCTCTTTCTCATAGCTGTATTCTATTAATGCCGTCAATGGTTCATTGAAGTCTGCGGTTGCATAATGATTTCTGCTTATATCTGTCATAGGATAATCCGATGCACAGTAATCCGTTCCTGCAAGAAACCTTGTTTTGAAATTGATATAGAGAACCTTTTTCACAAGCACCGGAATGTACAGATGGAAAACATGTGGGTTTGTAGTGCTTGTGGTGTCTGTCGGATCTATGTAGGTCACATCCAGCAAGGTAAACTGACTGCACTGGTTATCATATGCATTCGGGGTGATGGAAAGCTTCTTTCCTGAGCTGACACTTAAGCTTGCATTTGTCTGAGGGGCAAAATTATGAGTATTGCTGTCCCATTTATAACTCGTTGCTGTAATGTCTTTCATCTGTTTCTTCGCTGTATCTCCATTGTTCATATTTGTCATTGCCGCAATATAGTCCCAGATCATTCCATCCACATCTGCGGTATTATTTACAACAAGCACCGGGAAGTCAACATTTTCGTCTACCGTTGTAGTTGCGTTTTCTTCGACTCTGTAAGTTGTAAGATACGCGTCGTTTGTTAGACTTAATAGTTTTGCAACACTGGTTTTCGTTCTATCGTCTACATTCCAGTAGTAAGCTGAATCATGAGATTCACTGCCCAGTTCGGTTAAAATTGCTCTGGCTGTTCCGGTTCCTGCCGCATTACCGGTCATAACTGTTCCATCTGCAAAAGGCACATCACTCTTCGGGTTGACATCTACCCATGGGCTGGCGGAAGAGGATGGTTTCGCTGTGGAGTCGGTCGGCTGGTAGGTCTGGGTGGCAGTGGCATCGGCGTAGATGATGGTAGCAGAACCTTTTGGAGTTCCAATGTCTTTCTGTGGTAAAACAGTGCCTGAGGCAGAAACTGCTGTCAGATTGATAACATCATTTAAACCACTTATTCCAATCCAGAATCCTACATCGGTTATAAGCTGAATCAACGCACCTGATAAATCTTCAACTTTTGGATTTGCAGCATATCCGACTTTGCACGACTCTGCAAGGATATTGTAGCCTTTCACACTATTACTATTAGACATATTATTTGTAGATCCTGTCAATAATCCTGCACATCTGGCATCATAAGTTCCATTGTATTTCTGATAATATTTAGTAACTGCTATGACCTGATTGAATTCTACATTCGATGCAAGTATATTCCCATCATTGTTTCCGACAAGACCACCCACATACCGCCCGAGAATATTCACCTTTTCTTCCTTACATGTTTGGAATGTTGCTGTATATCCACTACTCAGATAACCAATAAAACCGCCAACCCAGTTTTTCGCTTCACTCTTTACATAGGTATCCTTTTCCGAACAATTCATGATCTTAACATCGGTATTTGACCAACCTACAAAACCACCTGTGTATTGCTGTCCGTTAATCTTTGAATTACAATCCATGGTTACCTCCGAAATAGCCAATAGACTATCATGATATCCAATTATGCCTCCTGTATAACCTGTTGTTTTTTTCGGATTGCTTACTTCAATAGAATGTAGGACACAGCTAGTCACATTAATGCTAATATTTGTTCCATTTCTTTTTCCTGCAATCAAACCACCTATATCTCGAACACTTTCTCCGGTAACCGTCACATTATTTGCATTCACATTTTCAATTATCACACTAGAAAAGTCACAAGCGCCGACAAGGCCTCCTGCTGCTGCTGTCTTATAGACAGCTGAAATTGTAGTAACTTTAAGATTCTGGATATTAACATCCTCATTAGAATCTCTTTTGATTTCCAAAGTACCATATCCAACATTCCATCCAACTAATCCACCTGAACTGCCATCGTTCTGAACCCATTTTGATACATTTACATTCTCAATAGACCAGTTGCTAAAAGTTACATTTCTCTTAGAATTATTATATCCATCAATATACCCAATGGCTCCTCCTGTCATTGTGCCACCATATACATTAATGTTCTTCAGTGAAAACTCATGAAAAGTAACCTTACCTGCAGAATTGGCCGTTCTCGCAGCGAATCCACCAACACCTGTTTTGTTTTCTGATTCTTCCACATGGCACAAATTTGAATCTGTTTTATTAAACAGGCCGATCTTAACATTTCCTGATATTGCAAGATTGCTCACACTACACTCATTTGTAAAATGAAAATCGACAAATACTCCTGCTCCCTGATTTCGCCATGAACCATCTGTATATTCGATTCCGTACTCATTTTGATTCATGTCTAATATAATCTTTGTGGCATTTTTTTCATTACCAGAAATGTTCTTTATCAGAGGATTCCGCCGATATACTTTTGAAATACTGCAATCTTTATTCCAAACAACCTTATTCTCCCCATAGCTACATCCAATTCCCCGGAATCCATTGCCATAAGCAGTCATATCAATGCTTTCTACGCTGAATGTAAGATTAACCGGGATATTCTTAACCGGGATATTCATAGCTGTCTTTGTATCACTGCTCTTTCCTGCCAGCCTTGCTGCTGTGGTACCTGTTGTATAGTTCTTGACCAGATAAGAAACTCTGTTTTTTGCATCATCACTTTCTGCAGAACCTGCATTTCTACCCCAGTATTTTTCATCTGCAAGCCTTGTACCTGCATCTGTTCCTGCATCTGTTCCGATTCCTTCATACGTCGCAGTACGTGGTTTTCCATATTGATACGCATCAACCACCTTGCCGTCTACATCCGTATAACTCCCTGTAGAATCCATCGCTCCTGCACCACTATTTACAATCGCAGACAGCAGCCACAGTCCCTGCGCAGACGCTACAGTAGCATTTAATACGCCATTTTTCTCGGATACCTTCAGATCACTTGTCCCTGCCTGTAAACTTGGAATGGTATAGTTTTTATCGGTATTATTTACAGTACATTTTTCTGCACATGCATAGCCATCTAATACACGGCCAACATAGGGGTTGCGATAGAAATAGTTACCGCCCTCAGTAGTTGTTTTACCATCGGGTGTACCATCCTCCTTTAACATCTTTACTGTTTTCTTTTCATCGGCCGCTTCCGCACATACCGTCGTAAAGGTATGGGGTGTCTTATCCATATTGCGGAATACTACTCCACCGCCGGTTTTCTCATAGGCACTATCTTCGGTTACATGTGTTGCCCCACCAACCAGACCGACATATCCTCCGGCAGCTATTAACTTTTCATATTTACCGCTAAATGATACTGTGTTTTCACTATACTGTACGGACACATGATCAATAATGGTATCACCACCCATGCAATAACCGATAACTCCGCCAAAGAATGGATTTTTATCTATTCCCGGCAAACTTACAGCCTGCATCTGAATCTTTGCATCTGAATAGTCCACCGTCAGATCTTTTACTACGCTTCCACGGCTGTAGGCAATCAAACCGCCGAAGCTTTCTTTGTTCTCGTTCGATCCTTTCATACTTACAGTGATGGAATTGCCGTTATCAGCTGAACCAACAATCACACCGCTGAATGGATTCTTCAGTGTACCAAGTCCGCTGAAGGTTTCTGCGGAAATCGTAATGTCTTTCTCGATTTTGTAATACGCATTTAACAGATAGCTAGTTGCTTTAGCTGTATCTATTATATCTGTTGCTCCATCCGATTTCCATTCATTATTTTCCCATGTACAGGTGATATCCGTGCCTGTAGTAGTAGCAGAAGTAGCATTCCCCTGCGTATGGTAGTTCTCCGCTGTCTGTGTCTGACTTTCCAGGACTTTTGAATTAAATACTACCTGGAAGTTTGAAATACTGCCCGGGGTATTGATATAAAAAGCCAGTGAACTCAGCTGAAGTGCATCTTCAATAATATACGGATCCCCATAGGTACCGCAGCCTTTCAGCAGACCAGTAGATTTCTGGTTGATATCCAGCTCATATGTACTTTTTTCAATATTCTGTGCTACCCTGACATAACGAAGAAAATTCGTGTCCTTATATCTGTCTTTCACATAAGCTTCATTCGCATTTTTATTCTTCTCATCTGTGATATAGCTGTCCACATCATAGTACTGATACTGCTTATCCGGATTTCGACCAATTGTCCCTGTATTCGTCAGCTCCACACCATAAGTAACTTTATTATCGGTACTGTTAAAGTTATACGTACCGGAACCATCGGAAGAATACATAAAGTACTCCATAAGGATTGCCCGGGTAAATATCGTATGAGTTGTGTGATACTCTACCTTCATGGTTCCATTATTCCACACAGAGGTAGATTTTTCTGAATCTTCGGCTACACGTCCGTCCAGTGCAATATTGGAAAATGAAAGAGTCAGCTTGGATGCTGTCTTGTCACCGACGGAGCCGACCAGACTGGTTGCAGCATACGCAGTTTTTTGATTATTGCCCTCTCCTGTCATATATTTTGCACTTGTAGAGAGCTTATCTACGGTCAATTTCGCTGCTTTTGCAATTCGATTGATCAGAAGTGGCGCATAGGTGATGCCATTGTCTTTTTCCACACCTGTCACTCTGATTCCATCCAATGTCACATTTTTCAGAGTGATTCCAACAATGTTGCTGATCGGATTTCCGATGACACTTCCATAAATCAGCGCACCGGAATTATATTGTGTACTGTTGTCTGAACCGTCTGTATTTGCTTCACTTTTAAGTTCTTCTTTTCCTACCACACCCGCAAAAGAAGTCTTATTTACCAGCACACCATGAGAGGTGTTATAGAGCAATCCGTGCTGCATCAGGTAATGCTGATGTTCTGCATCCGAGAATGATTTATTTGTTCCCTCTATCGTATTCATTGCATCGTAGGCAAAGGTCAGGTTTGTATCTGAACCAGTATTACTTTCCGAGCCAATATGTACCGAGGTAAGCGGTGTCACCGGATAATACGAATATCCATCCAGATTCAGGTTTCCAGATATGCTTGTCACAAAAGGATTATCTGGTGTACTGGTGATTTTTTCCCTGAACCACGTTCTGATATTTTCTGCAGCATACTGGGCTGCACTCCACAAAACTAAATCCGGTTCCGAAGTGATATTTTTAAGATTCGTTGTATACTTGTCTTTTCTGTAGCTGTCCAGGTTGTAGTAGTATCTTGTCTTTGTGTTTTTATAATTTTCTTTTTCTATCTGACCCGTGTATGTATTTGTCGTTGTACTGTCCTTATCAATCAAAGCTGCTTTTTCACTGCTGTCACGTACTGCAAGGGAAACCACTGCATTGCTGTTTCCGGCATCATCAAATCTGGTAATGCCAGCCAGTTCATCAAAGTACTCTGAATTGCCGATGTTCAGGGCAACTGCACCCTCGTTAATTTTATAAGCGGAATCCGCCGCACTTCCCCATGTGCCCACTTCCAGATAGAGGGCAGAGGTTGTCTTGGTCTGATCTGCATTCGTTTCTGTAAGCAGACCGGTTCCCACCAGCAGACCACTTGGATTCTCTTTCTCTGATTTTCCTGTAAAGGTATTTGCTTTCTTATCTGTGTCTGTCGTAAATACGATGCTGTCCTTTGCGGTTGCATTCCAGTATCCGGTTGCCTGATAGACAAGTCCACCAAACTGGGCAGTGCATGCATTTAGCGTCGAGCCCGCTATGGTCACTCCGGCATTCGCAGCAAACTTAACATTCGTATTCTTCCACTGGTAGCCCAGCAGACCGCCGCTGGTTATGTCTGATGATGTTGTGACCGTCTCACCGTTTACCGATAATTTAGAAACCTCTATCGTGCTAGGTTTTGCCTTGTTATTCGAATCTTCCCCACGGCTGACTGCGATCAGACCGCCGACATTGGCATTGGATTGCGATGCGGATGTAATGGAACCGCTTAAGGTCGTGTTACGCACAGTTACGGTACAGTCCCCCATTACTTCCGCCGCAAGACCGCCGATTCTATGGTTGTCGGTATCACGTTCATCCGCAAGGCTCGCAGTATTCCCCCATGTACAATCTTTAAAGGGTAACGTACTTCCTTCGCATCGAGCCAGAAATCCTCCCTGCCAAGCCAGAAGCTTCTTTGCATCTGCTTCTTCTGTTACAGAACTCCTGGTATTTACTGTAACCGAATTGAATTCTGTCTCTCCACTTGCCAGACCTATTGCCCCTGCTACAAATGCCGGATATTTGATCTCTTTTTCTTCCTGATTTACCGTCTTCGGGATTTTGCAGATGACATTACCATCAATCGTAAGATTGGAAATTGTTATATCCCCGGCAAAGGGAATCAGTGCCAGACTGTAATGCGTATCTCGCTGGTCGCTTCGCTTTGCATAGAGCTGTCCGGCTGCAAGATCATTTCCAGAAATACTTTTGCCATATGCAGTTCCAATATCCAATGTAATCGTATAATTGCCGCCGTCCAGCGTTCCTTTGAACAGCTGTGCACCCTTACCTTTCTCATTATCCTTGCCGATGCCAATAATACCTGTATTGGTAAGATCCACATTCCCGGTAAGCTTCACTGTCTGTTCCGGGTCTCGATACACCTCATTCTTAAGCTTCAGGGCTTCCGTCTTTCCAGTATTGGTCTTGGAAAACTCGAATGCCAGCGCATATGCCGCAAATTGATTTGCACCATTGATATCCGCCTTAGTTCCATTCTCTACAGAACTGTTTATCGTAACAGTATGAGCTTCTTCATTAAAGGTAAAGACTCCATCTTTGCCTTCAGACAGATTTCCCCCAAGTCGAATCACAGCCCCCCAGTTTCCAATATCTGAGCCGCCTCGATCCGTGCCGGAATAACGGGTCAGGCTCCAGCCTTTTCCGTCTGCATCCAGACTATTACCATTTCCAAGAGCATAGATCAGACCATTTTCATTGCATCCCACAATCTGTCCTACATGGTTATAAGCAGTTGTAATCTTCTGATTCTCTAAATTTGTCTCTCCATGAAGGCGCAGTACCCCCTTTATCAGATGACCGACCAGACCGCCATGACCTTCCACCTGATCTGCTCCGTTTGCAAGATCATTATCATCTGCTGTAGTTATTGTCACATTTCCCACATTGAGGAAACCGTCATTCAGCTTTCCCACCAGACCGCCAACACTTGTGGTATTACTGTTTTTCATATCTGCTGTGGAAGCAGACACATTTTCGATTTCCACATAACTGCTGCCGGATACAGCACCGATCACTCCACCATACGTGGTACTTGCTTTACTTCCACCTGTGGAAACTGCCCTGATCTCTGAATCAGCAGCGTTGGAAGTTCCTTTTATGGCCAGTGTATTTTGCATAACGTCTGCACTATTTCTATCTATACTAGTTACAGTATCATAGGCTCCGATCAGTCCGCCCAGATTTTTCACTTCGCTCTCACTGATCACCTTTGTCGTGATGGCATCTGTCGTCTTTCCTGAGACAGCCACGGTAGTGGACCTTGTACTGGTATTTTTCAGTACGCCAAATAATCCGCCGACATCCTCGCCGCCGGAAACAGCAATGCTGTGAAACTCATATTCAGAAAGAGCGTAGCTGATTGCATTGCCAGTACCGTTATCTATGCCGCCTTTCGTAACCGAATACGCTCCGATCAGTCCACCTGCTGCTTTTCCACTGCCTGCCTTTAACGTAAGTGTATCCGCAAACACAAACTTTCCGGCAGCCGCTTCGTTTTCTCCATTTTCTGCCTGAACGCTGATCTTTCCATCTGTCACGCTTCCGGCCAGTCCTCCGGCATTTCCGAACGCAGAGCTTACCTGCGCTGCAGAAGTTCCGGCAATTGTTAATTGACTGTCTGCTTTCATATGGCCGACAAATCCGCCCGCATCTGCTTCTGATGCGGTTGCTTCGACACTAACCGGATTCTTATCATTATTCTTAAAAGTCGCAGTCAGGGATGCGCCCGATTCCATTGTATTACAGAATAAACCTGTATGACTCTCTCCGCTGACTTTCAATGAGTTTGAGAAATTATTTGTAAAAGTGATCTCTGCACTGCTACCTTCTTCCATCGTGCCAATCAAACCGCCGATTGCTGCTTCTTGTATCTCAGTAGAATTCAAATTGCTAAGCACAACCTTTGAAGTCAATTTTGTATCGTTTCCACCATTTTTCAGTTTTTCCGCCAAAAGTGGTTTTCCGGTGGTGGAAAAAGTCTTTGAAATGCTAAAGGAAATCGAATCCAGTTCTGCTTCCGTTGAAAGCGCATGAAACAGTGCTTTCGTCGTGGTTATTGAGAATTTTTCTGCTGATGTTTTTTTATCAAATTCAAATTTTCCTTCATACGGATTGTCATCATTACCCAGTCCCAGAAAGCTATAAGTCTTCCCTTCAATCTCTGCCGTTTCCGTAAGATCCCATCCCGAAGTTGTAACCAGGTTTATTCCCTTCTCTTTATATTCTGAAGGCTTCACATTGGATAACAGGATTAATCCGATTCCATCTGTTATCGTTATTGTCCTGGTATTTGTATCAACTTTTAATTTGTCTTTTGCAGTTTTATCATTTTGAGCAAGTTGAGCCGCCTGCTCAAGTGTCAGCGTCGGAGTCTGATTTCCCGCATCCGCTTGGCTTTCCGTATCTCTGCCGTCCCGCCGTGTTTCATTTTCTGCTGTTCCTGTCTCGCCGCCTTTTTCTGTCGGTTCTGCGCCGTCTGTCTGGGTTTTTGTCCCGCTCTGCTCTGTACTTTCCGTCTGTCCTCCGATTCCGCCATCTTCCCCTGCATCTACAGAGCCTGCCCCGGTATCCAGAATGGATTCGCCTGCTGCTTCTTCCGATATGGTCTGCGTTTCCGTGCCTTCTTCTGCTTGTGTCCCTGCCAGTGCCGATGCCGGTGTCGTCAGTACCATGCAGACTGCCATTCCGGCCGCTACCATACGCTTCATCCAGTTTATCTTTTTACGTACTCTCATTTTCATCAATCCTATCCTGTCTGTAAAAATAGTAGGAGACCTTATAATCCACTCATTTTTCTAACTCACTCTCCCCC
>OGKG01004063.1_pt1 | contig 12795 bp, 11 predicted proteins | sample 1572201 | NCBI WGS metagenome assembly OGKG01 (sample SAMEA2582146, study PRJEB24529) | metagenome | biome: Human gut stool | place: China | collected 2011 | reverse complement strand
CGTTGCCTTTTTTAGCCCCGGATAATCCGGCAAAATAACGCTTAACCACCTGCGGAAAATCAGCCAGTGGTGCGCGTCGCTCCACCTGTCCTGCGGAATCAGCGCGCGCAGCTGCATCTCCGTCTTCAGCACGTCGGGCGCATCCACCAGCCCAAGGCGGTTGCTGACGCGAAAAACGTGCGTATCCACCGCAATTGCCGGAATATGGAACGCCGTGGACATAACGACGTTCGCCGTTTTGCGCCCGACACCCGGCAGGCGGGTCAGCGCTTCCATGGTGTGCGGAACTTCGCCGCCGTCCTCCGCCAGAATCATCCGGCACGCGGCGATGATGTTGCTTGCCTTGCTCTTGAAGCCGCAGCTTTTCACCAGCGGGTACAGCTCGGCAACATCCGCCTCCGCCATGCTCTTCACGTCGGGGAAACGCGCGAACACGGCGGGCGTGACCTTGTTGACCTGCTTGTCGGTGCACTGCGCGGACAGCATGACCGCCACCAGCGTCTCGTAGGGGTTGGTGAAATGCAGTTCGGGTTTGGGCTGGGGATAGAGACGGTCAAGCTCGGTGAGGATTAACTGTTTGTTTTCTTCAGGTGTCATTCAGGGGGATTCTCCTTCACAAGTGCGTCACTGCGTTCGGCATCCGCTGCACGCCGCGCAGCATCAGCAGCAGCATCGCGACATTGACCGGGTAGACGACGACCTGCTTGATGAAACGGTTGCAGACGCTGATCCACGCGGGCATCGTTGCGCCTTCGCCGTAAATCGGGCGGACAAGCGCGCGGACAAACGCGGGATAATCCGCGCCGTCGGACACCGCGGTGAAGCCCGCCATCGCCAGAAAGTAGGTGTTCAGCAGGAAGTGGCACACCAGCGACACGACGAGCAGGCACGCCATCGTCCGCCAGATTGTAACCGGACGTTTATGCAGCATCAGCCCGTAGAAGAAGCCGCCGAGCGCCGCCGTGACGGACAGACCGGGGTTAATCGCCTGCCCGGTGAGGATGGTGCCGAGGGCGTCGCTCCCCCACGCGACGAGCGTGCCGCCGATGGGGCCTAATAGGTACCCTGCGATGGCGTTGGGCAGAAAGCCGAAGCTGATGCGCAGCCAGTTGCCGAGGTTGATGGCAGTGATGCGGCTGAGGATGATTTGCAGCGCCATCAGCACGCCCATCACGCAGAGCTTCTGGGTGGTCAGACGGGCGCAGTCCCGCCAGTAGTGGGCATGGAAAACGGATTGTGACATCACAAAAAGCGCCTCCTAAGCGAATTTTTGCGCGCAACTCGCAGGAGGCAGCACCAAGACAGCGGGATGCGCCGAACCCACCGCGCCGCCGTGCGGCTTCGTCTCATGACAACTCCCCGTTCATGAACACTTAACGCGGATTCAGCTACTCTGCCCGATGCGAATCACAGGCAATGTTATTGTACGCCATTTTGCCCAAAAGTGCAAGGCTTTTTCGGGATTCCTGCTTTTTTTTCAGGGGGATTGAGGGCTTTCCCATGTATAATACGGCGCGCCCCAGAAACCGTCGTACTCCGTCACCAGCACCTTGTCCCCCGCGGCTATTTCGCTGAAATCCTCCTTGCTGACCGGAAAATCCAGCGTTCTGCCGTCCCAAACCACGTCCATGCAGCAATAGCGGCTTGTCGCGCGCGTCTGCGTGACGGTGCTGATGTGCGACATGCCGACGTCCGCGTCAAACACCGAGTTCGTCGCAATCAGCCAGAACGCGCAGCTTATCCACACTGTTCCGACGACGACGAACACCCGCGCGGCAAATCTGCCCCGGTCAATGTCGGCAGCGGCTTGTTTCTCCGAAATCATCAGCGGAATCAGCAGAATCAGCGCAAGCAGGATGCTCCGCCACACCAGCGGCGATTCGTCCGGACGCATCCCGATTTGGCAACCGACAATCAGGAACACCGCCGCCAGCATCGGCAGGAACACGTGCGGGACGGCGATTGTCCCCTTCTTCGGGGCGGTCAGGGCAAGGAGGCAGAGCGCAATCAGCCCGACCGCGTACAGCACCAGCGCGACGGTTTCCAGCGCCGGGACGAAGTGCGCCACCAGCGCCGCCGCCAGAAGTCCCCACGCGGTGTAAACCACGGGTTTCGGGGTGAACAGTTTTCTTCTGGCTTCTCTTGCTCTATTGACCATGTCAATCCTCCCCCTGCGTCTTCGGCAGCGTCACATCGTAGTACGGCGCGCCCCAGAAGCCGGGATGCTCCGTCACGGTGACAACCCGCTGTTCGTCATATCGGTTATAGTCGCTCTTGCTGACGGAAAACGTGTTTGTTTCGTTCGTCAAAGGCTTCGACACTTCCAGATAATAGCTCATCCGGTGCTTCGTCCCCTTTTCCATCCGCTTCCGCGTGATGACGCCCGTCGTCGCCGTACCTTCGCTCGTGTCAAAAGCAACGTTGGTCGCGTAGACCCAGTTGAAGCAGCTGAGGACAATCAGGAACACAATCGTGATGGCGCGCATCCAGTATTTGTTGTTTCCCGCCTTTCCGGACGGAACGCGGCGCTCCGCAAGCAGCATCGGCAGCGCCAGCAGCAGCGAAATGATGATAATCCACAGCCACAGCTTGCCCTCTTCGCCGAAAGCATAGCGGCGAACCTCTATCGCCAGAAGCCCCGCGCCGAACAGGAACGGCATAAAGTCGTTCTCGTTCACTGCCAGCCCCTTGATTTTGCGTCGCAGCGTCATCGCGTACATCGTCAGCATCCCGGCGGCGTACAGAATCAGCCCGAAGCGCTGGAAATTGGGGACATGGCGGATGCCGACGGCTTCCAGCATCAGGACGCAGGACAGAATCAGCAGGGCTTTCCGCTTGATTTTCTCTCCCATTTTTCTTCCTCCAGCACGTCAAAAGCGCCCGCCGGAAGTGTTTCCAGCGGACGCCGATAGCAGCCCTTACTTCAGCAGGATAATCGTCGCGATTTCCAGCCCGGCTTCGAGGATGATGGACACGCCCATGAAACCCCAGACGATGTTCATCGCGGTATTCGGGTTGAGCAGGATGAACAGCGCCAGCACGACCGCCAGCGCCGCAGAAATCGCCGGGAAGTACCAGCGGATGCCGCTCAGGCGGAGGATATCCACCGTGCACTGCACCTTATACGCCGCCAGAATCAGCATGGCGATGGCGTACACCCACGTTACGAACGGCAGCGCCGCCAGCAGTACACCGTACTGCGTCACGCACAGAACGCCGAGGATGATGAGCAGCAAGCCCTTGAAGAGCAGCTGTTTGATGACCATTTTTTCTGCTTCGCCGACAAAATACAGCGTGCAGAAGACGATGCCCGTAAGAATCATGACAGCGCCCGCGCCGATGATGAAGGCGGAGGTAACGGCATCGGGGTTGACGAGCAGCAACACGCCGACGATGATTTCAGCGATGCACAGCAGGATGTTGCCAATCTTGCTGGTCAGCAATTTCTTCATGGTTGATTTTCGCTCCCTATTCTCCGATTGGTTATTTACTTGTTGGTTTGGATTACAGGCGCAATCAGGCTTCCTTCTTGTTCAGGATGTTCATGAACTCTTCGCCGGTGATGGTTTCCTTTTCGTACAGGTACTTCGCCAGCTCGTCGAGTTTCGCGCGGTTGTCAGTCAGAATCTGCGTCGCCTTCTGGTACTGCTCCTTGACGATGGAGACGACCAGCGCGTCAATGCGCGCCTGCGTTTCCGCCGAGCAGGACAGGGACGTGTCGCCGCCCAGATAGGCGTTTTCGACCGTCTCCATTGCCACCATGCCGAACTCGTCGCTCATGCCGTAGCGGGTAATCATCGCGCGGGCGAGCTTCGTGGCCTGCTCAATGTCGTTGGACGCGCCGGTCGTAATCGAGCCGAACACAATCTCTTCTGCAACACGACCCGCCGTCAGCGTCGCAATCTTGTTGATGATTTCGTCCTTGGTCATCAGGTAGTGGTTGCCCTCATCGACCTGCATCGTGTAGCCCAGCGCGCCGGACGTGCGCGGCACGATGGTGATTTTCTGCACGGGCGCGGAGTGGCTCTGCAGCGCCGCGACGAGCGCGTGACCGATTTCGTGGTAGGACACGATGCTCTTTTCCTTGTCGGTGAGAATCGCGTTTTTCTTCTGATAGCCGGCGATAACGACCTCGATGGATTCCTCCATGTCCGCCTGAGACGCGGCGGTGCGGTGGTTGCGAACAGCGCGCAGGGCGGCTTCATTGACGATGTTCGCCAGTTCCGCGCCGGATGCGCCGGACGCCATGCGCGCAATCTGCGCATAGTTGATGTTCGGCTCGGTCTTAATCTTCTTCGCGTGGACGCGGAGGATGGCTTCACGCCCCTGCAAGTCGGGCAGCTCCACGGGCACGCGGCGGTCGAAACGGCCGGGGCGGGTCAGCGCAGGGTCGAGGGACTCCGGGCGGTTGGTGGCGGCCAGGATTACGACGCCCTTGGCGGCGTCGAAGCCGTCCATCTCGGTCAGCAGCTGATTCAGCGTTTGCTCGCGCTCGTCGTTGCCGCCGAGGTTCGCCCCGCCGTCACGCTTTTTGCCTATGGTATCGATCTCGTCGATAAAGACGATGCAGGGCGCTTTTTCGCCTGCCTGCTTGAACAGATCGCGGACTTTCGACGCACCCATGCCGACGAACATCTCGACGAACTCACTGCCCGCGATGGAGAAGAACGGCACGCCGGCCTCTCCGGCGACGGCGCGGGCCAACAGCGTTTTGCCGGTGCCCGGAGGGCCTACGAGCAGCACGCCCTTGGGCATTTTGGCACCGATATCCTCGTATTTTTTAGGGTTGTGCAGGAAGTCTACGATCTCCTGCAGGCTCTCCTTGGCTTCGTCCTCGCCCGCTACATCGTTGAATTTGATGCCGGTCTCGTCGTCCACGACGTACTGTTTTGCGCCGGATTTGCCGCCGCCGAACAACATGGCGTTGCCGCCTGCGCCGCCCATCTCCTGCATCTTTTTGGATGCCCAGCGGTTGACGAACCAGAACAGCAAAATCATCGGCAGGAAGGAAATGACGAGGTTCAGCAGCGAATCCCAGATGGTGGGGCTCTGATAGACTGTACCGAACTCAACACCCGCATCCTCCAGCCGGGCGACAAGGTTGTTATCCTGTGCGATGGCGTTGGTCTTGTAGGAGTTTTCGTTTTTGTCCACAAAGTAAATTTGCTGATCCTCGATCTGGACGGTGGAAAGCTCCTTATCCTCCAGCATTTGCAGGAAGGTACTGTAATTTACGCTCTTGACGCTGGCCTGCATCAGGGCAGGGAAGAGGAAGATATTGCTTAAAATGACGATGGCAAGAATGACCGCGTAGCCGATCCAAAGTTTCTTCTTTGGGTCTTTCGGCGGCTGTGTCGTCTCTTTCATGGGGGTAGCCTCCTTTTCTTTTGTGACAAGTATAGCATGGACTGAAAAAATGAACAGCGTATGAAGCAACTTTGAACGAAACGCAAAAAATCCGCATAACGGTGGGGCTGGGACGGGTTTTCCGCGTTTTGCACAGGTTTTCGACAGGATTCCACTGTGGAAATGTGGAAAACTGTGTTGAAACGGTGGAAAAACCAGGGGAAAGGTACAAAATAGTACGATGAGAGGGAAGTGTTGAAATGTGGAAAATGGGAACGCAGAGAAATAAAAACTTCTAAAATTTAAACAAAATCTTTAAATTTGCCTTAAATTTCGCAAATCTTGTAACAAGTTGGAAACATCTGTCGTTATAATAGATGTGAGGAATCGCAAAAAGCTGTCCTGTTCGGAAGGAGGATGTTCATTATGAAAACCGCACAAGATGTCTTTTATAAAGATTTGGAAGTGAACCTCGCGGCGCACCGGGTCAGCCGCGCGGGGCACGAACTGTGCCTGACGCCCCGGGAATTTGCACTGCTGGCTGTGCTGCTGACCCACTGCGACAAGGCGCTGAGCCGCAGCCAGCTGTTGGAGGCCGCCTGGGGGTACGCTTACATCGGCGAGAGCCGCACCGTGGATGTACATATCAACCGCCTGCGCCGCAAGCTGGGACTGGAAAATGACATCCAGACCGTATATAAAGTGGGATATCGGCTGAATAGTGCAAGCTGAACCCTTGCATTTCCCGTGGGATTTGGTACAATAGGAGTAATAAGAAATCTTGAAATTGCAGTGGTGCCGTAGGCTTGCAGGGGGCGATGCTGGCATCTGCCCCTACAATGGCCCCGCTGTAAACGCTGTAAGGAGGAAACGACCATGAAGCGTATCATTACCATCGGGCGCGAGTTTGGTGCGGGCGGCGGCGAGCTGGGCCGACGCCTGGCACGGGAGCTGGACATTGCCTACTATGACCGCGATATCATTTTAAAGACCGCCAAGGCCAGCGCCCACCTGACACCCGAGCAGGTGCGCCGCTGGGACGAGCGCGTACCCCACGAGTTCGGATTTACCCAGAGCTTGTTCAACTTCTACAACCGCCCCTTGAGCGAGGAACTGTGGGATGCCCAGGTGCGGGCCATCCGGGAAATTGCGGATAAGGAGAGCTGCGTTATCGTCGGCCGCAATGCAGACTATATCCTGCGGGAGTTTGACCACTGCCTGCGGGTGTTTGTACACGCTGACCGCAACTGGCGTCTGCTGCATATGCGTAAGCTGATGCCGGACACGCCGTTTGACCAGCTGGAAGCGGATATGGACAGCGCTGACCGCGCCCGCCGCAACTACTGCAAGCAGCATACCGGCCAGGTCTATGGCGACAGCCGTAACTATGATCTGACGCTCTGCACCAGCAAGCTGGGGCTGGACAAGGCCCTGGAAGTGCTGCTGTGTGCGGTGAAGGAAATGTAAAGGGAGAAAGGGGCAGCCCCCGTAAGCGTGCGGGCCGGGAATGCCCGGCCCCTACAAGATACGGAAAGATAAAAATAACCCTGCACCGTATTTTTGCGGTGCAGGGCGTTTTTTGTGCTTTTTATTTTTGGGGTGCGGTGTAGGTCTGGCCGTAGGGGTCGTGGGCCAGGTTGTTCAGGGTGTACAGGCTGCCGTAGACCGCGGGCTCCAGCATGACGGCCAGGCTGAAATCCTGCTGGTGGATGTGGTGCGACGTCACCCGCAGCACGCCGGAATCATGGGCGTAAAGGTAGCGCTGGTAGGTCGGGTCGTCCTCGGGGGTCGTGGTCTGCTGCCACTGGCCGGGGATCGTGGTGTCCAGCTGGGCAATGAAATTTTGCGTCACGGTGTCCAGATCCTCCCCGGCAGGGTAGTTTTCGTCGTGGATGGACAGGTCCACAATCGGGCCGTTGTCGGGCAGGTAGTCGATGACGAGGTAAGTCTCGGTGTCCATGACGCAGGCGGTGCCGCCGCTCTCAGTTTCGTGTACATCCCTGGGGATAAAGTAGTCAAAGTAGACCTGTGTCAGGTCACCGGTAAACTTTACCATGCCGTAGGTGACGTTGGGTTCGCCCTCGGTAAGGCTTTGCTGGAAAGGGTTGGTATCCGCGCCCGCGTCCAGCTGGGCCAGCAGATAGGTAAGCTGGTCGTCGGTCAGCAGACCGCGGGCGGCGGCCTGCCGCAGCTTGCCGCGGATGACCGTGAACACGTCCTTGGTGATATCGTAGCTCTGCGGAGTGCTGGAGCCGCCCTGCACGCCGTAGCGGTAGAGTGCCCCGGCCAGCGGGTCGAGCCGAACCTCGTCGCTCATGACGCCGGGCACCTGCGGGCGGGGCTGGGGCGCGGCGTAGTAAAGCGCCTGCCCCTGCACGGCCAGCGCGGGCACCGCCAGCAGTGCCAGACAGAACAGCGATGTGGTGATGAATTTTGCGTTAAGAGACAGCTTTTTCATGGCGGGGGCCTCCTTTCGGCAGGGTGAGGGAGACGGTCGTGCCTGCGCCGACCTCGCTGGCAAAGTTGAGCCTCGTGCCAAAGGCTGCGGCGATTTCGGCGCAGAGGGCCAGGCCGATGCCGCTACCGCCGTCGGCCCGGGCGCGGGCTTTGTCAACGCGGTAAAACGGCTCCGTCAGGTGGGGGACGGCCTCGGCCGGGATGCCGCAGCCGGTGTCAATGATGGCCAGCCGCCAGCCGTTCCCGGCGTCGGTGCAGATCAGGCGCACGGTATTGCCGGGGGTGCTGGCGTGCAGGGCGTTCACGGCCAGGTTGCGCAACAGGTCCGCCAACAGCACCCGGTCGGCCTGTACCGTGGCCCCGGCGGGGGCATCAAGGGTGAGCGGTGCATTGGGCAGGCTGCGGACAACGTCGTGGAACACGGCGGCAACGTCAACGGCTTGCAGCGCTATACCGTTCTTTTGCAGCCCTTGCAGGGCCAATAGCTGCTGGCTCAGGCTCTCGAGCCGGGTGGACTCGTGGTAGATAGCGTCGGCGGCTGTGCGTCGGCGGGCGTCATCTAACGTGCCGCTGCGCAAAAGGTCCGCATAGCCAATCATGCTGGTCAGCGGGGTTTTCAGCTCGTGGGTCAGGTCAGCCACAAAGCGGCTTTGGCGGGCGTTCAGCTCTTGCACTTTGCCGTAATGCCAGCCCGCTGCCAGGGCGGCCAGCGTCACAAGCGCCTGCACGGCCAGCCAGCTGAGGAGCAGCTGGTCGCGGGCTGTGTAGGCTTCGGCGGCGTCGACAGCAGAGACAAGAATGATGTTCTGGTTCGTGTTCAGCACGCTGGCCAACAGCAGCTGGCGGTCGCGCAGCAGGATCGTGTCGGTGTCCGCAGCGGCCTGTTGGAGCGCGGCGCCGGACAGGCCGGTGTTGGAGTATTCGACTGTGCCGTCACGCAGAAGTGCAAAGGCGGGCGTGCTGGCGCCGAGGATGAGCTGCTGAGCGCGGGTGTAGCTGTCGCCGATGCGGGCAGGGGTGGTGAAGTCGTCGGTAGAGGCGGCCGCGCGGGCAGCGGCGCAGGCGGCGGTGAAGTCGCTTTCCACGCCGCAGACGGTGCGCTGGTGTTGGAGCACGGCCTGGGTTTCCAGTGCGTCGAGCCGGTCGCGGAAGGTGCGGCAGGCCAGCGCACTGCCCGTGAGGGTGAGAGCAAGGGAGAAAAGGACAAGGGCGAGACGGATGGAGCGGGACATGGGAAACCTCCTTTCGGGGTGGGCGTGTAGGGGCCGGGTATGCCCGGCCCCCTACGGAGAAACGTCATTTTATTAAGCGATACCCGATTTTGGGCACGGTGACGATCTTATCGGCCCAGTTTAGTTTTTTGCGCAGGCGGTGGATGTGCAGGTCGAGGGCGCGGGGCGTCGGCTCGGCGTCAAGGCCCCAGACCCGCTCGTAAAGCGTCTCGCGGTAAAGCGCCTGCCCCTGGGCGCGGACGAGGGCCAGCAGAAGGTCAAACTCCCGCGGGGTCAGCTCCACCGGCTGGCCGTGCTGGGTCACGGTGCGGTCGTCGGGGTCGATGACAGCGTCGAACACGTTCAGCGTGGCCGCGCGGCGGCCGGTATGGCGCAAAAGCCCCTCCACCCGGGCCAGCAGTTCTGGTGGAGCAAAGGGCTTGACGATGTAGTCATATGCGCCCAGTTTCAGCCCACGCACCCGGTCGGCCACGGCGTTTTTGGCTGTTAAAAATACGACCGGCGTGCCGGTGGGCGCGATGTAATCCATCAGCGCAAAACCGTCGACGCCCGGCAGCATGACATCGAGGATGACCAGGTCAAATTTTTGCGTTTCCAGCAGATCGGCGGCGCGTTCACCGTCGTGCGCAATGATGAGCGGCTGGGCCAGCGGTTCCAGCGTCATGGCAATCAGCTGGGCAATGCTCGGCTCGTCGTCGACGATCAGAATTGGCAGCATGGGGAATACCTCCTTCCGGTGGGTGTGAGGACAGTATAGCAGGGGGAGTTTTCTGAAAGTTTTCCGTTTATGAAAAAGTAGGGGCCGGGCATGCCCGGCCCGCAGCCATCCCATCAACGCCATTTTGTGGGTACGCTGCGGGCAAGGCATGCCTCGCCCCTACATTCTGCTGATTTATTCTTCCAAAAACTCTCGTATTTCTTTCTCCACCGCCCGCACTTCTTCCTCAAAGGCACGGGCGGAGACGCGGAGGGCACCGTGGCCCATGACGATGATCTGCTCGGCACCGTCGCTGCTGACGACGCGGGTGCGGTGCTCCTTCGCCAGCTCGTGGGTGGCGCGTTCGATGTACATATCGGCGGTCTCGGCCTCGCGGGTGTAGACGACGTACAGATTATGGTACTGCTCGACCTCCCGCGTGCCGCCGCGCACCTTGTAGGCGTCGAACACCAGAATCGGCACACAGCGCTTGTAGCCCGCATAGTTGCACAAAATGTCCATCAGGCGGCGGCGGGCGGCGTCCAGATTGCCGTCGGCCAGCCTGCGCAGGTCGTCCCAGGCAAAAATCACGTTGTAGCCGTCCACCAGCAGGTAATCCGGGCCGGTGGGCATCGGCTTGGCGGGGACGCTGGCCGCAGCGGGGGCGGTGTGCAGGGCGGCGCGGGCTGCCTTTTTGGCGTCGCCGGTCTCGCCACGGCGACGTATCTTGCCGTAGGTGCGCTCAAAAATCGCCAACAGCTCCTTGTCTTGTTCCAGCGTGCCCCGGTAGGCGGCGGCCCGGCGGCGACGGTCGTTGGCGTCAGCCTGCCCGGCAGCGTCCTCGTCGTCGGCGGGGGTGCCGTTTAAGCGGCGTTCCAGCCCGCTGGACACATGGGCGCGGGTGGGGACCTCATCCCACTTGACGAGATACCCGGCCCCATGTGCGCAAAACACAGAGTCAGCCGGGTTCTCGGTGTCGGCGTCCGGGTCATAGCCCATGGCGGCAAGCACCTCGTCGGCGTTGTGGCAGGTGTCGTACCCGGCAGGCAGCACGGCCCAGCGGCCCAGGCCGTGGGTGTAGGCCGCGACCTCCCGCGCATAGCCCCGCGCAGTGGCCACCGGCAGGCGGCCTGTCAGCCGCACGGTGTTTTCAGATTTCGGCAGCGTCTCGGGCGCTTCAAAGCTGCCGCACATCCGCTGCACATCGGCCATGGCGCGGCCCAGCGCGTCGGCGGGCAGTTCCAGCGTGAAGTCATACCACGGTTCCAGCAGCGTTACGCCGTCCTTGGCTGCGGCCATCCGCAGGCCCTGGCGCACGGCGCGGTAGGTGGCCTGGCGGAAGTCGCCGCCCTCGGTGTGCTTCTGGTGGGCGCGGCCCGCCGCCAGCGTGATCTTTACGTCGGTCAGCGGCGCACCGATCAGCACGCCGGGGTGGGTGCGCTCGGCAAGATGGGTCAAAATCAGCCGCTGCCAGTTTTCGGCCAGTGTGTCGGGCGGGCAGTCTGCTGCCAGCTGTACGCCGCTGCCCCGCGCACCGGGTTCCAGCAGCAGGTGGACCTCGGCGTAATGGCGCAGCGGCTCATAGTGGCCGATGCCCTCCACAGCGGTGGTCAGGGTTTCTTTGTAGAGGATACCGCCCTCGCTGAAAGTGACGTCCAGCCCGAAGCGGTCCTGTAAAATATTCTGCAAAATTTCCAGCTGCACTTCACCCATCAGCTGGACGTGTACCTCGCCCAGGTCGTCGCGCCAGTTGACGTGGAGCTGCGGGTCCTCGTCCTCGAGGGTCTGCAGGGCTTTTAAAACGGTGTGGGCGTCGGCGTCACAGTCGATGCGGTAGTTGAGCACAGGCTCCAAAAGCGGCGTCTCCGCGTCGGATTCTGCACCAAGGCCCTGCCCGGGGCGGGTGGCTGCCGGGCCTGCCACTGCCACGACCATGCCGGGAAACGCCTCACTGACCAGGCGGAACTTGCCGCCATTGTACAGCCGCAGGGCGTCGGCCTTTTCGCCGCCGGGGAGCACGTCTTTTACGTGCAGCACGCCGCCGGTGACTTTCAGCCAGGTCAGGCGGGTACCTGCGTCCTCGCTGATTTTGAACACGCGTGCGCCAAATTCCGGCCACTGGGGCGGGGTGCGGGTCAGCGTTTGCAAGCCGCGCAGTAAGCCGTCCAGGCCGTCCAGACGCAATGCTGCGCCGAAAAACACCGGAAAGACCTGCCGCCGCGCAATGGCCGTGATGACGGTCTCGGGCGCAGGGGTGCCGGTGTCGAGGACTTCGTTCATCAGCGGCTCACTGCACAGGGCCAGGGCCTCGGGATCGGGCGCGGCGGAAAAATCCACACCGCCGTCGCCGAAGCGGCCCCGCAACTCCCGCAGGCGGACAGCAGCGTCTGCGCCGGGCAGATCCATTTTGTTGACAAAAACAAACGTAGGAACGCGGTAGCGGGCAAGCAGCTTCCACAGTGTCTCGGTGTGGGCCTGCACGCCGTCGGTGCCGGAGACGACGAGGACGGCGTAGTCCAGCACTTGTAAGGCGCGCTCAGCCTCGGCGGAAAAATCCACGTGGCCGGGGGTGTCCAGCAGGGTCAGCGCGGTCTCGCCGCAGCCGTCGGCGGCGGGCAGCGTCAGCACAGCCTGCTTGGCAAAAATCGTGATGCCCCGCGCCCGCTCCTGACTGTCCGTGTCCAGAAAGGTGTCGCGGTGGTCGACGCGGCCTAGCTTGCGCAGCACGCCGGCGCGGTAGAGCAGCCCTTCGGCCAGTGTGGTTTTGCCGCTGTCAACATGGGCCAGCAGACCAATGACGAGACGTTTCATAGATGTTCCCCCGAGTTTTTCAAAGTTGCTTCTATTGTACAATTTTTCTTGCAATTTGGCAAACGGTGTGGTATAGTAAAGCCAAATTTACCGGGAAGGAGAGCACACGTATGCGTTGGCAGTTCGGTGTGGTGTTCCAGAAAAAAGGAAACCCCTGACGAATCGACGCTATAAGTGTGCCCTTTTTTAGGCATTGTCTAAGGCAATACCGCACAATTCCCGCCTGACGGCTTAAGCACCGCTCCGGCGGCT
>OGKG01004062.1_pt1 | contig 12798 bp, 12 predicted proteins | sample 1572201 | NCBI WGS metagenome assembly OGKG01 (sample SAMEA2582146, study PRJEB24529) | metagenome | biome: Human gut stool | place: China | collected 2011 | reverse complement strand
GCATGGCGGGAATGACCTGCGCCTGATAGCCGATCATGTTGATGGTGAAGAAGCCGAAATCCCACTTGGGGATATCTGCCGCTGCTGTGGATGCGACAGCGTAGGCGTTCAGCAGCTGGCCGGAAACAAGCGTCAGGCCGAGGACGATGCCCAGGCTCTGGGTCGTGCCCATCTTTTTGGTGACGGACCAGCAGATGCAGACCGGCAGCATGTGGAAAACGGCCTCGCCGATCAGCCAGAGGAAGCTGTCCACGCCCGACCAGAACTGGCTGCTTTTTCTATCGGAACAATCCCATTGCCAATCTCATCACAGATAAAAATGCAGTCCGGATGTTCTTTATAGTATTGCAGCACAATCTCCTCTGCCGGCTTTCCCTCCTGTATCAGTTGTTTCACCCACAAATGCAGATCATTGACGATTGTAACATCCTTCCCTTTGTATTTATTCTGCACGTAGGAAAGTTTTCCCTGCGCATATCCACCGATGTATAGTTCCATATTTTTGTTCTTCCTTTTTCATTTTAAGTTGTGCTACGCGCCTGCAATCGCAACCGCAACTGCCGCAGCAGCCTCACATACCGTCACAAAGAATCCAGCAGTGTCACCCGTGATCCCGCCAAATTCTTTATAGCTTTTCTTTTTAAAATAAAGGAAACTCAAAAGTGACGCAATGATCGCTGCCACACCATATTGTTTTGAAATGATGATCATAAGAGCCATGCATAAGATAAGTTGTAAATATAATCCTCTTTTAACTTTTTCTTTTTGTGCCCCAGATGCAAAGGTATAGAGAAGTCCCTCTTTTTTTGCCGGCTGCAACGTCACAACTGCGATTCCGCTTAAGCACCTTGCCAGGAAAAAAACTGCCACCACTGCAAACACTGCTTTTCGGGTATGGATCTCAGAAATCGCCGCAATATCGATCAGATAGTAAAGCACCAGCATAATCGCTGCAAATGCGCCGATATGGGAATCTTTCAGAATCTCTAATTTTTTCTCCCTGCTCTGATACGAATGAAGTGCATCCATCGTGTCCATATAACCATCCACGTGAAATCCGCCTGAGATGATCAACGGGATTGCTGCTGCGATCAGCGCGTAACACAGCGTTCCTACCGCAAATTTTTCACACAACACCGCCCAGCCAAAAAACGCCAGTCCGATCACACCACCGATCCATGGAAAAAAACACATCATGTATTCCATGTCTTCTTCCTTCCATTCAAATTGTGGCACCGGAATTTTCGAATAAATAGAAAATGCGATCACCATTGCTTTTAATATTTTCATGACTTATCCTCACTATACTTTCAACTCAACCGGAATCCCGACAACCACTTCTACCACCCGGTCTGCAAGTTCCGCAAGCCTTACGTTGATTTTACCAAGCGCTCTTAAATATTCCATTGTTCCGTCATCATATTTTACACCGTCCTCAAACACATTGTTGGTCACAATGATGAGGTTATCTGTTTTTTGTGAAAGAAGCTGTATGTCATTTATGATTTTATCAGTCACCTGATCTGCTGATCTTACGCCGTCACCTGTAAACATCTCATTTGCTGCAAGATTCGACATGCACTCTAACAACGCAGATTTTTTACCAGCAGCATCCGTCCTCATCTTTCCTATCTGCGACTGATATTCTGATACCTCAATTTTTCCGACATCAACCGGACTTTCAATCGTAAGAAACCCTTTTCCCGCTCGCAGTTTTCGGTGGCGCTCTACTTTCTTTTCGCCTTCCGCATCATAAACCTGCATGGTCGCAATATAAAATTTCATTCCTTCACAGGAAGACAGCAGTGTTTCCGCGTAAGCAGATTTTCCACTGCCACTTCCACCTGTCACCAATGTAACCATTGTAAACCTCTCTAAAATCTATGGTACTCCTCTATGTGAAAATCACCGAAGGTAGCGCCTGTCTCATATAATGTCATCGCCATATCCAGTAGTGAAAACATCATGACTGCTCCGGTTCCCTCACCTAATGCAAGTCCAGCATCGATCACCGGATGAAGTCCAAGTTCTTTCATCAATAATTCGGATGCCGGCTCTTTGCCTCTGTGGGAAGGAATCATGTATTCCTTTGTTCCCGGAGAAAGCCGCTCGGCTGTCAGTGCTGCCACCGCGCTGATCACGCCGTCTATGACGATTGGAATATGATATTTTGCTCCGCCTAAAAATACGCCGCAAAGTCCGGCGATATCCAGTCCTCCCACCGAACATAAAATCTGCATCGGCTCTGTCGATTTAAGCTGGTATTTTTTCAGTGCTTCTGCAATCACCTGTCTTTTTTTTACAAGTCCTGCATCGCTTAGTCCTGCGCCACGACCTGAAACGGTCTCAGGTGAAACATCAAGCAGCGCTGCTGCCATCGCCGCGCTTGTCGTCGTATTGCCAATTCCCATTTCCCCTGTGCCAAGCAGCGTATAGCCTGCATCTTTGCACTCTTTTACAAGTTCCATGCCTGTTTGTATCGCCTGCAATGCCTCCTGCCCGGACATTGCCGGTTCGATAAGGAAATCATTGGTTCCTTTTCTTATTTTTTTATTGGTCACTCCCGGAAAAATTTTGTCCGTATTTACCCCAATGTCTACCGCAATTATATCTGCCCCGGCGGCTTTTGCCATTTTGCAGACCGAAGTGTTGTTTTTTCCAAGATTCTCTGTCACCGCCGCAGTAACCTCCTGCCCGGACTGGCTAACACCTTCTGCGACGATTCCATTGTCCGCACACATGACGATCACCGCTTTTTTAGTAATGTCAATGTCCTCGGTTCCAAGAATCGCTCCTATCCTTGCGATGATTCCTTCAAATGCGCCCAGTCCGTCCAACGGTTTTGCAACCCGATCCCAATTTTGCTTTACCCGGCGCTCTATGTTCTGATCCGGTAAATCTATTTCAAATTTCATCTGTTTCCTTCTATATCTATCTACTCTCTTTTAACATTGCATAAATTGCATCCATATCCATGGATTTCCGCAGTCCGTCTGCCAGTTTATCATACTGCATCTGCTTAAACTGCTGGTAACTCATCATCTGTGCAGTATCTAACACAACACCTTTTTTTTCTGCCAGAATCTGAACCAGCATCCCTGCAATATTTCCTTCGTCAAAAATGCCATGCACATACGTTCCATACACATTTCCAGAATATGTCCCATCCTGTTTTTCTGTGCCCGCATGTACTACATCTGTAATTTTTGTCAGGAAATTATCTTTTACACAATCTGCCTCATCCGTATCCGTCAGCTTCTTCGTGCTTCCCATATGGATCTCATACCCACGCACAGGCTTCCCGGAAAGTCCTGCCAGCACACCCGATATGTTACCAAATATGCCTGTTACCTGTGTTCTTGTTTTTTCCTGCTTTAATTCTGTCACGACCGGAAGCAGCTCCATGCCCTTCATGCTTCCGCCTGCTTCCACCTGACACGGATCACTGATCTGCGCTCCTAACATCTGATAGCCACCGCAGATTCCGAATACAACCGTATCCTCCGATTTCTTTTTGATCAGGGTTTCTAAACCATTCTCGCGCATCCACTTTAAATCTGCCATTGTATTCTTGCTTCCCGGAAGCACGATCATGTCCGGATGATGCAGTTCTTTTGCATGTTCCACATAACGCACCGATACGTGCTCCATCTGCTCGAAAACAGACAGATCCGTAAAATTGGAGATTCTTGGATAACGGATCACTGCGATATCAATGATCCCTTCCTCTTTCTGTTCCAATCTGCTGCTTAAGCTGTCCTCATCATCAATCGAAAGTTCCATATATGGAACTACGCCAACGACCGGCACCTGACCACGTTCCTCTAGCATCACAACACCGGGATCTAATATCGTCTTATCTCCACGGAATTTGTTGATGATAAGTCCTTTTACACGCTCTTTCTCAGAATCTTCCAAAAGCATTAACGTGCCAAGAAGCTGTGCAAACACACCGCCTCTGTCGATATCTCCCACTAAAAGCACAGGCGCATCCACAAGCTCTGCCAATCCCATGTTGACAATATCGTTTTCCCTAAGGTTAATCTCTGCCGGACTTCCGGCTCCTTCTATTACAATGATGTCATTTTCTTCTGCCAGCTGCCCGAATGCTTTTTTTATCTCTGGAATCAACTGCTTTTTATAAGCAAAATAGTCTTTCGCACTCATATTCCCAAGCACTTCGCCGTTCACGATCACCTGTGAGCCAACATGTGTCGTAGGTTTTAAGAGGATTGGATTCATTGCAACGACCGGTTCCACTCCTGCTGCCTCTGCCTGCATGACCTGTGCACGCCCCATTTCCAGTCCCTCTTTTGTGATAAAGGAATTGAGTGCCATATTCTGTGACTTAAACGGCGCCACACGGTAGCCATCCTGTTTAAAAATCCTGCAAAGTCCTGCCACGATCAGGCTTTTCCCTGCATTTGACATTGTTCCCTGAACCATGATCACTTTTGCCATAATTCAATCTCCATTCCAGCAGCCTCCGCCTCGCTTAAAAGCTGCCTGTTACGTTCATTCTGTGTTCCAAATATTGTCTGACAACAGATCACTTTTTTGCAGGAAAACATGACCTGCTTTGCCTCCTCATACCGCTGCCTGGAAAAGTCCTGATAAGCTTTCTCTGCGATCACAGTGTCTGCCAGCGCTTTTGCCGGAAGATAGTCTACATCCTGCTCTCCAAGGATTCCGACCGCAAACGGGATGCCTTCCCGCTGAAGCCGCCGGAATAAAAAGCTTCCGGTGCCGTTTCCTGCAATGACGAATACCTCAGGTGTTCCCACACATTTTTTCAATTCCACAGAACCATTTGCCTCATGAAATGTTCCCTCTGTGATCTCATAAAGATCATTGATAAAACCTTCTATAAAAATTTCTTCCGGTGTCCCGAAATGTGCGATCTTATCCCCCTTCACACAGACGATCTTATCGGACACACGCTCTGCTAAATCCAGTTCGTGCAGCGACATCAGCACACCAATCTTATTCTGCTGCGTCATTTCCTGCAGCATCGATAAAAATTCCAGTTTATACTTCACATCCAGATAGGAAGTCGGTTCGTCTAAAATCAGTATCTCCGGTTTCTGACACAACGCTTTTGCAAGCAGTACACGCTGTTTCTGACCGTCACTTAAGCTCATGAAATCCCGGTCTTTTAAATCCGCGATCCGTATCTGCTCCATGCACTGCTGCACAATCGCCTCATCCTCCGGTGTAAGAATCCCAAGACCTCCGGTGTAAGGGTATCTTCCCATTGCCACAACATCCCGGACTGTCATAAGCTCCGGTGTGATGCGCTCTGTAAATACAATTGACATCTTCTTTGCCAGCTCTTTTGCCGGCATTCCTTTTAATGCGGTGTTTTCCACATAAACACTGCCCGAAATCTCCTGCAGCTGCTTTGTGATCGTTTTTAAAATGGTAGATTTTCCTGCTCCGTTTGGTCCGATCAGTGTGACGATCTCGCCTTTTTTTAAATAGATCTCAATATTTTCGATCAGCTTTTTTCCATGGTACCCAACGGATAACTGCTCTGTATGTAAAAGTCTCTGTGCTTTCATTCCGCACCTCGTTTCTGCTCTGATAACTTTCCTTTCTCCGCGACAACACATTTCTGCACGAATGTCTTCCTCTGTCTCTGCTACTTACTCGTTGCTACACTAATATCGCTTCTGTCTCTGCCGTAACATCACTGCGATCATGACCGGAGCACCAAAAATTGCTGTGACCGTGCTGATGCTCATCTCGGTCGGTGCGAATACCGTCCGCGCTAAAACATCGCAGAACATACAAAACACTGCCCCGCCCAAAAAACATGCCGGTATCATAACGATTGGCTTTGCGGTCTGAAAGAACCGTTTCATAATCTGCGGAACTGCAATTCCGACAAACGAAACCGGACCTGCAAATGCTGTCACAACCGCAGATAAAATGCTCGACAGCAGAACAAGCAGGACGCGGAACAGCCGGATATTAACGCCCATATTTTTTGCATAAGTCTCACCTAACTGGTAAGCCTCCATAGGCTTCGACAAAAAGAACGTCATAATGCCGGTGACCGCTACCACTAACAGAATTGTTTTCACATTTTCCCACGTAATACCGGAAAAACTTCCCATGGACCAATTGTGAAGATTGACAATATCCGAATCCTCTGCAAACGTCACTAAAAAATCCGTGACAGCCGAACAGATATAGCCGATCATGACACCGATCAGCACTAAAAACGACATATCAGAAATCTTCGGTGACATTAAAAGGACACAAAACATGGAGAGCATTGATCCTAAAAATGCCGCCACGATCAGATCTACCGACGATAATGTGCGAGACCACTTTAAAAATACGATCATAACAACCGCCACAAATAATTTTGCTCCGGAGGAAATTCCAAGTACAAACGGTCCTGCGATCGGATTGTGAAAAAAAGTCTGCAACAGATATCCGGACAGTGCCAAAGCCCCACCGAGCAGAATTGCTGCAAGTGTTCTCGGTATGCGGATCTGAAACAGGATCGTTGTATACAGCTCGTCTCCCTCTCCGTTCAGCTGTCCCCATATATCTGCCACAGAGATAGACACACTTCCGGCACACACACTGATCGTGAAAAATATCACAAGCAGTAAGATTAAAATCACAAAGCATGCCGTATATTTTATTTTTCTATTTGAGCCTGTACATATAGGTAAGTTCATCCGTGTCCTCCGATGTCAGCATCTCATGAAAATCGTGGATAATACTTCCGGTATCCATTGTATCCTGATAAAGATTTTGTCCGATGCACCAGACATTTCCATTTTTTACTGCTTTAAAATTTTCGAAAAGACTGCTTTTTCCAAGCAGATCCTCTATCGTTTCCAAGTTGCCGTCAATGGTACTGTTATAGACTAAATAATCTGCATCTTTCGCCTGTGCGTAAAACTCCTCCATCTGCATATTGACCGTAGATAAGGCGCTGTCCGGGTCACCCAGATCCGAAAACAGGTACTCACCGCCTGCCATCCGGATCATCTTACTGATGTAATCACCGGATTTACGGACATTGGCATAGCCTTTCGGGTTGATATAGAAAAACACCGCCGTTGGCCGTTCTTCCGTCTGGTCTGTGTCCAGACCAGCGTCTGTACTTCCGTTCTGGTTCTGGCTATTATCTGCATTCTGATTGTCCTCCGGATTCTGACTCTGTGTCTGCTCCCGGTTCAGTTCTTCTTTCAAAGTCTCAACCTTTTCGTTATACAAAGCTTCTGACTCATCTTCTTTCCCCAGCAGTGCGCCGTAGAATTTCACCCATTCCATCCGTCCCAAAGGCTCCGGCTCATAACTGGACCGCTCCACGATCACCGGGATCCCGATCTGCTCCAGTTTTTCTTTCACCTCCGGGTTATGAAGAAGCATGGTATTTTCAATAGCAAGACGGCACTGCTCTGACAGAAGCAGTTCATAATCCGGCTGGCTGTATTTGCCAGCGAAGATCAGGCTGCCCTCTCTCATGGCTTCCCTGGCCGCCTCTATATACCAGCCGTCCTCCTTGACTCCAGAAAGCCGCAGACTGTCCATGGCATCCAGGGATGCGAAAAAGTCCATAGCTGCTGTAGAAACCAGGTAAATGTGGTCTAAGGGCTGTTCCAATACGATTGCATGGTCTGGAAGTGTCTCTGGAACCGAATTTCCTTCCGGGATCACCACGACCGGGTCTCCCTGGTCGATGGTCAGGAGACTGCAGCCATCACTGTCCTTTGTGATGGTGAATTTCCTGGCATATTCCAGCTGCACCGGGATGTCAAAAACTCCGTGGCCTGCTGCTCCTGCCCCGGTCTGCGCCTGTGCGGCAACTCCTGTTTCATTCTGTACCTGTGCGGCAGATCCCATTTCATTCTGTTCCTGTGTAACTGTTTCCGTTTCCTTCTGTACCTGGCAGGCGGACAGTCCCAACACAGTGATAATTGCCGCTGCCGTAAAAATCTGTCTCTTCATCGTTTATTACTCTGCCTTTTTGATGGTTGCAGAATCAAAGAATAACGTGTAATCAATCTCATGCGGCGTGCTCATGGCTACCGTATCTGCCGCGATCTGCATCCGGTAATCAAAACCATCTACCGGGATCTCAAAGGCAGAATTGCCTTCGGTATTGACCGGCTCATATTTCTCTTCTCCGATCCGCACATAATCGTAATTCGGACTGCTGAAAATGATCTCCGCTGTCGCTTCGCCCTGTTTTACGGTGATTTTCGCTGGAGATTCCACAGAAGCACGGCCAGAACCGCCCTCTAAGACCACATCTGCCTCATAAATACCATCCTCCAACGCCAGGTCAGAAACTGTAGTCATCTTCACATCCACTGACACCGCATCTCCCAGGGAAGAAGCTAAAAATGCCAGCTTCCGGTCATACCATTTCTCTTTTTTCTTGCTGAACGCCGCGCAGTCAATGGCCTCGTCTAAGGCTTTTACCGGAATCTCGAAGGTACATTTGCCATCTGCGTCTACCGCCTGGATATAAGCGCTTTCGTCGGCCTTCACCGCTTCTTCCCCGGTTCCCATAAACAACTGGGAATACCCGGTTCCGCTCATAGTCAGAACGGCTGTCATTTCCCCATCCTTCACTGTCAGCCGGCAGTCGGTGATCTTAAACATGGAAGAGCTGCTCTTCACTTCCACATCATACTCACCGTCTTTTACCTGGTCTCCGGCGATCGGCACCATCCAGTCCTCGACTACTTCCTCCGGTGCTACGGTCTCACCCTCTCCTGCAGTCTGTCCATCTGCCGCGGACGTTTCCGTTCCCGCGATTCCAGCTCCACCGTCAGCTGCAGACGTCTCCATCCCTGATCCTGTTTCATCCCCGTGAGCCGTCGTCTGTACAGATGCCGTTCCCTCAGCTGGGGTTTCTGTTGTTTCTTTACCACCACAGCCATTTAACTGGGCTGCTGTTAACAGCGCTAATAATACCAAAGCTGCTTTCTTTCTTGTTTTTCTCATAATCAATCTCCTCATGCTGCAAAATCTTTCTGTTTACACTCTGACCTATGACACAAGAAAAGACTGCCAGACAACACCTCTCCGACAGTCTTTTCTTGTTACTGTTCACACGTTACACAAACAGCCATTTCTTTTGTTCTATTCTGCATAACGCTTTCGTGTCCGTAAACCGGCCTTTCATTACTTCAGGCTGTCGATAGCTGCCTTTGCATGCTCTACATATAACTGCTGGATCTCTGGAAGCTCGCCAAGTCCTCTTACCAGACAGGTTACCTCATAACCGGCCTTTTCAAACTCAGTCTTCCAGCTTCCATCCTCATCGCCAGCCATATCGTTATTGGCATGGTCTCCTGCAACCACCATCAGAGGCTCTAATACGACTTTCTTGTACTCTTTCTCGCCAACTGCCTTTAAGACATCCTCTAAGGATGGCTCTGCCTCTACGGTACCTACATAGTAGTTCTCAAAACCCTCATCGCTTAATACCTGCTGCATCTTTGCGTATACCTGGTTAGACTCCGCCTCGGTTCCGTGACCCATAAAGCAGATGGCTGTCTCACCGTCATCATACTCCTTGGTTGCGTCAGTGATTGCTTTTGCAACTGCCTTGAAGTCCTCGTCAGAGGTTAACAGCGGCTCGCCAAGAACCACATTCTCAAATGCGTCTGCATACTCTGCCAGCTCATTAGAAAGATCCGTATATTCCAGACCATTCATCAGATGGGTCGGCTGTACCACTAAATTCTTTACGCCATTATCAACGGCACGGTTTAATGCCTCGCCTACGTTGTCGATGGTCACATCATCACGGCGTTTTACATGGTCGATGATGATCTGGCTGGTGAAGCCACGTCTCACGCTATAATCTGGAAATGCCTCCTCCATGGCGTTCTCGATGGCGCCGATGGTCAGTCTGCGGCTGTCATTGTAGCTGGTTCCGAAGCTGACTACTAACAGCTCGTTGTCGCCAATTTCGTCCTGGTTTCTTGTATTATCCATCGATGCGTCTCCGGTATCCTCTTCTTCCTCTGCCTCTGTTTCTGCTTCCGTTGCTGCTTCTGTGGTGGTCTCCGCCTCAGTCGCTGCCTCTGTTGCTGCCGTGGTCTCTGCTGCAGTGGTTGTCTCAGCTGCTTTTCCGGAACATCCGGCAAGCAAGGATGCGGTCAGAGCCGCACACATCATGGTTCCTAATAACTTCTTTCTCATAGTTTCCTCCTGAAATTTTAGGGAAATGCTCCCCATTTTTTGAAAATGCGGATAAATTTGATCATTGGAGGATTGTTTGCCGATCGCAGATGAAAAAAACCACTTACCCTAAGATAAATGGTTTTCGTGTATACAAAATTCACTGCTTTTACAACCAATTACTCGTGGTACGGGCGTCTGCCGCCCCATCAAACAGGCAGGTCTCCTGACTTATAGATCTTCACACTTGGCGGCCTTCCCAGTTTCCCAGTGACCCATCTGCTTCCGGCTGTCCGCCAGAATCAGTGCCTTGCACTCCCTAAATACAGTGACGAGTTCGCACAGGATTCACACCTGTTTCTCTTTTCACCGGATCCATCTTCCCAAAAGATTTCTCCGACACCTGTTTCCTTATCCGATTTTCTTCCTATACCATAAAGCAAGCCAGGCAAAAAATCAACCATTTTTTGCCTGGCTCCCATATTTGTTACTGTTCACGCGTTGCGCAAACAGCCCATATTTTCTTACAGCAGATGTGCTCTTAATTCTTCTCCGCTCTGTGCAGACAGGTAAGCCGGTGCAATATCAAATACCGTTTTGCAGCCGGTCATGCCTTCCTTATTCATGCGGTATGCAGCTCTTGCGTATGCTGCGATCACTGCTCCCGTAAACTCTGGGTTCGAATCCAGCTTTAAGCTGTACTCTACTACGTGTTTGTGCTCCCGATCCATTCCGGTCACACCGGTACGGATCACGCTGCCGCCGTGTGGAAGCTTGTTGTGATCACGTTTCATGGTCTCCTCATCAATGAATGTTACCGTTGTATCATAATCAGAGAAGTAGTTTGGCATGGTCTTGATCTCGTTCTCGATTCTTGCCAGATCTGCACCCTCCTCAGCCACTACATAGCACTCTCTGGTGTGCTTTTGTCTGGTGGTCAGTTCCGGATTCTTGCCTGCTCTTACTGCCTCTACTGCCTCTGGAACCGGAACGGTGTACTGTCTTGCGTCTTTTACACCGGCGATACGGCGGATGGCGTCAGAATGTCCCTGACTGACACCTCTGCCCCAGAAGGTGTAATCACTGCCCTCTGGCAGAATTGCGTTGGCATACAGACGGTTTAAAGAAAACATACCTGGATCCCATCCACAGGAAATGATACCGACTTTACCGGCTTTCTTTGCCGCTGCGTCTACCGCTGCGAAATGCTCCGGAATTCTTGCGTGGGTATCAAAGCTGTCCACCACGTTGTACAGCTTTGCATACTTTGGTGTCTGTACCGGAAGGTCTGTTGCGCTTCCGCCACACAGTACCAGCACATCGATCTGATCCTGCATATGCTCTAACTCCTCAGCAGCCAGAACTCTTACACCTGCGGTTCTCACTTTTACATTTTCCGGGTTACGGCGGGTAAATACCGCAGTCAGCTCCAGGTCTGGATTCTGCCCGATTGCGCTTTCTACGCCCTTTCCCAGATTACCATATCCTAAAATACCAATACGAATGCTCATCTTTCTGCTCCTTTATTTTATTAGCAAATTTATGTGCCATAGTATAACACGTCTTTTTCCCTTGTGTAAATATGATTTTTGCTTTATGATAAGAAAAGTAACTATAAAGGTACTGAATTGTTACAAAAAAAGTATGAATTAACCATCAATAAGGAGATTTTAATATATGAGTTTCAATCCACTAAAGCTGATGCAGTTAAAAACCGCATGGCAAAGCTTTGCCATGCGCCACCCCAAGTTCCCGTTATTCTGGAAAACGGTCTACAGACAGGGACTGGTGGAAGGAACCGTCCTGGAATTCAAGGTCACTACGCCGGATGGCAAGGTGCTGACTTCTAATATGAAGGTATCCCAGGCAGATTTGGATCTGTTGAAGCAGATCCAGGACAGTTTTTCATAAGCTGCGGTGCCGGGGCTCTATGCCCCCCGCACCGCAGCCTTCATGGATCTTACATAAGCGCCCACCTGCTCCGGGGCGTCTTTTCCGTATTTTTCCAACAATTTGATAATCGCAGACCCCACAATGGCTCCATCAGAAATGGATGCCATTTTTTTTGCCTGCTCCGGCGTGGAGATGCCGAAACCGATGGCACAGGGCACCTTGGTGCTCTGGCGGATCAATGCTACAATGGAATCCAGATCTGTCTTGATCTCGTTTCTGGTTCCGGTCACGCCAAGACTGGATACCACATAGATGAATCCTTCTGCCTGGGAAGCGATCATGGAAATCCGGTTTTCAGAGGTCGGCGCGATCATGGAGATCAAGTCCACGCCGTACTTCTTACAATATGGAAGAAACTCCTCCTTTTCCTCATAAGGAATATCCGGCAAGATCAATCCATCAATGCCGATTTCCTGGCAAATAGAGATGAAATTCTCCGCCCCATAGGAATATACCACGTTGGCATAGGTCATGAATACCATAGGGATGGCCACATCCTTCCGCAGCTCCCGTACCAGGTCAAAGACCTTATCTGTAGTCACGCCGCCTTCCAGTGCCCGGATATTTGCCCCCTGAATCACCGGTCCTTCTGCGGTCGGGTCGGAAAATGGAATACCTAACTCGATCAAATCTGCTCCATTTGCCGCCGCAGCCCTCACAACAGCCGCACGAACTATGGGA
>OGKG01004051.1_pt1 | contig 12811 bp, 6 predicted proteins | sample 1572201 | NCBI WGS metagenome assembly OGKG01 (sample SAMEA2582146, study PRJEB24529) | metagenome | biome: Human gut stool | place: China | collected 2011 | reverse complement strand
CCGCATTCTGGTGGAGGAATTCAATGACAACTGGGACAAGATCGACACGGCGCTGAAAGGCAATGCCGACAAGGCGGCGGCGCTGCAAACGGCGCTGGCGGGGGCGGGAAACTGCGAGATCGGGATGATCTCCTACACAGGCACCGGCAAAAGCGGCGACAGCGACCCCACCACCGTCACATTTCCGAAAATGCCCGCAGGCTTTTTCCTCTGCGGTGCAGAGACCTATCTGGTCGTCCGGGGCGGGGATGACCACGCCCTTATGATCTACTACACGGGAAGCACCACCTACGTAAGTCAAATGCAGGTCAGCTGGAAGGGCAATCAGTTCCAGATTTCCAGCTCGAAACCCACTTATCAGCTGAACGAAGAGGGCGTCCCCTATTGGGGGCTTGCCTTTTACCAGAAAAGCTAAGAAAAGAAGCCCCCGGACTTTCGTCCGGGGGCTTTCTGCACTTACAGATGCAGCTGTGATCGACTAATCAGAGATTAGGCGATGTAGCAGGTGCCGCTGACAGTGTAGGTGTTGGTGTCAGTACCAGTACCCTTGAAGGTAACCACGACGTTGATCTCGAGGTTGCTGCCGTTCTTCACGGTCAGGCCGGGGACGGTCATGGTGCCAGCCAGACCGCTCATTGCAACAGAGCTGGTGAGGGTCTGCTTGTAGGTACGAGCAGCGCTGCCGTTCACAGAGATGGTGTACTCAACGGTAGCGGGGGTACCCAGTTCCCAACCGCTGATAGCGGCGCAGGTAGCTTCGGAGAACTTGATTGCACCGTTGTCATTAACATAAGCAGTCAGGCCATCGAAGGTGTAATCAGCCTTGGTGGCGGGCTTGCTGCCCTCATACTCGCCAGCGGTCAGGTCGCGGATCACAACGGTGGTGGCGATGCCATCCTCGATGTAAGCGCTGAACTCATAGCTGTAAGTATCCTTGCTGACCTCGTTCAGGTTCTTCAGAGCGGTCTCCAGAGCCTTGACGCCGGTCTCGAAGGAGGTGGTCTCCTTGTTGTCGTTCTTCTGGATGAACACGATGTTGGTGTCATCGTCGACGGCAACGCCCAGCGTAGCGGAGGTCGCATCGTACAGGGTGCTGCCCTTCAGGGTCAGCTTCTTGTCCAGAGCGTTATGGACAGTCTTGGTCTCGACCATCTCCAGCAGGACAGTGTCATTATCGTTGACAGCGGTCTCAATGTTGGCGAAGCTGGTGATATACTCCTTCGCGGTGGCATCCAGAGCAGTGGAAGCGGGCTCAACAGAGATCACGTTGCCCTTGGCATCGTACTTCACCTGATACCACAGGCCCTTGACCATCTTGTTCAGCTCAGACAGAGAATCGCTCTTCTCGGTGAGGACGATCTCCTCGCCCTTGGCGTTGACGACCTTGCGGGTCCAGGTCCACTCGTCCTCGGTCTTGTCGTAGCTCTCCAGCTCGACGTCCTTCTTGTGAGAGAACACCAGGTTCTTGGTGGAAGCGGCGTCATCGCCCACCACGACGGCAGCGATCACATAACCGTTGTCCTTGAACAGGGTGTAAACGCCGTGGGAAACGCCGGGCCAATTCTTACCGGTCTCATTCCACTTGGAGTCAACATCCTTCTTGGCCTGAGCGGCATCCCAAGTCTTGATGCTGGCGTTCTTGATGCCGGTGGTGACGTTGTCAACGCCGGAGATCACAACATAGTTATCGGTCTGGTTAGGAGTATTGCTGGTTTTGGTGACCTTCTTCAGAGAAGCGGTCAGGTAGATGGAGTCGGCATTGCCGTAAACCTTGGTGAAATTATTGGGGGCCGTACCGTTGCCGTCCAGAGAAACGTGCTTCTTGTCGATTTCGGTAACGGCAGTCTGAGAGGACTGGCCAACCTTATCCGTCTTGGAGTTGAAGTCATTGGACTTAATGTTCTTCAGGGTGTAGACGCCGTTCTTGTCCACGGTGTAGGTGAACCACTTGTTGATAACGGGAGAGATCGTGGTGTTGTCGAAGCCGTCACCCTTGGTCTTGCTGACCTCGATGACCTTAGAGGTGCCGTCCAGGAAGAGGGCGTTGGCATCGGTGGTCTTGGTAGCCAGGTTGGAATTGTTGGTATCAGCGCCGGTGATGAACACATAGTTATCAACAGCGTCGACCTCTTCCAGACCGATCAGGTTGCCGTAGGTATCCAGATAGACGTTATAGGTGGTGTCCTTCAGGTTGATGGTGTCGTTGTTGTTCTCACCGGTGTAAACCTTCAGAGCCTCGTTGTCATAGTAAGCAGCCTTGCTGAAGTCATACTTGGTGCCGCCAACGGTGACGTTGGAGCCCTTCTTGAAGGAAGTGATCTCGGTGTCCTTGATGGTCTCAGCGGGAACAAAGGTCTGAACCTCGCCGGCGGCCACGGTGAACAGGTAAGCGTCATCTTCCTCAACCTTGGAAACGTCGAAGTCCTCGCCGCTGACCTTGAAGGAAACATAGCTCTTGCCGTCGTCGGCCTTGTCCATGACATGGACCTTGCCGCTCTTCTTCAGGCCGTAAACGGTGAAGTCGGCCTCGTCCTTCTTGGCGCTGTAATCGCTGTCAGCGATGCCCAGATAGGTGTTGATCTCGGTAACAACAGCTTCCTTCTCGTCATCGTTCACGAAGACCTGAGTCAGAACGCCGGTGTCGGTGCCGGTCAGATCGTCCTTGTTGTCCTTAGCAACGTTGGGCAGGATGGTCTTGGAAGCATCGTTGCCGTCGACATAAGCAGCCACGTCATACTTGTCCATGGCGGTCTTGCCGACCTTGTTGTAGACTTCCTTGCCGGAAACACCGTTGGTGTACTCAGCAACCATCAGGCTGTAGTCCACATAGGTGCCGATGTCGGTGTTCTTGTAGGTCCACTTGTTAGCGGGACGGCCGAAATCGTCAGCAGTGGGCTCCTTCTCCAGGTTGGTGAAGTACTTCTCGGCGAACTGCATCTTATTGTCGTCCTTGATGGTCTCGGTACGGGCATTGTTCTCCATGTCCTTCGCGACCTTGTCGGTCTTAACAGTGCCGTTGGCGATCACGATGGTCTGGTTGGTGTACTCAACCATGGTGGCGTTCAGGGTGTTGAAAGCGTACAGGCAGGCTTCCTCACGGTTGACAGCCTTGACACCGTTGAACTCGCCATTCAGGCCGTCATTCAGGCCGATGGAGATGGCCTGCTTGGCAACGTTGATGGACCAGTTGGCGCCGGTGTAGCCCTCGTTGGCGGCGTCATAGCCCAGAGCGCCCAGCAGCATCTTCATGAAAGCATAGCCGGTCAGGGAGTTGGCGGGCTTGAAGGTGCCGTCAGCATAACCGGAGATGATGCCGGTCTTCTGGCAGTAAGCAATGTAGCCAGCAAAGGTGTGGTTGGTAGGAACGTCGCTGTAGGGAGCGGCATCAGCCACCAGGGCGGATGCGGTGGTGGGGCCAAGGATCAGGTTGCAGATGATCTTGGCAGCAGCGCCACGGGTCAGGGTGTTGCTGGGATTGAAGGCACCGTCGGCATAGCCGTCGATGACCTTTGCCTCGGACAGCACGTCAACAGCTTCAGCGTAGTTGATCTTGCTGCTGTCCGTGAAGTCCTTGGCACCAGCGCTGACGGTGACCAGAGACATGGTCATCACCAGAGCCAGTACCAGAGAAAGGAACTTCTTCATGGGATTTCCTCCTTTTGAATTTCTCCCGTTTGGGAGTTTGTTTTACAAAACAAAGTTTTCTTAACCGCCCCGATTTACATATCGTGGCTAGCCTACCCAATATCTGAACCGGGGTAAGTTATGATTGCCTTGTTTTGTAATGCTAAGATAACATTCGTCTTTTTGAAATGCAAGTGATTACGCCGATTTGTTACATGGTTGTAACATTGAGGGATCTGTGCAGCAGAGGACGGGGCGTTCTTTTTTTATATAGTGGTTTTCCGGGGGAGGACAAAAAAACGGACAGAACTTACCAAGTTCTGTCCGTTTATGACGGTTTTCGCGGGGGATCAGGGGATGTAGCGCCAGGGATCGTCCGGTTCCGGCGGGGTTTCCGGCTTTTGGGGCGGCGCGTCCTTTTCTAATATGTCCGAAGCGGTGAACAGGCCGTTTTTCCGCCAGCTTTCCAGAATTCCGTGACAATATTTCCAGTTCAGGCGGCCGCAGTTCAGCACGGTGCGGTCGAAGGCCAGCTCGATGAGCGCCGGGGAGAAGCCCCAGTCCAGCCACGCGGCGATGTAGGCGTCATCCGACGGGATCCGCGCGTCCGGAGACAGGCGCAGCCGACGGCGGACCTCCGCCACCGTCTGTTCCCGCCGGGCCATCCGCCGCACGGCGGCCACGGCGTCCGCTCGAGAGCGCACGCCCCAGCGGGCCCATTCCAGACCCAGCTTTTCGATGCGGCGGGCCGTGGGACGCTCCTCGCCCCGGAGGATGGCTTCGTCGCAGCACTGGGCCGTCAGCAGCTCCAGCGCCTCCGGAGACAGGCCGTGGAAGTCGAACAGCTCCGTCAGGGCGCTGAGATCCGCCGTGGGCAGGCGGCGGCCCGCGGCGTGTTCCACGGCGTGTACGGCCCGGGCAAAGGCCGGAAAGTCCGCCAAAATGGCCTGAATTTCCGGGAATGTGTACGTTTTCCGCTGTTTCAATGACTTTGGCAGGACGGCGGCTGCGGGGTCTATGATCCCAGCGGCCACCAGCTCCTCCATGGCCCGGGCGATGCGGCGGTGCTCCCAGCCCAGTTCTTTTCCGCAGAAGAACGGGGAGACCTCGCCGCCGTGACGCAGGACAGCCTGATGCAGCGCTGCTGCGTCGGCGGTCAGCTGTTCGGTAAGCATGGCGCTCCCCTCCTTCCCTGCTGGTTTTTTGTATAGTATACAACAAAGTGGCTGCGGTTTCCACGATTTGTTTCCGAAGGGAAACAGGCGTGTGCGGGGCAGCGGGATCGGCCTTACCTTTTCTTGTTAATTTTTTAACGCATCGTTCTGAGACCTCCCCTCCCTTTTGAGTCCTCAGCTGTCAGTCTCCGACAAAAAATACCGGGCGGCAGGTGGTATGATGAGGTTGTCCCCCACTCCGCTGCGGGATCAGGCGGATTTGCAGGGACCGTCTCATTTGGGTTTGCTGCTCCTGACTGTCATTTATAGGGACCGTGTCAAGTGGGTTTGTCTTGCTGTCGGTCTATTTACAGGGTCCGTGTCATTTGAGTTTCTTTTGGAAAAAGTCCGAGAAATGTGCGGCTTTATATTGACAGTTATATGAAAAGCAAGCTATAATGAAAACGTAAAAAATACTGCAAAACCGGGGGTAAATCTCCCGAAACACGCAAAACGGAGGGGTTTTATGTCTCTGATCCTGACAACCGCCATTGAAAAGGGCGGTACCGGCAAAACAACCACAGTCGTCAATCTGGCAGCTCTGATGGCCGCCGAGGGAAAGCGGGTCCTGGTGGTGGATATGGACCAGCAGGCCAACACCACCTACATGCTGACCCAACACAAGAAGGCCGAGAACTTCTACAAGGGTCACGGCCTGGTGAATATGTTCATGAACTTCGATCTGGGCGGCATGGATCTGACGCCCTACATCCACCCCACCAACGTGGAGGGCGTTCATATCATCCCCAGCACCGCCCAAACTCCCAGAGCCGTTCACCAGCTGGATCTGCTGGCGGACGAGTACAAGATGAAGAACTACACCTTCCTGATCCATTGTCTGGCCAATATCAACGAGGATTATGATTACATCGTCATCGACACACCTCCCGCCCGGGACAACCTCACCATGAGTGCCCTGTTCTGCGCAGACGAGGTTTTGATCCCTGTCCGGTGCGACAACTTCTCTTTAGAGGGTTTTGAGACCACTTTGGCCATGATTTTGGATCTGGAAACCCGGGAAGATGTCAAAATAGACATTTTAGGCGTGGTTTTGACCCAGGTGGAGCGGACGGCTGCCGTCAATCTGGTACGCCAGATGTTCGAGGAAAACCCGGAATACGCTTCTGTTCTCTTCAAAACCGGCATCCGTAAGGGCAGCGCTGTGCCGGAGAGCACCATTGCTGCCGTACCGGTGGTGCGCTACGCCAAAAAATCCAATCCTTCTGTGGACTACATGCAGCTTTGGAACGAGATCAAACAGCGTCTGGCAAAAAAGGAGGCTGACGAATAATGGGTAAGCTTGATAAGCTGAAAAGCCAAATTCCCCAGGGTTCCCAGGAATTATCTACCAAAAACCACCTGGCAAAAACGGAGATCGCCATGTCCTTCCAGAACGAAGGCACAGAATTGACCCGGATTCTCCTGCGAAACATTGAATTTAACCCCCATAACCTCTGGTCCTGCAACGATGATGATGAGAGCATCCAGCAGCTTGCGGACGCTATCGAGCGCAACGGCCTGCTGCACAACATCGTGGTCAGTCAGCGGGAGGACGGCACATTTATGCTGCTTTCCGGTGAACGCCGGGTGAAAGCCCTGCGTTTGCTGCAAAAACGTGAGCAGGAAAGCGATCCGACCGGCCAGAAGGCCCATAAATGGGATCGGGTACAGGCCCAGACCTACACCGGACTGGACGAGCTGTCCGAACTCATCATTCTGGACGAGGCAAATATCATGGTTCGGGGCCTTTCCGGTGACGCAAAGACCATTCAAGCCTGCATTTCCCGGTATTTGGACAATTTGCAGGCGAAATTCCAGGTGGATCGCCGGGCTGCCGAGGCATATTTCAAGTCCCGTACCCAGATGACGGACTCCACGGTCCAGCGTTACACCCAGTTTGACAAGTCCTTGATCGACGATGTGAAGGAATTCTTCCAAAATGGCACCATTTCTCACGCACAGGCCCTGTCTCTCTGCCCGTTGGAGCCAAGCGAGCAGATTCTCTATGTAAATGCCATCAATAAGGCCATTCAGATGTCCAATGGGGACAAGGCTCTGGAGCATACCTATGTCACCCGGATCACGGACCGGGCCGCTCAGGCCGCCCGCATGACCAACGGCCGGGAAGCGGAGCTGGCCCGGCTGGAAGATGCCATTATTCCGCCGGTTCACGCCAAACCCGCCGGAGATGTGGCGGTCCGCACCCAAAAGGCCACGCTGATCAGAAAGTATGAGAAGGTCACGTTTGATCTCTCTAAAATCACCTCCAGCAAGCGGCGGCTGAATTCTCTGCGGAAAATGGACGCTGCCGATGGGGACGGTTCCATTGTCGAAAGTCTGGATAAGCTGGCCAAGGAGGCCGCGGAGCTGGCCGATCTCCTGCGGAACGGACAGTAATGGCCCGTCCAAAAGGCCCGGAGCAGCGTGTCCCCGTGAAAATGCGGGTAAATATCGGTCTGATGGATCGGTTGCGGCAGTTGGCTGCGGAAAACCGGTATTCCGTCCCGAAAATGCTGACGGTGATCATGGAAGAAACGCTGGCAGACCTGCCAGAGGACTATGAACTTCATGAAATGGCTGAGATCTACACCCTGACCAAAAATCACGCAGTCAATCTCAGTTCCAATCGGATGAACGTATATCTGTTGCCGGGGACTCAGGAGGCCATGCTGGAGCTGGCTCGTCGGTTGAACGCAAGCATCGGCGCCGTCCGCACCAGTTTTGTGCTGGATTATCTGGATCTGCGGGGGCTGCTGTAAACTGAACAGGGAATTCGAATATCCCGAAGGAGTGCCTGATCTGGGCGCTCCTTCGGGTTTCTTTTCTATCTTCACGTTGCTTTCCCGCGCCTTTATACCTCCATGGAAATACGAGGGGAAGATCGCAGCAGTTGCGAAAATGAGCGGGCTGCATTTTCTCCGTTCAGTATTTATTTTGTCTCAGTTCGACTTTGTTTTTCAAAAGGTTCCCACCTTCAAGGGCTCAGGAGATCACAGGAACACAAAAGGGAATTGGGAATTGATTTTTGAGATATCTTGCGCATATTATAGGAGCCGAACCAACGGAAATGAAAAATTGATTTGGCTTGGAAGTTTTCTTTTTCGACATGATATTTGCTTTTTAATCTGTCAGCAGCTTTTGTGGAAGCGCAAGACAGTTATTCGACTGTCATTCCTTGCGGGAAGGGGAGAGGCCGCAGGCAATAGCCTTTATTTACAGGGACCGTCTCATTTGGGTTTGCCGTTCCAGGCAGCGCCGTCTCCATTGTACGCAAGGTGATTCTTCTTGTTAGGCATCTTATGAGTATATGTCATTGGCCTAATTTTTTAACGTAATCGTTTACTTATGGCGATCTATCTTTTCCTCCCGGTTCATTTTTGATCTTATGTCTGTTTGCTTTTGTGTTTCCAAAGGCTCCAAAGCCTTGAGTGTCAAGGACTAGAGCATGGGAACACAAAGACGAACTTGGCATAATTTTCTGCTGGTTCAGGTGCCCGTTTGCTTCTGTGTGAAAGTTTTATGTAAACCTATTCTCGCATAGCGGAATTCAAATCGCTCCCGAATGCTCCGCAGCCAGAGAACAGGTCCTATCATCAGCTTAACCGATCTGTCACCGTTCTAAACCAGGTTTTACAGATTTTCTGCGAACCCATGACTCAAATGTCGCCAAAAAGAGGGTAAAACAACCGAGAGACTCTAAAAGAGCAAGGCAGTATCGTTATCTTGGCTCTGCGTTCTTTTGCCTGTAAGCCCATTTTTCGGTCAGCGCTCCCATGCATTTTCCTGTTCCAGCACGTTTGTGTCGGCAGAATAGCTGATTCTGAAGATTTTAGGCTCGGAAATCCGGGTGGGCACCGTATAGAAGGCGTGGTGGGAGTTTTGCTCTTCCAACTTCTTGCTCTGGAGAGTCTGTTTCTCCGCCGTGATCGAAGGAAATGGAGTCGTTTTCCTGACTGGAAGCCAGAGGAACGTATTTCGCTGTAAATATCAGAAAGCTTTTTCTTCGAAAAGCAGAATCGACTGAGTCCCCATAGGGGACCTCAGTCGGTTTTTCCTACTTTTATAGAACTTTTTCTATTTTATTATTTTTATTTAATAGGTATCGCCCCTCCCGGTACGAGGTTTGTATCTCGTTTCTGCGAGGTTTGTATCGTATATAGACGAGGGTTTTATCTCTGAAGCACGAGGGATGTATCTTTTGATACGAGGTTTTGATCTCTCTTTTCGTACCGAAATCAGCTGATTTACGAGGCCAATGTCTCTATTTTGCCCTCAAAAAATGACGAAAAAACCGGGAACAAAATTTAGGAGATCCACAGGCGATTTCTTGAAAAGCTTCTAATTTAAGAACATTTTAACCACGACAAAATGGGCGGTGCCCGCGTATATACGAGGTTTTGATTCTTTTAAGCCGCCTATGAGCCGTTTCTGCTTATGGAAGGCTGCATTATTCACGAGGTTTTGATCTCTCCAATTGCCGTTTCTGGCATGATTTAAGAGGTTTTGATCTCGCATTTTCTCCCAGGGAGACTTGATTTACGAGGTTTTGATCTCAGGAAAGACAATATATATACTATATATATAATGTATATACGAGGTTTTGATCTCGCCTCCGACACTCAGACGGGCTGCTATATACGAGGTTTTGATCTTCAGCACCACAAGATCCGGAGGCTTTATGCACGAGGTTTTGATCTCTCTGATAGCGTGGCGCAGGGAGCTGATTCACGAGGTTTGTATCTCTCCCCGATGCGCGGAACCACCAAAACGAGATCAAAACCTCGTAAATGGGGTGACGCTGGGAGAGGCCGGAGGTGGACACCAAATGTGATTCACTTTCATAAAAAAGCAACAAGATATTGAGAGTCAGATTGGGCGGTTTCTACGAAAAACGTTGATTTTTGTCGGAAAAGAGGCGGGAAAAACGGGGCTGCTCCCCATAAGGGAGGGGGAAATTCACAAAAAGCAGTGAAAAGTAATAATACTTTACAGAGTTTACCGATAAACAGAAATTCAGAACGATCATGCCGAAAATAGTACAATAAATGAGATCAAAACCTCGTAAATAGACTGCCGGAGTGACATTGGCCTCGTAAATACCCCTTCGGCGGGAGAAGGGAGAGATCAAAACCTCGTAAATCCCCAAAACGAGATCAAAACCTCGTGAATGATGCAGCCTTCCATAAGCAGAATCGGCTCATAGGCGGCTTAGAAGAATCAAAACCTCGTGAATAGCAGAAGGGCTGCCGCGGTAAGGGCCGACCGGACGTCAGGGGGATAGAAGCGGACGCATGCAACAGAATCTCACAAACTTCGAAAAATTAGGTTGACTCTTTTTCGTAGATAGAATATGATAGTAAAAGAATTTACAGAAAGCCGCACAGAGGAGAAGAACATGGAAGAAAAACAGATCCAGATCCCGGATGTAAATGCAGACGCTGAGGAGCGTGACAATTATACGCTGATCCAGGAGACACCGGAGGACGATCTGCCCGGGGAAAACGGCATTGCCATCCGTTACAGCAAGGACTTCAATATCGTGCAGGCCAACGAGCTGCTGCGGAGCAAGCAGTCCGATCTGACGCTGATGGAATCCAAGCTGATCCGCCTGGCAGTCTCCCAGATCATGAAGGGGGACAAGGATCTGCGGACCTACAAGGTCAATGTCTCGCAGCTGGCGGAATTTCTGGAGGTGCCTAAGACCAATGTCTACCGCTCCATGCAGGACATCAACATCAGCCTCATGCAGCGGGTCATCTTCATTCGGGACAAGGAAGTACCTGATAAGAAGGGCAAGCCCAACTACAAGATCCTCCACTGGCTCAGCAGCGTGGAGTACAAGGACGGCACTTTGACCTACCGCCTCAGCGACGAGCTGAAGCCGTACCTCATCGGCCTGAGCGAAATGTTCACCCTTTATTCCTACGACAGCATCATCAAACTGCCCACCAACTATTCCATCCGCCTCTTTGAGCTGCTGACCAGCTGGGTGAATATCATCATCAAGGGGGAGAACACCCCGGCCTTCCCGGATATCTCCACCGACCCGGACGAGATCGTGCTGGCCATCGACTACCTGCGGGATTTCTTCGACTGCAACGATAAGTACAAGAGCGCCGGTGACTTTGTGCGCAACGTCATCGAGGTCAATCTGGGCTTTATCAACCAGTATACGAACTTGAAGGTCTCCTTCCGCAAGCATAAGAAGGGCCGCTCTATCTCCCACGTGATCTTCAAGTACGAGAACACCTGGAACAACGACCCCAAGGCGGAAGAGCACAACAATCAGATGCTGGATACCATCCGCAGCATCAAAAACGGCGAGCCTGCCCAGTTTGAAACGGACAAAGAGGTCATCACCTTTTAAAATCAGCGCAAAAGCCTACATAGACAAAGCCCAGGAACGTAACGTTCCTGGGCATTTTTTAGCGGGATCGTCCGGAAAACAGGGGATAGCGGCGGAAAATGCCGGTCAGACCCGGGCGGCAGCGGCCGCAGGAGAGAGCGAAGGAGAGTTTTGGCGATTTAACCAACAGAGAATGCTCGTTCCACATATTTTGAAAAAACTTCCTAAAAACGAAAAAAACTCTTGTTCCGCACATCGATGTACGGTACATAATAGAAGCAGGGAAAATCAGGAAAAGGCAAGCGAATGGTTGAATGACAGGGAAACCTGACGATTCCATAAAAGCACCTGCCTCTATGCGCAAGTGCTGTTATATCTTGATTTGACTGGGATGCAAGGGCTGAAGCCGTGGTACCACTTACGGCGCAGAAGCCTGTGTGTCACGAACTGCGTCATATTTGGGATCCGCCAGAGCCTCTACATAGGCATCGTAGGCTTCTTTCAAGGTGAAGTATTCCTTGCCGGCCTTCAGAATATCTTCATACTCCTCATTTTTGTAGAGATGACCTGACACCGCGACATACTTTATCCCCTTGCCGTCTGTTCGCCCTCCGGTTGTAGTTTCGGAGACATAGTATTTCCCGTCACCGGTCTGGATGAGCACGGGGATTTTCGCTCCGGGGCCGACCTTACTCGTGTCAAGAGAGGTCCAGAAAAGATAGCGGTCCGCCTCCTGTCCTTCATGCCCGTCCCCTAAAAAAGCCCAGGTGCAATCCTTCTGCTGCAGAAGGCTGTTGCTCGTGCTTTCTTCGAGTGCTTTTTTGATCTGCGGGATGTAGATTGAGTCCGGACAGCGGGAGTCGAACTCAAAATTTGGGTTATTGTTCATATCCCCCCTTGTCCAGAATTCGGTTTTATATAGGACCTCACCAAAAAACTCCGTGTGCTTGGTGTCGAACGGATAGCTGGGCTTGACCGGCGCTGCCGTTCCGCTCCATATGAGCACCACACCGTGGGTCTCATCATAGGTGACTTTGCAGGTCCCGTCCGGCGCGGCATCACCCTGCCAGTTATCCGTGTCACCTACGCTTTTGGAATGGACGATGCCGCCGATGTTCACGGGGTCCGCCGACTGCCACCCGGCCTGCTTCTGCTTCAGCTTGACCGTGACGGGGACGCCGGTATTTCCAAGCAGGGCCTCCGTGGAGACCTGCGCATAGGCGGAGCGCACGTTGGCCAGATCCACCGCCTCCCGGCTCCTTTCCAACTGCGAGGAAAGCACCGGGACCGCGACGGAGATCAGCACGGCAACGATCGCGATAACGATCAGCATCTCCAGCAATGTAAAACCTTTGCGATTTAGCTTCATATCGTTCTCAGTTCCTGTCCCGCCGAGGGACGCCCGCCAGAATCCGGCCGCGGTTATTCCGGCGGGTTTTGGCAGTTTTCAAGTCGAAAAAAATCATTTTTTCAGCAGAATGAAACAAGACAAGGCAGGAACGAAACTGTCGATAAAGTGGTGAATTCTCCGCGACGGTAAGGTAGGGCAGCCGTTAGCGGCTCGCCGCTTTGCGGATGCCGCATACCCCTTGCGGGTGAAGGGTGTGCGCGGGACTACGCCCGCAGG
>OGKG01004050.1_pt1 | contig 12814 bp, 12 predicted proteins | sample 1572201 | NCBI WGS metagenome assembly OGKG01 (sample SAMEA2582146, study PRJEB24529) | metagenome | biome: Human gut stool | place: China | collected 2011 | reverse complement strand
TGAGCCGACCGAGAAGATTTGGCAAATCAATGGCAGCCAATATGCTTGCTGCATATTATGATCGAAGTGAAAGTACAGAAGAATTATTCAAAAATCTTTCTATTAGCAAAGATGACTCATATAAAGAAAATCTGAATCAATATGACGTGATCAAAATTAATATGCAAGAATTTTTAAGCATGACTGATACAATAGAAGAAATGTTGGAAATGCTTAAAAAACCACCAAGAGTTCCCTGATTGATTCATTTTATTTTCTGTATCTTGAAAATTCACGCTTCCCATGTTAAGATAATTTTGTAATTATATTGTTTTGTTCTATCGAAACCGAATCATCCATTCCGGAGTTAGAAGAGGGCAGCGAAGCTGATCATTTGATTCATGTGGCCTGAACGATAGGGCATTTTTTTTGCCATCGCATATACTTGTGGCTGTGTATAATGATCTAACACGTCGCAAAATGGCAGTTTTACGACGTGTTTGGAAAAAAACATAATGACAACATAAACAACCACTTTTTATCTGGTTCTTGTATATTTGCATCCACTACTTTATAATTATGTATTAAAGGAGTTTTTACTACTATGTCTATGACTTATCATGAACAACTTGATCGTAAGAATACATTGAAACTTCGGGAACTGCAGGCTGAGCTTCCTGCATTTGCCGGAGATTTTTTCCGCGCTATGGAGATCAAAAAAGCAACTAATACCCGTCGGAATTATGCCTATGATCTCAGTACTTTCTTTTATTTCTTAAAAACTACGAATCCGTATTTTAAGGATAAGGATATCCGTACTCTTCCGGTGTCGATCCTGGACATGATTCAACCGGTGGATATTGAGGAATATCTGTCGTTCCTGACCTATTATGAAAAGGATGGACAGCTCTATCAGAATCATGAGGAGGGAAAAGCCAGAAAGTTAGCCACGTTAAATACATTTTTCGGTTATTTTCATAAGAAAGAAATGATTGAGAAAAATGCGCCGTCTGTAGTGGATGTTCCCCGTGTAAAGGAGAAAAATATCATCCGTCTGGATGCCAATGAGGTCGCCCAGCTCATCGACAATATTGAATCTGGTGAAAAGCTGACCAAACAGCAGAAAGTCTGGCATGACCGGAACAAATTGCGGGATCTGGCAATCGTTGTTACTCTTCTTGGAACAGGCGTTCGAGTGACAGAGCTGGTCGGTCTGGATATTTCAGATCTGGATTTTGACAATGGTGCCATGCGTGTGATCCGAAAAGGCGGGAATGAGGATATTGTTTATTTTGGTGAGGAAGTGGAAGAAATGCTTCGGAATTATCTGGATGAACGACTTCTGATGGAACCGGAACCAGGGAATGAAAATGCGCTGTTTATTTCCCAGAGAAATACAAGGATCACGGTTCGCTCTGTGGAACGTCTGGTGAAAAAATATGCTTCTACTGCCACGGTAAAGAAAATTACGCCGCACAAGCTTCGGAGTACTTATGGTACGACTTTATATCAGGAAACTGGTGATATTTATCTGGTTGCGGATGTGCTGGGACATAAAAATGTAAATACCACCAGAAAACATTATGCGGCTATGAAGGAAGATAACAAACGAAAAGCAGCCCGGATTGTGCAGTTGCGTGAAAAGGAGTAAACAAAATTAATTATGAATGAATATATCAAGTATCCTTTTTAGATTTCCAACCTACGATTACCGAACAAAATTCGTTGCGATCCGATCCTCCTGCTGCGGAAGGCCGAACTGCTCCCTGCCAAGCTGAATACTCTTCATTAAAAATGACATATTCCTTGCAATGGTACGCATTGTCTGGAGGCCTTCCTCATCCATCTGTGCTTCGCCAGGATTTCTGCCGTGAATACTGTTCCAGTACTGACTGGATGCGATCGGCATATTGGAAATGGTAAAATATTTGTTTAATTCATCAAAGGTTGCAGAGCATCCGCCGCGTCTGGCGCATACAACACTGGCACCGACCTTCATGGTTTTATCAAAATGAGTGCTGTAAAAAAGACGGTCAAGACAGGCAATCAGAGTTGCATTGGCCGAAGCATAGTAAACAGGACTTGCGATGACAAGACCATCTGCTTCTTCAAATTTGGGAGCAAGTTCATTAACCACATCATCGAACACGCATTTTCCTTTTTCATAACAGCTTCCGCATGCCACACAGCCTCTAATATCCTTATTACCAACCAAAACGGTCTCTGTCTCAATACCATTTTCATGGAGTACTTGTTCCATTTCCTGCAGCGCAATGGATGTATTTCCTTTCGCTTTTGGACTGCCATTCAGCATTAATACTTTTAATTGTTTCATTTCTGTCTCCTCCTAAATGTGATCGGCAATGCTTCGATACCGCCCATAGTTCGAATCTCATTCCATGTTTTTCCAAGAATCTATACAATGAAATCTCCAGCATCAAAATTGCATTTTAGGTTATCTTTCATAGATTTTTCTTATGTGTTATCCTGTGATTATTTCTATGTGCTACAGAGATTGTATTTCTATAGCTGAGTTGAGCTCTTTTGCCTTTTCAAGTGCGTGAAGAAAAATAGTTAAAAAATCTTCCCCATCACTTGTGACAAAATAATTTGCTAAGTCAATAATATCAGGGCTTATATTTTTTCCCCAAGGTGGCTGTTTTTTTGGATTTTCATAATCCCATATGATTTTGTCTGGTTTAAATTTCCGCAAACCTTGTTGTATCATTTTCAACTCGATAATTGCAGAGGAAATATCAGTGGTCTCCAGTTTTCCCAGGTATAACCTTTTCATAATTATAGGAAAACGAATTCCCCATTTTTTATTTTCCAAGTTATAAGCTACAGTAGAGAAAAAAGCATATAAGAAATCCGAACTTCCAATCTCGTACCAATTATATTCTACTTTGAAGCCTATCATACAATTCTGACCCCAATTTCCTTTTAAATCTTATTTTTACATTAAAATTTTTTATTCAGAATAGTCAGTCGGAGTCTTAATTACACCAATAGTTGGAAGTCTGCTCGCTTTTGGCCAGAAAAATTGGATTCTTCATTTGATCAAGGACTCCTGTTTCCATAAAAACTTCAGCATCATACCGCTACATTCAGAAAACATATACTAATTTAGCAAAATATCACCATTTATCTATAATATACAAATGCAGCCCGTGCTTTGTCAATCAGGTTTGGCACTAAAATTTCATTCCAGAAATTTACAAGTTCGTGAACTTCAATATCTGAAAGAGCACTTTTTTCCCAATTATAATCATCAATATCACCGATTGGTAAATACTCGACCATTCCATCATTAGAAAAGTACTTCCATCCTATCTTAAAAAGCAAGTCAATTATGTCGATTATTTTTTCGGAAAATCTGCTACAATTCATCTGCAAAAGAGCCTCTCTTGCCATAATTCGCTTTCCCCCCCGATTAAGCAATTTACATATAGTTTAGATGCTGCCTTTTTTATATTGGCATAATAAAAATTCACTTTCTGTAAAGTCATTTTTTAAAGGAGTAAGAATTATATAGTTAATATCAAGACTTCTCTTATTTTCAATCTGATCAGAATATTCCAAAATGGTCGCTCCTTCTTCAGATGTATTATATGAAATTTCCTGGATACAGCCAGATTCTCTTTTATAATAAAAAATATGAACTATGAGATCATACTCATTTTGATTATAAACCTTTATGTAGCAGTCTTTGCCTTGCTCAATTGACTCCATAAAAAATTTCACTTTATAAGGTATTTCATTAAAAACATCAGAAATACATAGATATCCTTTACATTCTAATTCCTCACAGGAAGTTTCTTTTGAAAACGAATATAACTCTTTTTCATCAAACCATTCTGCGTCTTTATTCTTTTTGATGGCGATGTATAATGATGCTACTATAAGCAACAACATACATATCGCAATATTTCTGATTATTTTTTTCTTATTTTCCATAAACTTATTTCCTATGCTGCCGTGAGATAGATTATAGGATGATTTCCTCGACTCTGTATACAATGAAATCTCCAGCATCAAAATCGTATTTCTTTTTATCTGCTAACATTCTTCGAGCTTTTAAATACTCCATTATTTCATCGTATGAATCAAATAAACCATTCTTGTTTAATGAAATGTTCTTAAATTCCGGTATTCTTTTTGATATGACATCGTTTAAAACACTCGAATAATAACTTCCGCCAGAATCAGCGTAATCATAACCCAAGAAAATTTTTTTGCCTTTTATGCATTTATCATTCAGTACAGGAAACTTTTTGCTGGTATAACATAATAATAACCTTATAGGAATACACATTTTTTTGCTTTCTTCAATGTAACGATGTATGTATTCCATATTTGTACAGCAGTCTATGTAATCAATGTTTTCCCAAGCTTTATCTATTTCTTTTGAATAATAATCTTCAAAAAAATTATTGTCACTGCAATAATTTAAATACCAATTATCACCTTCAATTCCTTTTGTCCCCCCGAATTGTGGCTGTATATTTTGAAAAAATCTATAAAGTTCAGACAGACCTATGAAAAATATGTTATATCTGATACAGTCATGATAATGATTAACTCGATATGCAGGAGCATGGTTGGTTTTATTAAATTTCTTTGCAGAATAGCTTCTTTCACGATATCGATCGCATTTTCTTCTATATGATCCAGCTCCTTATCAAAAGCCTTAAATTTGTCTGATTTTGTTGACATATTGAATTTATACATTGTACGAGGATAATGCTTGTCCATAATCTCAAGAAAATGGCATCCTCGTTTAAAACCTAATAGCAAACCGGAAATATAAAATAAAGCAGTCATACCACCAAAAAATAGAATATATACATGCCCTTCAATCAAAATGTTTATTTGGATCATGACAATATAGATACTGCCCATAACGAGAGTTGGATAAAAATATTTGTAAGGAATATTTTTTTTCTTCAAATAGTATTTCCATTTGAAAAAGCATATGACTACCAGAAAAATCAGCAAATACATTGTGTCTCCCTCTTTAAAAAAATTATCATTAACATCCCCTTTCATTAAATATATTACATATTTTCTGTAAATGCAATCATGCTTTAAGCATCTGAAATGTTTGAAATATCAATGAGTCTGACTTGCCAATTTAATTTATACATAATATAATAAAACTTGCTGATTTTGAAAAATAGTTACGTAAAATAATAATATTTAGGAGTACATTCATGAACATCAATACCAAGAAATTAACGTTACAATATTGTATCTTACAGGGAGCTTACTGGGCATCGTTCTGTATTATCTACAGTTTTGCCACGGTATTTTTGCTTGACCGGGGGTTTCGCAATTCGCAGATCGGTGTGATCATCGCTGCGGGAAATATTCTGGGTGTGATCTTCCAGCCAGTATTTGCATCAGTTGTGGATCGTTCCAAGACCGTTACCTTACATAAATTGACTGCCATCCTGGCGGCCGTTATGGTAGTACTGCTACTGCTCTTGTATGGTCTGCCAAATCAGTTTCTTGCAGTGGCTGTGATCTTTCTGCTGACAGATACTCTGTTACAGGTGATCCAGCCTTTGATCAATTCGGTCAGTGTTTACTACGTAAATCAGGGTGTCAACGTGGATTTTGGTGCGGCCAGAGGTATCGGCTCCCTCTCCTATGCACTGGCATCCTATCTGCTTGGTGGGCTAGTCGAGAACTATGGATGCTCTATGATCCTGTTTGCGGGAATTTTGATGGTTCTTGTGATCTGCATTACTGTATTTAGTATGCCGATCATAAAAGATGCTGTTTTTCCAGATAAAGAACAGGAAATGAAAATTGAGATTAACGCAGATAGAGGTCAATCGGTTCAGGAAAAGGAATCCTTGCTTTCTTTCGTTGGTAGATATAAATATTTTATGTTAACTTTAGCTGGCGTAACGCTTGTATTTTCTTTTCATAATATGAATAACTCCTATATGATTCAGATCATTACCAATGTGGGCGGAACGTCTGCAGATCTTGGACGGCTTCTTGCCATTGCTGCCATTACGGAGATTCCGGTGATGTTCCTGTTTTCCAGAATCGTGAAACACGTAAAGAGTTCTGTTCTGCTAATCATTTCCGGTATCTTCTTTGCGCTGAAAGCATTTGGCTATTTTGCTGCCGGAAATATTGCACTGATGACGGTTGCGGCTGTTATGCAGATGGGATCCTTTGCACTGTACATTCCCGCTTCTGTCTATTATGTGAATGAGGTGATGGAGGAACAGGATAAATTCAAAGGACAGGCACTGATGACCGGAACCAATACCCTGGGAGGCATGATTGGCAGTCTTCTGGGAGGATTTCTGATTGACCATGCGGGAGTTGTGGTTATGAACCTTGCGGGTCTGATCATGGCAGTTTCCGGAGCAGTTTTGATCGCTTTATTTGTATCCAGACAGAACCCGGTTATAAGAAAATAACTAAATTCATTCATAAGAAAAATACCACAGATCCTTGATCTGGCTACTTAAGGTATTGTAATCCCATACCTGGCGGCTTCTGCTGATACAATTTGGATCGTTGATCAGGAAGCCGTCTTTTTCGTACCCATAGATCATGATAAAATGCCCGGCTGCGGTGAAATCCCCGGGGCGCATGGCACAGATAATGGGATGCCCCTGATCCAGACGGGTTTTCATCAGATCCTCATCCAGAGACATTTCGATTCCGGTGATACCAAAATAAGCAGCGCCTTCTGTCATCAATGCCCAGGCAGTACCGGTTCCTTCAATATAGTAACCGGCACTCTCCGCATAAGCGGCAACCTGGGCAGGTGTTGTACTCGCATCTCTGGTCAGGGCGTAGATTACCATGGACAGACAGGTAGGACCACAGCCGGAGATACCGATATTGCTGCTTCCATAAGGAATATAACCCCAGCGGCTGTCCCATTGGATCAATAATGGATAAGTTTCTTTCTTTTCCTTTTTCGTCAGTGACGCATTGGAAGAGACGGATGTCTGTTCCAGATAGCCGGATACAAAATCCAGCATCTCCGGATTATTTGCCAGTGCAGCCAGCATGGCAGACGGATATTCGGAAGCATGCTCTATTATGTAGGCATATTGTGCATCAGTCTTTGCCTTGTCGGACAGAACTTCTAAAACTTCCTCTTCTGTCCGGGACACTGGAGCGGGAATTTTCTCAACCAGGGTTTCTTTTTCTATGAATCCGAAGAGTTGCTGTTCAACATTAGCAATCAAAGAGGTAGTTTCACTTTCATTTCCATCCGTATGAGCCGTTACTGCATTGGAACGAAGCAGGTTTAGACAGATCCACCCTGCGATAACAAGGATCACAATTCTTACACTTAATCTTCCCAGCTGTGCCATCCGTTTTGCCCGGCGCTTTCTGGCTTTTCTGCGCTTTCGTGAGATACGGATCCGTTCCAGATCTGCCTCATAGTCATCATTTTCTGCTGTATACTGATATCTTCCCATGATTCTCCCTCGTATTGTTTCTTCTGTACATTCCGTGTAACGGATCTGCCAGCCAGTATGATCATATGTCGTGATTGTATCTGACCTGTGTCCCCGTGAGCCACTCTTCTGAATATTAGACGAAGAAATCTGCCATCTGATCTCATTAAATATTCATCTTGATATAAAAAAGCAGGGAACCTGCCACATGCAATGATTGTAGCATATTCCCTGCCAGATGGATCTTAAGATAATCCAAAGAATTCTGAAGAATTCCCACAATTTGTTATTTATAGAATATCCGCATAACTGCCTTCCGGATCATATCTACCGGAATCATGGTGAAGGCCATACAATAAGCCAGAAGCCAGCCGCGAACGCCAAAAGGAACACAGCTGAACATTGCACTGATAAATGTAAACGCTTTGACCGGCAGTAAGGATACATTGATAATGGCAAACTGAATAAACAGGATCAGGAAAAACACTTTGAGGAAATCTGGATTTTCCTTCAGGTGTCCAAAGATCCGGAAACCATCGTCTCTCACATTGAAACCATTGAACAGTGCACTGGCAATAAACAGAACAAAATAGGAAGTAAGGAACTGCTTATCAGTCTCGAAAAAGCTTCTTGTCCAGTCTGATGTCAGATAAAATAAACTGAGTACCGTTAACCAGATTCCCATAATACCGATCTGATACATCATAGAACGGCTGACCAGCGGATCGGTCCGCTTTCTGGGTGCTTCATCCATATATTCCGAAAGAGCAGGTTCGTTGCCAAGCATCATAGCTCCCAGTCCGTCCATGACCAGATTGACAAACAGCAGGTGAGTCACTTTCAACGGCTCATCCACTCCAAAGAAAGGTGCAATCGCACTGACCAGCACAGCCGCTACATTGATGACCAGCTGGAATTTGCAGAATTTTAAAATATTATGGAAAATGGTTCTTCCATAGAGAATCGCATCTTTGATGGAGTTAAAATTATCATCAAGGATCACGATTTTTCCTGCTTCTTTTGCAGCTTCTGTTCCGCTTCCCATGGCAAATCCCACATCAGCACGTTTCAGTGCCGGGGAATCGTTGACTCCATCTCCTGTCATACCGACCACAAGATTTTCTTCCTGACAGAGTCGGACCATACGGGACTTATCCGTAGGAAGTGCTCTGGCAATGACACGAATATGCGGCAGGATCTTCTTTACTTCCTCATCGCTCATGGAATTTAACATGGTCGAGGTGAGACAGACATCCTCATCCGAATGAACAAGACCTGCATCTTTGGCGATGGCGGATGCAGTCTCCAGCCGGTCACCGGTGATCATAACTACCTGAATACCAGCTTTTTGTACATCATGGATGGCAATACGGGCTTCCGGTCTTACATCATCGCGGATGGCTGCCAGACCGATCAGTACCAGATTACCAGAGATACAGTTCTCCTGCAAAGGTTCTTCAGAATATCCAAATGCGATCACACGCATGGCTTTTTTTGCCAGAGTATCGATCCGCTGATTGATACAGGACAGATCCAGCGGATGGAGCTGCCCGTCAGTTCCCATATAACGGTCAGCCTTCTGGAGTAATCTTTCCGGTGCACCTTTATAATAGGTCAGTCCACCGATCTGAGCCTGACTGAATTTATTGGAAGAATTGAATTTCTGAGAGGCAAATATTTCCAGTGATGGATCTTCCTTCATTTTCAGATAAGAATCTTCTCCTAAAAACTTCATCAATGCCTGATCTGTAGCATTTCCACTAATGACACGATGATGTTCATCAAACATGGAAGAAGTATTTTTACCAATCGCAACATGAAGTTTCTCACGTATGTCAGGGTAATTATTAATCTGTTTAGTGTCAATGATCGTTCCATCACCACTGAAAAACTGAACCACTTCCATCTCGCCTTTTGTGATGGTTCCAGTCTTATCACTGAACAGAATATTCAAAGCACCTGCGGTCTCGATTCCTTCTGCTTTTCGAACCAGAACATTGTGATCCAGCATTTTGCTTGTATTCTGCATCAGTACCAGGGAAATCATAAGCGGAAGTCCTTCCGGTACTGCACAGACAATGATCACAATAGCGAGGGTCAGTGCGTTGATCACATCCATGAAAATATTCTGCCAGCCCTGTACCATGTAAGCTGCAGGACCGCCTGCCAGAATCACAAAATGAATCATATACAGAAGGGCAATCACTACAGCACCAGTATAGCCAATCTTGGAGATCTGTCCTGCCAGAATAGAAAGTTTTACCTGCAGTGGTGATGCGGGTTCTTCTTCCTGCATTTCCAGTGCCATATGACCCATCATGGTCTGAAGACCAGTCTTCTTCACAAGTAATACGCCTTCACCATCATAGACGATAGCTCCCCGGAAAAGAGAAAATCCATCCACAAAGGTGTCACCTGTGATCTGTTCTGGAAAAGGCTGATCTTTATCTACAGCTTCTTTATGACATTCCTCTGTCTCGCCGTTCAGCGCAGCATTATTTACACTGAGATGTCCATATGCCAGAATGCCGTCAGCAGGAATCTTATCTCCTGCCTGCAGCAACACCAGGTCGCCAACTACAATGTCATCCGAATCGATCATACGTATGATACCATCTCTGTATACTTTACTCTGGTCTTTTTTTACAGAATTTTTCAGATCCCGGTATTTAGAATCGCTGGCCACACCGGTTCTGGCCGTCACAAAAGCAACCACCAGAATTGCCACGATGGTTCCCAACGGTTCATAAATCTGTGCATAACCAAAGAAAAACATGACGATCATCAACAGTGCGATCGCTACCAGAATACGGATCATAGGATCCTGAAAAGTCTCCCGGAATTCTTTCCAGAATGTGGTCGGCTCTGAATCCGGGATCACATTACTTCCATATTTTTCACGAGATTCTGTTACTTCTGACTGTTTCAGTCCATGAAGCTGTTCCATATAGTTTATTTCCTCCTCATATCTCACACTCTGATCTCATTCAAATCCACTCTTGGAACATTATAAAACAAGTTACAAAAAAAAGAAACGGATAATAATCTAAATATGTCCGTTTCTTTGCTAAAAATCTGTTAAGAATCTGTTAAAAATCTATTATGGATCTTGTTTTAGCCGTTCCCGGCAAGTTTTCCAGTCAGGATAATGCTGATCGAGCAATCCATAAAACCTTGCATTGTGTCCTCGCTCCAGCAGATGAGTCAGCTCATGAACTACTACATATTCGATACATTCCTCCGGATAAGCACCAAGCCACAGGCTGATGGAGATATTCCCATTTCTGGTGTTGCAGCTTCCCCACTGGGAACGAGTAGGACGGATCGTTACCTTAGCACTTTGAACACCCAGGATCGGTTCCCACTTCCGAAACATTCCTGGAATGACCGCAAGTAATTTCTGACGATATTCTTCTGCATGCAGTCTCTTCTGACGTTCTTTTTCCAGCCGGTCTTCTGTCGTCGGCAGGGTGATCTGTTTTTTCTCATAATTTTTCAGCCACTGACGGATGCGGGGCTGCTCCAGAGTATGAAGCCCTGCATCATAACTCATGCCATAAGGAATAGACATAAGGATCAATGTGGGATCATCCTGATGGATCCTCATATTTGTCCTTTTTACATTCTTCTTTGTGATCTGCACCCGGTACTGGTGCCATAAAAATTGCTTCATTTCTTTGTTCTCGCATTCATGATCATTTTACAAGCTAACAAGACGAGTCTGTGGTGGTCTTACATTTCACAAACTCGTCTTGTTAGTAATTCTGTCATCATTGACAGCTTTATCGAACAAATTTTTCAGTTTCTTTCAGTCGTGTCAATGCACGTGCCATAGCAGCCTGCGTCATATGATACTCCTGAATACTCTGCTTCTGACGAAGTCGCTCCTGAGCACGCTCCAGAGCTTCTTTAGCACGGTTGGCATCTACTTCTTCCGGACGCTCCACCGTATCAGCCAGAACAGTCACACGGTTGTTTGCAACCATACAGAATCCTTTTCCAAGAACTGCATAGTTCCATTCACCGCCTTCTTCCTTCTGCATTCGCATCTCACCATTATCAACTGCAACAATGACTTCCTCATGATGAGCCATGATTGCTTTCTCACCGTCTACAGACGGAATGATCAGACAAGTGCAGAATCCTTCATAAAAAATACGGTTACTGGATATGACTTTTAAGTAAAATTTTGACATATGTCTTCACCTCTAAATAGAAGTTGCCATGGTCTTTGCCTTTGCAACCACCTCATCAATGGTTCCTACATTGAAGAATGCTGCTTCCGGATACTGATCCATCTCACCATTGATAATAGCCTGGAATCCTTTGATGGTATCTTTCAGTGGTACGTATTTACCAGGAACACCGGTAAAGTTTTCAGCTACGTGGAATGGCTGGGACAGGAAACGCTGAACCTTTCTTGCACGGGCAACAGTCAGCTTATCCTCTTCGGACAACTCTTCCATACCAAGGATAGCGATAATATCCTGCAGCTCTTTATACTTCTGAAGCATCTCCTGTACTCTTCTGGCAGTCTCATAATGCTCTTCACCAACCACATCTGCTTCCAGAATACGGGAAGTAGATTCCAGCGGATCAACAGCCGGATAGATACCCTGTTCTACAATTTTTCTGGAAAGTACAGTGGTTGCATCCAGATGGGCAAATGTAGTTGCCGGAGCCGGGTCTGTCAGGTCATCTGCAGGCACATATACAGCCTGTACAGAGGTAACGGAACCTTCTTTTGTGGATGCAATACGCTCCTGTAATTCACCCATCTCAGTTGCCAGAGTCGGCTGATATCCTACTGCGGACGGCATACGTCCAAGCAGTGCGGAAACCTCAGATCCTGCCTGTACAAAACGGAAAATATTATCGATGAACAGAAGCACATTCTGATGCATCTCATCACGGAAATATTCTGCCATCGTCATGATCTCCGCCACGCCTGCCTTGTCGTCGGCGCCCAGAAGCGTGGTTCCGTCGGTTACGATCAGATCCTGACCTTTTAAGTCGGCTAAAAACGGAAATTCTGAAACTTTCATGACAATTTGTTTTTCTGCATTTAATACGATATCTTTGCCGTCATATGCCTGGACGATGCGCGGCTTTACGTTTGTTCCGGTTAAGGACGGCGCGGTGTCTATGTGGGAAATGAAGCCAAGTGCCGGGATGGTGGTTTTCTGTCCAACGCCGGATGCACCGTGAGCAGAGGTACTGCCTGTATTATCCGGAATGCGTGCAAACAAGTATCCGTACTCGCTCATCCGCACATCGGATGCACCCATTTCTTCCAGCTCGCGTTTCAGCTCATTGGCTAACAGAAGCTGTTTTTCCGTGCTCGGGCAGGTGTCATATGCCTCGTCTGACTGCGTATCATATGATACATATTT